>ERZ772948.254-NODE-254-length-33674-cov-4.974241_pt1 | contig 33674 bp, 27 predicted proteins | sample MGYA00511945_ERZ772948 | MGnify/ENA primary metagenome ERZ772948 (study PRJEB29015, sample SAMEA2737927) | human oral metagenome | biome: human oral; feature: human-associated habitat; material: dental | place: China | collected 2141 ... | reverse complement strand
AATATAAAGATGATGCGTTGTAGGATTATAAGCCACAGCCTCTTCGTCAAGATTTGCACCAGGAAGTGGAGTAAATCCTTTGTTGTCTACTCGTTTAATCTCACCATTTTCTGTCAGTGTAATATGGAAAGTGAAGAATCCTTCCTGGCTACCTTTGTCGCTGACAACAGCATAATCGTCATTACCCAGATAGGTAATGCCACTATAATTGCCAGGAGGAATCGTCTTGATAGCATGCTGTCGTAACAAAGTAGCATGCAGCGTGTCACTCATTTCGCTTGTATCAATGGGGCTGAAAATGCCATAACCTTCAGTGAAAAAGGTGATTTGAAGGATGATGATGATAAATAAAACGACGCGTCTCATATTCATAAGCAAACCATTTTAATGAAGGTTGTTTTCTGTTATCCTTGCTACCTCTTTGTATGAACAACCTAAAAAGTAATGATGCAAAGGTAATAAAAAATACGTTTTCAGGTGATATATAACTTATAATGATTATTAATTTGTGCAGTTTTTGGCTGGACAAATTCTTTAGATAAGTATTGTGATGCCGTGGATAAAAATCTTTCAGAGGAGTATTCCTCATAGAATAGTACCATATTGTATATGCTACTTCTGCTATACCCTTTCAGCTTTGGTTGTTTGGTACGGATATATTCAGAAAGTTGAGTAACAACTTTGCTACCCCATTCTTCTGTTTTTAACTTATTGGAAACATAACCACCCACATTCCAAGCCATAAGCAGCGTTTCTTCGTTCACCGCTCTTAAAGCACGGCTCTGATGCTGCAAAATGATGTTGATTACCTCATCAAACTGCTGCTCTTGACTTAATATAATATTGCTATCCATTCCGTTTACTCTTTAATTCCTCTCATTAACTTCTGCAATTCAGCTACTGCCTTACTGATGTTGCCGGCTTGAGTTGTGATATTTGTCATTAATTCGTCTAACGTAAATTGTTTTTCCTCTCCACCAGCCTTAATCCATGTAATATCAAGACTTGTTTTGTCTCGAGTCATAATGTCCTCTACCGTATATTTGCGCCATCGACCATCACGAGCAGTATCTTCGTTATAGGTTTCGACACGAGGATTAGCTGTATAGAAAGCTACGAAATCATCAAGATGATGACGCTGCAACTTATTTGTTGCCAATGTATGCTTCACATCCGTGCGATAATCATAGAACCAAATATCCTTTGTGTTTCCTATATCAGTTTTAGCTCTATCAAAGAATAAAACATTAGTTTTTACTCCTTGTGCATAGAATATTCCTGTTGGTAATCTTAATATAGTATGAACATTACATTTATTTAATAAATCCTGTCTAATGTCCTTTCCAATTCCGCCTTCAAATAACACATTGTCTGGAAGTATTACTCCTGCTCTTGCTTTCCCACTTAAATTTAAAGAACGATATATAATTTCTAAAAAATTTAATTGTTTATTAGATGAAGAAAAGACTAAGTCATCTCTTGTTGCTCTTTCTCCACCTTTTTTTGTTCCAAAAGGAGGATTAGATAAAATTAAATCAAAGTTCTTCAACTGTGTTCCTGTTGCTGAAAGAGTATCCCCTTGTAAGAAATTTCCTTCTACTCCATGGAGTAAAGCATTCATTATACCAAGTCTATGAGAATAAACTTAACTTTCCATTTCTATTATTAGAAAGCGTAAAGCATTCATTATACCAAGTCTATGAGTATCTGGAACTAATTCACAAGCTGAAAAAGCTTCTTTCTTTTGAAAAGCATAATCTTCTTCTGATATACCATAATAATCATTATTTTTTTCTTTTATATATCTATTTGCAGATATGATAAATCCTAATGTTCCAGAGGCAGGATCACAAATTCTTTCTTTAAGTTGAGGCTTTGTAACCTTAACAATAGTATCTATTAACACTCTTGGTGTAAAATATTGTCCTGCTCCTGATTTTTTTTCAGAGGCATTTTTTTCAAGCAAACCTTCATACAAATCTCCAAAATCTTCTTTATCTACTGAATACCAATCCATCTTATCTATTTCAGAGAAAATTTTTTTTAAATTAGCAGGCTCTTCAATATTTGTTTTAGCATTTCTGTAAATAATAGCTAAATTATCACCTTTTTGTCCTAAATCTATTAAAGCTTTTTGATAGGCATTTTTTAATTCTAAACCATCTAACTTAACTAAATTATTCCAACGATATTCTTCTGGTATTCCAACACTGTCTTCATTTTCTTGTTCTGCAAGCATTTTTAAAAATAATATATAAGTCAATTCTGTTACATATTCATGATAGGTAATTCCATCATCTCTTAGTACATTACATAAATTCCATAACTTTTGAACAATCTCATTATTTGTCATTTTATACTTTCCCCTTAATTTAATATTATTTCTTCATTGATAATGGATACAATATCTCCTAACTTATCTTCTAATTTTTGATTAATTTTATTGTATCCTCCAAAATTATCTTTAAATATTCCTGTTTTAAAATCTTCTTCTGTTAAATAACTATTTTCTCTCAATTGAGAAATAATTTTTTCTATAATTTTTAGCTGAACAGGATTCCAATTTTTTAATCTTTTTATTCTCTTTTCAACATCTTGTATTTTTTCTTCCTTATCTAAAATAGTTGAACCTTTCAAAACCCTTTTTATATAGCTTAAAATATCGGCTGTAATATTCACATTTTGAACCTTTCCATAAGCAGAATTTAACTCAGTTTCTTTATAGCCCTCTCCATCTAAAATATATTTTAATTCTTTTAAATCTTTTCTTTTAAATAGTTTTGGATTTTCTTTTAATAACTTTAAAGCATCTAACTTATCTTGATTTTCTCTTATATACTTTTCAAAATTTTCTAAATAATCTTCTGGTTTTTCATTCTTACCATATATCTGCTTAACACTTTTAATTTCATCTCTATGTTCAGATATAACTCTTTCTTTTTTAGGACTTTGAATACTATCTAAAAATGTTAAAAATTCTGCTTCATTTTCTATCTCATCAGGATTTATATTTTTAATATATTCTATATAGCTATCAATACTTTTGACTTCTTCATTTTTCCTATATATATTAGAATTTATTGCAAATTTATCTTCTCCTAAGTCTTTTATTCTTTTCTTTTTTCTTTGTAATCTAGCCACTATTTGTTCTATAAAATATTTTTTACCTTCATTAGAAGCATCTTTATTATAGTTTTCTAATAGTTTTGTCATATCTATTTGTGGATTATTTACAACTGGATTCATATCAGAAAAATCTTTCATATCCAGGTAGTTTCTAACAGCATCAAATACCTTATAGCTTGTCTTATCTATTTCATCACATTTTCTTGTAGCTCTTCCAAGCATTTGATGGTAAAGTATACGGCTTTTTACCTTTCTTAAAAATACAAGGTTAGTAATTTTAGGTACATCTATTCCTGTTGTCAGCAAATCAACAGTTACTCCTATTGTAGGATAAGACTCATTTTTAAATTTTTTAACTAAATGGTCTATGTCCTTAACATAACCTGTCATTTTAGCTATCATTTCTATGTTCATGTCATAGATACCTTGCTTATGATACTCCTCTCTTAAAATACGAACAACCATATCTGCATGTTCATCAGAGGCAGTAAATATCAATGTCTTTTCAGGTCCTTCTGGATTGATATAGTCAACCAAAGCAGAACAAACTTCCCTATTAAAACTTTCTGTTATCACAGATTTATTAAATTTTTCAACATCAAAATCTAATTCATCTTCTAAAACTTCTCTTTGTTTAACACTTTGAGTTTCAATATCATAAACTTTTACTTTTGCTCCCTTTTCATAATGTATACCTTCTTCTGATAACTTTGTAATTATCTCATAAGGTGGCTCTGCATCAACTAAATAGCCATCTATAACTGCTTGAGAACAAGTGTAACTATACACAGGCTCTCCAAATATTTCTTGAGTATGCAATGCAGGAGTAGCAGTTAAAGCAATTTTTACTGCGTCAAAATAATCTATCACTGCCTTGTATTTACTTTCAAAATCTTTTTCATCAAAGAAATCTCTTTCTTCTTCTTTCATATTTCTATCTAAAATATATCCTCTATGAGCCTCATCAACAATGATACAGTCATACTCTCCCACTGTTAATTTCTCTTTTTCATCATCACTTGAATATAGAATTCTTTTTATTAAACTTTGAACTGTTGCTATATGTACTCTCTCATCTTTATCACTAGATTTTTCATTTAAGCCCTTTACTCCATATATTCCACCTAGGCTAAGTAATTGCTCTAATTTTACATCATCAAAAGTTTCTTTTGCTTGTTCTCCTAAAAGAGTTCTGTCCACAACAAATAATATCCTTTTATATTTATTTGTCTTTAAAAGTCTATATATCAAACCTAAGGCAGTTCTTGTTTTACCAGTTCCTGTTGCCATAGTAAGTAAAACTTTTTTCTTCCCAGAAATAAGATTTTCTTCAACCGACCTAATAGCATCTATTTGATAGTATCTCAATCCTAATCCAATTTTTGACTCCAAATATTCAAAACTTTCTTCTTTCAACTTTTGGTTTGCAGTATCCTCATCTTTTTCTAACAATTCTTTTAAATCTTTTGGAGAATAGAAACCTTTTAAAACCTTAGGTAAATTTTTTTCTTTTCTTGCATCTAAAAACCAAATTCCTGACTTTTCAGGTAAATCTTTATTATATCCTCTACCATTACTTGAAAATAAAAATGGAACCTTATATTCTCCAAAAGGTGAACCATCACAAAATTTTACATTTTCAAATATCTCTACACCTTTTGCATATATACGGCTATCAACATTTAAAGCAGTTGGAATATCAACATTTAATCTTTTCGCCTCTAAAATTCCATAAAGTTTTTCTCCTAAAAATAGTGCATAATCTGCAAAACCTTTTCTTCCATTTTCTTTTATACAAGGCCATTCAGCAATAGCAATATTTCTCTTTTTTTCTGGTAAAGTCTTATTTAATTTATAGTTTAAAACTTTTGTATCAACTTCCCAACCTGCATCTATTAATTGTTTATCTATAATTAATCTTGTTTCTTCTTCTGTAAATTCTATTTCTTTCTTCTTAGAAATTAGTTTCTTTCTGTCTTCTCTACTTGTTAAATGAGGAATTGTCTTAATATTTTCTAATTCTTTTTCTATCTCATCAGTTCTTTCAACCAATTTTTGATATTCTTTTTCATAATCAATATTTTCTGGTTTTTTGTATTCAACACTTTCTGATTGAAATAAATAATCTGTACCATATACTTCTTGAAACCAAGCCCCAAGCTTTACAGCAAGTGATAGTAAAGTATCTGCTGTTTGTTCATCTCCATAATTTCCATGTGCTGCCTTGTTTCCTTTTTTACGAAGTGAAGTTAAAATATTGTCAATATCTGCTGGTATTAAACCTGCTCTTTTTAAAATTAAAATTCTATCTACTGCTAATGAATTTTTATCATAAGTAAAATTTTCAACTTTCAACATAATATTTATTAATTCTTCCCCAAACTGTCTTAACTTCATAATAGCAGTATTTGGGTCTTTGTATAACATATATTCAGCCATCTCTCCAATTTTAGCTAAACCTTGCCAATCATTTTGTAAAAAATTAAAATTTGAATACATACACTCCCTCCACTTTAAAAATTCCCCTTTTAATGACTATTATATCTTATTTTATACATAATTGCCAATAAAAAAAGAGTTTTCAGATTGTTTTTCTCTTACTCACTCTTTTGTTATTTTATATTTTTATATACTTTATTTAACAGCTATAACTCCGATTTCAACTTTTACATCTTTTGGTAATCTTGCAACTTCTACGCAAGCTCTTGCAGGTTTAACTTCTCCTAAATATTTATCATAAACTCCATTTATTTTTGTAAAATCATTCATATCTTTTATATAAACTGTTGCACTTACTACATCTTTAAAATCATATCCTGCTTCTTTTAAAATAGCTCCTATGTTTTCTAAAGATTGCTTTGTTTGTTCTTCTACATCTTCAGAAACTAATGTCATTGTTGCTGGAACAAAAGGAATTTGTCCTGAAACATATAAAACTCCATTTGCTTCAATAGCTTGTGAATAAGGTCCTAATGCAGCTGGTGCATTTGTTGTGTTAATAACTCTTTTCATTTTAAACATCTCCCTTTTAATTTATTTGTATTAAAATTTTGCTTTTCTTTGTATATTATAGAATTTATTTAATATATCTGTCAAATAATTTTAATTTTATTACATATTAAAATAATCTAACAACTCTTTTTTAACATCTTTTTTTAATTTAAAAATATATTTTACCATAGATTTTCCTTGACTATCTTTTATTTCTTTTGCAGATAAAACTTTTTCAACATCTCCTAAATAATAAAAATTCTCTCCATTATTTTTCTTTACAAAAACATTTATTTCATAAAAATTTTCTGCAATCTTCCCCTCAATAGTTAATTTATTATCTTTTCTTAGATAACGACTTGATTTTGAAAACCAACTAAAAGTTTGACTATCATAAAACTCATTTGAGTAATCTGCTCTTTCAGATAAATTATCCATAGTGATAAAAATTAAAAGTTTTCTTTCATTTTCAAAAGGAGTATAACCACTTACTTGGAAACCATTATTAAAGTTTAAATTTAGATACCAAAATGCTTCTTGCTTTGTATATTCTCCAAAAAGTTTTATACTTTCTTTTACAAAATTATTATAGTTTTTTTCTGCAAAAGCTAAATTATATTTTATTAAATCATCTACTAAAATTTTAAAATAAGAATTATTTTTATAAGAATTTTTAAAATTTTCATCTAAATTATATTCTTCATCTTTTTTATATAATACAGGCTCAAAAGATTTAGTTGTAGATAGTGTTATAAAAATTTCCTTTGATAAATGTTCAAAAGCATTCCTTATATTATTTTCTTGATTATTTAAAGAATATTTTTCTTTTAATATTTTTTCTGTTTCTATTATGTTTAATTTTTGTTTAGTAAATATTTCTTTTAATATTAGCATCTCGTGTATTCTCTTTGCAGGAGTGAAGAAAGTTGATAAAAATATCAAAAATTTCTTTTCAATGTTATTTAAGTTTCCCTCTCTATATTTAGGTGCTATATTTTTCAAAACTTCATCATAATCTTTCTTATATTTTAAAATCACAGTGGGAGATAACATATTCTTTTCATAAAAATCATATAAATAAGGTATTCTTCCCAACTGTTTTTCTAACAATTTAAAATCTTCTTCTATAAGTTTTCTATTAGAAAAATTGGTTTTATTTATATTTTCAAAAATTCTTTCCTTTGAAATCTTATCAAAACTTATAGAACTTTCCCCAGCTAAAAAATCTGTAGCATTCATTAAGAATCTTTTTATAAAATCTTTATCATAACTATTATTTTGAGAAATTGCTATTGGAATTAAAAAGTTTTTCTCATAGTTACCAATAAAATCTAAAACTACTGTATAGGCTTTATTTTTATGTTTTCTTAAACCTCTCCCCAACTGTTGAATATACACTATTGCAGAAGTAGTAGATCTTAAAAGTATTACTTGATTAACACAAGGTATATCCACTCCCTCATTGAATATATCCACAGATATAATATATTCAATCTCTCCTTCTTCTAGTTTTCTAATTGCTTCTTCTCTTTCATTATCAGAATTTTCAGAACTTAAAGCAATAGCTTTTATACCTTGTTCTAAAAATTTTTCAACCAATACTTTGGCTTCTTCAACTTTTGAAACAAAAATTAAACAACTTAACCTCTCTCCACTATATGAGTAATACCTACTTTTTTCTAAAATATGTTTCACTCTTGTATCAGAAGTCAGTTTTTTTAATGATGTCTTTTCATCTATACTTTCCCCATCAATTACAATATCTGAAATTCCAAAATAATGAAAAGGACATAGCAACTCTTCTTTCATTGCATCTTGCAGACGAATTTCATAGGCAACATTGTAATTAAATAGTTGATATATATTAAAGTCATCTGTTCTTTCAGGAGTTGCAGTTATTCCTAATAGAAATTTAGGCTTAAAATATTCAAAAATACTTTGATAAGTTTTAGCTCCTCCATGATGAACTTCATCTATAATGATGTAGTCAAAATAATCTTTTGGAAAAATATTTAAATTCTTTTCTTTATTTAAAGTTTGTACCATTGCAAAAACTACTTCATCTTTATCATTTATTTGAAAATTAGAATCAAAAATCTCCATCTTTTTATTTTTTAAAATTCTTTGATAACTGATTTTTGACCTTTCTAAAATAACTTTTCTATGGGCTACAAAAAGTATTTTCTTTGCCTTAGCTTGTTTCACATCAAAAGCTGACAGATAGGTTTTACCAGTTCCTGTTGCACTGATAAGTAAGGCTCTATCATTTTCTTTTCTAGTTTCTTCTAAATTTTTTAAGGCTTGTACTTGCATAGAATTAGGTTTTATTTCAGCTAAATCTAAATTTTGATTATTTACTTCAATAAGTTTTTTTAATTGCTCATATTTTTTTTGATAATTTTCTATATCTTCTTCTGTTAAAGTTTTTAAACTATCAAATTCTTTATTAAAAGTTTCTAAAACTGATTTAACAATTTTTCCATTTTCAAGAGAATTTACCTTTATATTCCATTCAAAATTTACAGTCAATGCTCCTTGTGTTAAGTTACTACTTCCTACAATTAAAGTCCAAATATTTCCCTTTCTAAAAAAATATGCCTTAGTATGATGTTTTCTATTAGTTGCAACTTTTAAGTCTATATTCTTATATGATAATAATTTTTTTAAGGCTTTTGGCTCTGTAAATGTTAAATAATCCCCTGTTAAAATTTTTCCTTTAATTCCTTTATTCTCTAATTTTTTTAATTCCTCCAAAAAAAGAGAAATACCTCCCATAGTTATAAAGGCAACAGAAATTATAAACTCATCACAATCTTCAAAATATTTTCTAAGTCTTGTAACAATTTTTTCTTCTCCATTGGCTATTAACTCATATTGGTACTTCTCATCTGAATCTATATTAAAATCTATACTGCTTGTTTTTAATGCTTCTAGTAAAATATTTTCCACTTTATTCTCCCCAAAAGTTTTTCTTTTATTTTACCATAGTATTGACAAATGATAAAATTATAAATATAAAAAAGCAGGTTACTACGGCAATAGTAACCCACATAAAATTAAATAATTTATCTTTTAAAAATTAAATATAAAAGTTAAACTAACATTTTTAGATAAAAGTATTATAAAAAATACAAATATCATAGACAAGATTAATAATTTTTTCAACTTTTCTTCACCTCCTTTATAGATGATAAAGAGAAGTAGAAACCAAAGCAATCCATTATAACACTAATAATATAATATTGACAATTTAAAAATAAAATATTATAATTATTTTAGATATAGAAGTATATCAACAAGATTAATAATTAAAATCAGAGCAAAACACCATTAACGGCAATTAATGGTGTTTTTATTTTAAAATCGACTTTTCATTTGCTACATTTCTAAAATATATATTATAATATCAAAGAAATGATATCTAAAAAGGAGACCAATTATGAAAAAGTTAGAACTATATAAAGCTTTTTTAAATTCTAAAAGACCTATTCAAAAATCTATACTTTCTAGAATTGAAAATACTTTAAGAAATGATTTTATATACAATAGTAATGCTATTGAAGGCAATACACTTACAAGGCAGGAAACAGAAGTCATATTAGAATATGGAGTAACTGTAAAAGGTAAACCTTTAAAAGACCATCTTGAAGTTAAAGGTCAAGAATATGCTATTAACTTTCTAAATAATATTATAAAAGAGAATGAAACTTTATCAATAAGATTAATTAAAGAATTTCATAGCCTTGTTTTAGCACCTGTTGACCCTGAAATTGCTGGACAATTTAAAAAATTTAAAAATAAAATAGTAGGTTCAAACTTTGAAACTTCTGATCCAATTTTTGTAAAAGAAGATTTAGAAAAACTTTTAGAAAATTATTTTTCTTCTAATGAAAATATTATTGAGAAAATAGCAAAATTTCATGCTAATTTTGAAAAAATTCATCCTTTCTCTGATGGAAATGGAAGAACTGGAAGACTGATAATGAATTTTGAACTTATGAAAGCTGGATACCCTATCTGTATAATAAAAAATGAAGATAGATTAGAGTATTACAATAGTTTAAACGAAGCTCAAGCAAATAATAATTACAATGATATTATAAAATTTATTGAAGATTGTTTAGAAAAGACTTTTGAATTCTATTTTGAACATATTTCTAATAATTGGCAAGAAGAAATTGAAAATTTTAAAAGAAAAATATAAAAAACAAAGCAAAACACCATTGACAGCAATTAATGGTGTTTTTATTTTTTTTAATAGTTTCTAATTAAATTAATATTTTATATTCTATTTAAATATTATGTGGTATAATAAAAAGAATTAGTGAACTACTCACGACTAAAGTCGAGAGCTTCATAAGATAACTGAAAAAGTAAGTTATCTTCTAAGAAGTTTGGTTTTAAAACTCTTATTCTTTTTGGCTAGTCCACAATAGCCACTACTGGATAAGACTTGCGTCTACACCGCTACTTTTATCTGTATATTATATTTAAAAAGAACAACTATACAGAACAGTGAATATTTTACAAGGCTACTGTTTACTAGCCTTAACTCCATATATTCAGTTGCTAATGTTCTAAATATATTATACATTAAAATTAGTAAAATTACAAATTTTAGTGCAACATTTTCAATGTTGGTGTTATTCATCTCACGGCTAAAGCCACGAGTGTTCTAACACATTTAATAAAAAGGAAGTGAAGAATGGAACAATTAGAAAAGTTAAAAGAATTTAGGGAACTAGGACTTAGTGAAAAGGTATTGAAGGTGTTATCAAAAAAGGGATATGAATCTCCTACACCTATACAAAGATTAACAATACCTGCACTTTTAAAAAATGATAAAGATATAATAGGACAAGCACAAACTGGAACAGGTAAAACTGCTGCTTTTTCTTTACCAATAATAGAGAACTTTGAGAATTTAGAACATATACAAGCAATCGTTTTAACACCAACAAGAGAATTAGCTCTTCAAGTTGCTGAAGAAATGAATAGTTTAAGTACAAGTAAAAAGATGAAAGTAATTCCTGTCTATGGTGGACAATCAATAGATATCCAAAGAAAACTTATCAAAACTGGTGTTGATGTGGTTGTTGGTACACCTGGTAGAGTTATAGATTTAATTGAAAGAAAATTATTGAAGTTAAACTCGTTAAAATATTTTATCTTAGATGAAGCAGATGAAATGCTTAATATGGGATTTGTTGAAGATATAGAAAAAATATTAACTTTTACAAATGAAGATAAAAGAATGTTATTTTTCTCTGCAACTATGCCTGATGAAATTATGAAAGTTGCTAAAACTCATATGAAAGAATATGAAGTTCTAGCTGTTAAAAGTAGAGAACTTACAACAGATTTAACTGAACAAATATATTTTGAAGTAAATGAAAGAGATAAGTTTGAAGCACTATGTAGAATTATAGATTTAACAAAAGAATTTTATGGAATTATTTTTTGTAGAACAAAAACTGATGTAAATGAAATTGTTGGAAGATTAAATGACAGAGGTTATGATGCAGAAGGTCTACATGGAGATATAGGGCAAAATTATAGAGAAGTTACTTTAAAAAGATTTAAAACTAAGAAAATATATATCCTTGTTGCAACAGATGTGGCTGCGAGAGGTATAGATATAAATGATTTAAGCCATGTTATAAACTATGCTATTCCACAAGAAGTTGAAAGTTATGTACATAGAATAGGTAGAACAGGGCGTGCTGGTAAAGAAGGAACTGCTATAACTTTTATAACTCCACAGGAGTATAGAAGACTTTTACAAATTCAAAAAGCAGTAAAAAAAGAAATTAAAAAAGAAAAATTACCTGATGTTAAAGATGTTATTCAAGCTAAAAAGTTTAGAATTATAGATGATATTGGGCAAATTTTAATAGATAATGATTATGATAAATTTAAGAAATTAGCTAAAGATTTACTTAAAATGGAAGATGCTGAAAATATTGTTGCCTCTTTATTAAAATTATCATACAGTGATGTTTTAGATGAAAGTAACTATAATGAAATTTCTCCTGTCAAAATGGAAGACACTGGTAAAACAAGATTATTTATTGCTATGGGAAGAAAAGATGGCATGACTCCTAAAAAATTAGTTGAATTTATTATCAAAAAAGCTAAAGTAAAACAAAGCTATATTAAAAATGCTGAAGTTTATGAAGGTTTCTCATTTGTTTCTGTGCCTTTTAAAGAAGCTGAAATAATAGTTGAAGCTTTTGCACAAAGTAGAAAGGGAAAGAAACCATTAATAGAAAAAGCCAAAACAAAAAACAAATAAGTATTAACAACTTATTTTTGTAATATTGGAGGTTGAAGTGAAAAAAATACTAGCTATTATTTCTTTGGTAATTATAATTTTAGCAGGAACAACTGTCTATCAGTTTGTAAAAAAAGATAAATATAATTTAGTTTTAGAAATAGATAAAGATAAACCTTTAAAAGAATCCTTATCAGTTTTACCTGTTTCAAATAATCCTTTCTTTAAATTATATTTAAAATTTAGAAATGATGGAAAAGATATAAAAGCAGGAAACTATGAATTAAGAGGAAAATTCAATATGATAGAACTTGTTTCTATGCTTGAAAGTGGTAAATCTAAAGTATTCAAATTTACAATAATAGAAGGAAATACTGTAAAAAATGTTATAGATAAATTAGTTGCTAATGGAAAAGGAACTAGAGAAAATTTTGAAAAAGCACTTAAGGAAATAGATTTTCCATATCCAACTCCTAATGGCAATTTTGAAGGTTATTTATATCCTGAAACTTATTTTATACCTGAATCTTATGATGAAAAAGCTATACTTAATATATTTCTAAAAGAATTTTTAAAGAAATTTCCAGTAGAAAACTACCCAGATAAAGATGAATTTTATCAAAAACTTATAATGGCTTCTATACTTGAAAGAGAAGCAGCTGTTGAAAGTGAAAAACCTATTATGGCTTCTGTTTTCTATAACAGGATTGCAAAAAATATGACTTTATCTGCAGATTCAACTGTTAATTTTGTTTTTAACTATGAAAAGAAAAGAATATACTATAAGGATTTAGAGGTTGATTCTCCTTATAACACGTATAAAAATAAAGGACTTCCACCTGGACCTATTTGTAATCCAACTGTTAGCTCTGTTAATGCTGCTTATAATCCAGCAGATACTGAATATTTATTCTTCGTTACAAAAGGTGGAGGAGAACACTTTTTTAGTAAAACATATAAGGAACATTTAGATTTTCAAAAAAATAAATAAGAGGGATTATGGAATTATTTAGAGAAATATTAAATATTAATAAAAAATATAATCTAATAGAAAGTAATGATATTATTGTAGTTGGGTTCTCTGGTGGACCTGACTCAGTTTTTTTAGTGGAAATGTTAAAAAAATTACAACATTTCTTTAATTTCAAAATCTATTTAGTTCATATAAATCATCTTCTAAGAGGTGAAGATGCTGATTCTGATGAAAATTTTTCTTTTGAATACGCTAAGAAAAATAATTTAGAAATTTTTATCAAAAGAATTCCTATTAAAGAAATAGCTAAAGAAATTGGAAAAACTCTTGAGGAAGTTGGTAGAGAAGAAAGATATAAATTTTTCTCTGAAATTTATGAAAAAGTTGGAGCAACCAAAATTGCAACTGCACATAACAAGGATGACCAAATAGAAACATTTTTATTTAGACTTATAAGAGGAACTTCTCTACAAGGTTTAGAAGGAATTAAAATAAAGAATAATAATGTTATAAGACCTATTTCAGAAATATATAAAAAAGATATACTAGAATACTTGAATAAAAATGAAATTCAATATAAAATAGACAAGACAAACTTTGAAAATGAGTTTACAAGAAACAGTATAAGATTAGATTTGATTCCTTTTATTGAAGAAAGATATAATATTAAATTTAAAGATAAGATTTTCTCTTTGATTAAAGAAATTAGAGAAAATAATCAAAATAATTCTTTGAATTTAAGTGATTATACTGACTCAGAAAATAGAATAATTTTGGAAAAGACAAAATTTCTATCTAATTTTGATAAAAAAAATTTATTGAGTTTATTCTTAAATAAAAAAAATATAGAAGTTAATAGAAACAAAATTGATGAAATTAGCAGTCTAATTAAAAGCAATGGAACTAAGAAAATTGATTTAGATAAAAGTTATAGAATAGTTAAAGAATATACTTATCTATATATTGAAGATAAAAAAGAAAATTGTGTTATAAATAACAATGTAATTCAAGTAAAAATTCCAAGTGAGCAAATTTTTGATAACTTTAAAATAACTGTAAGTACAGTAGAAAACTTAGATATTCCAAAGCAAAAAAATCAATATTTACTAGATGCTATATATAATGATATAATAGAAGTCAGATATAGGAAAGAGGGAGATAGAATTTTTTTAGGTGAAAAACATTCTAAAAAAATAAAAGAAATTTTTATAGACCAAAAAATTCCTAAGGATATAAGAGATAGATTACCAATTTTTCTATATAATAACACTATATTTTGGATTTATAATGTTAAAAAGGCTTATATTCCTAAAATAAATAAAAATGAAAATAAACTTATAAAAGTTTTAATCACAGTGGAGGAGGTAAAATGAACGATAATCAGTTTGAAAATGAAGAGTTAAAAAACAAAGATGATTCTGATGTTCATGAGAAACAGGAAAATAAAGAAAACGAAAATGATGAAAAAAAACAAGAAAATTCTCAAGAACCAGATAATCAAAATGAAGATAAAGAAGATAAGAAACCATCTGATGAAGAACAAAAACAGGATGATAAACATAATCCTTTTAATAATAAAAGAGATGATGAAAAAAGAAGAGTTGTTGGAAAGGCTGTAAAAGTAAATTTTAATTTCAAAGGTTTATTAATGTTGATTTTTATAATAACTTTGGTATTTGTTGTTCCTAGTATGATGGATGAAAGTGCAAGTGAAAAAACTAATGATATAAGCTATTCTACTTTTATTAAAAATATTGAAGATAAAAATATTAATGTTATAGAAGAGAGAGATGGCTATATCTATGGGTATAAAGAAGACCCTGCTAAATTAAATCAAGTTACTCAAAATAAATCAGGTGGTCTTAAAGCTAAATTAGGTATAAAAACAGAGGAAGAAGTTCAAGGATTTAAAGCTAGACTTATAACAAATAGATTAGGTGAAGATGCTAATTTAATGACTGTTATAAACAATAACTCTGCTATAATTAGATCTATTGACCCACCAGAACCTTCATTATTACTTAGTATAGTGCTAGCATTCTTACCTTATATTATAATGATAGGTTTCTTAGTATTTATGTTAAATAGAATGAATAGAGGTGGAAGCGGTGGTGGACCACAAATATTTAATATGGGTAAATCAAGAGCAAAAGAAAATGGAGAAAATATTTCTAATGTAACTTTTGCTGATGTTGCTGGTATTGATGAAGCTAAACAAGAATTAAAAGAAGTTGTTGATTTCTTAAAAGAACCTGAAAAATTTAGAAAGATTGGAGCAAAAATTCCTAAAGGTGTTCTTCTTTTAGGACAACCTGGAACTGGTAAAACTTTACTTGCAAAAGCAGTTGCTGGAGAAGCTAAAGTTCCTTTCTTTAGTATGTCTGGTTCTGAATTTGTGGAAATGTTTGTTGGAGTTGGAGCTTCAAGAGTTAGAGATTTATTTAATAAAGCAAGAAAAAATGCACCTTGTATAGTATTTATAGATGAAATAGATGCTGTTGGTAGAAAAAGAGGGACTGGGCAAGGTGGAGGAAATGATGAAAGGGAACAAACTCTAAACCAACTTCTTGTTGAAATGGATGGTTTTGGTACTGATGAAACTATAATAGTTTTAGCAGCAACAAACAGAGCTGATGTTTTGGATAAAGCTTTAAGAAGACCTGGAAGATTTGACAGACAAGTTGTTGTTGATATGCCTGATATAAAAGGTAGAGAAGAGATATTAAAAGTTCATGCTAAAGGTAAAAAATTTGCTTCAGATGTGGATTTTAAAATTATTGCTAAGAAAACAGCTGGAATGGCAGGAGCTGATTTAGCTAATATTTTAAATGAAGGAGCTATACTTGCTGCTAGAGAAGGTAGAACTGAAATAACTATGGCAGATTTAGAAGAAGCTTCTGAAAAAGTTCAAATGGGACCTGAAAAGAGATCAAAAGTTGTTTCAGAAACTGATAAAAAGATTGTAGCTTATCATGAATCTGGACATGCTATTGTAAACTTTGTTGTAGGTGGAGAAGATAAAGTTCATAAAATAACTATGATACCAAGAGGACAAGCTGGTGGATATACTCTATCTCTTCCAGCTGAACAGAGACTAGTTTATTCTAAAAAATACTTTATGGATGAAATTGCTATATTCTTTGGTGGAAGAGCAGCAGAAGAAATTATCTTTGGTAAGGATAACATAACTTCTGGTGCGAGCAATGACATTCAAGTTGCAACTAGTTTTGCTCAACAAATGGTTACTAAACTAGGTATGAGTGAAAAATTTGGTCCTATTTTATTAGATGGAACAAGAGAAGGAGATATGTTCCAAAGTAAATATTATTCTGAACAAACAGGAAAAGAAATTGATGATGAAATTAGAAGCATAATCAATGAAAGATATCAAAAAGCTTTAAGTATCTTAAATGAAAATAGAAATAAATTAGAAGAAGTTACAAGAATATTATTAGAAAAAGAAACTATTATGGGAGATGAATTTGAAGCCATAATGAAAAATGAGAATATTTAATAATTATTGACATTTTTAAATATTTTTGCTAGAATAAGCAAGTAATTTAAGCTCAGTTTTGCAATTAGCCAATGTATTACTTAGCTTAGATATTAAATATTAGGAGGAATAAAATGAGAACAAAGGCAGAAATTATTAAAGAATTTGGAAAATCAGAAGCAGATACTGGATCAACTGAGGTTCAAATAGCTCTACTTACTGAAAAAATTAATCACTTAACTGAACACCTAAGAGTGCACAAGAAAGACTTTCACTCAAGATTAGGATTACTTAAAATGGTTGGGCAAAGAAAAAGATTACTTGCTTATCTAACTAAGAAAGATCTTGAAGGATACAGAGCTTTAATTGCTAAATTAGGAATAAGAAAGTAAGAAAAAATATTAATAAGGGGGATAAATTTATCCCTCTATTTTTTTAATTTTTATACATGAGGGTGAAAATTATGAAAAAATTTTTTGTATTTATGATATTTTTATTATGTTCTGTTATTACTTTTCCAGATGAAGTTGCAACAAATAAAAGTGAAACAAAAGAGGAATATCTATCTGGAAAAATTATTGCTCTTGTTTCTGAAGAAAACTCAGATGAAGAAGGTGTAGCAAAATTACAAAAATTTAATGTAAAACTTTTAGAAGGTACTGACAAGGGAGAAGTTGTAGAAATTGACTTACCTATATATAAAGATGATGAGTACAATATCAATGCCAAAGTGGGAGATAGAGTTGTAGTTTATAAAACATTTGATAACTATGGTAGTGATGAAATGCAATTACAATACTATATCTCTGATGTAGATAAAAGAATAGAACTATATATAATGGGTATTGGCTTTATTGTTCTTGTTCTTTTAATTGCTAGAAAAAATGGTTTAAAAGCTCTGTTTGCATTGATAGTAACTATTGCTTTTATTATAAAAATATTTATACCAGCAATATATAATGGTTATTCCCCTATATTTTTTGCTATAATAACTACTATTTTTTCATCTTTGGTAACGATATATTTTACAGTAGGAATGAATAAAAAATTTGTTGTTGCATTATTAGGGGTTACAAGTGGGCTTTTAATAGCAGGTATACTTTCATATATATTTACATATAGAATGCGTCTTAATGGTTTTTTAGACTCTGATCTTTTAGCTTCTGCCTATCTTTTAAAAAATGTCAAAATAAAAGAATTAATTCCAGCAGGAGTTATTATAGGAAGCTTGGGAGCTGTAATGGATGTAGCAGTTTCTATAACTTCATCTATCAATGAATTACACGAAACAGATCCAAATATGTCTAAAAAATCTATGTTTAAATCTGCTATAAATATTGGTAATGACATTATAGGTACTATGATTAATACATTAATTCTTGCCTATATTGCAAGTTCCATATTTACATTGTTACTTATTTATATCCAAGCAAATGAATATCCACTTATTAGAATTTTGAATTTCCAAGATATTGCTGTGGAAATTATGAGATCTATCTGTGGAAGTATTGGAATTTTAATAGCTGTTCCTTTAACAGCATATATAGGGACTGTAATTTATAAGAAAAATAAATAATTAGTTTATAAGATAATTTGGATCTGCTGCAAATAAAATTGTAATGGATCCTTTTTTATTCTTAAAAATTCCTTTTATTACATAAGAAAAACAAGAAAATAAAAATTTTTTAAAATAATACTTGACAAGACAAGTCAGATATAGTATTATATCTTTGTAATGATTACAATTTAATTATTGGTTTAAAAACTATATAAATTTTAAAATATTAAAGGAGGATTTATTATGTCATTAATAGGAAAAAAAGTTCCAGAATTCAAAGCAACAGCTTTCAAAAAAGGTGAAAAGGATTTTATCACAGTTACAGATAAAGATTTATTAGGAAAATGGTCAGTATTCGTATTCTATCCAGCAGACTTCACATTTGTATGTCCTACTGAATTAGAAGATTTACAAGATAACTATGAAGCATTCAAAAAAGAAGGAGCAGAAGTTTACTCAGTTTCTTGTGATACTGCATTCGTTCATAAAGCATGGGCAGATCATTCAGAAAGAATTTCAAAAGTTACTTACCCAATGGTAGCAGACCCTACTGGATTCTTAGCAAGAGCTTTTGAAGTTATGATAGAAGAAGAAGGATTAGCATTAAGAGGAAGCTTTGTAATTAATCCAGAAGGAAAAATTGTTGCTTATGAAGTACATGACAATGGAATTGGAAGAGAAGCTAAAGAATTATTAAGAAAACTTCAAGGAGCAAAATTTGTTGCTGAACATGGAGAAGTATGTCCAGCTAAATGGCAACCTGGAAGCGAAACTTTAAAACCTAGCTTAGATTTAATTGGAGAACTATAAGATTAAGTTCATATAGATTAAGGGAATTAGATACAGATACAATTTATATAACAAGGGGATTAGTAATACTTTTCCCCTTTTATATAACTAAAAATCTAAAAGTATAAATAAAATTGTTAATTTATAAATATACCTTTTGATAATTTTATTGATATTTTTAGTTATATATAATAGGATAAGATATAGATTTTTAGATTTTAATAAGGAGGAGAGTAATGGAAAGAATTTATGATATGATTGTTATTGGTGGAGGACCTGCTGGTTTATCTGCTGGAATATATGGTGGAAGAGCAAAACTAGATGTTTTAGTTATAGAAAAAGAAAATAAAGGTGGACAAATCAGCCTTACAAGTGAAGTTGTAAACTATCCTGGAATTTTAGAAATTTCTGGAAGTGAATTTATGACTCAAACTAGAAAACAAGCTCAAGGTTTTGGAGTTAATTTTATTCAAGAAGAAGTTGTTGATATGGACTTCACTCAAAAAATAAAGACTATTAAAACTAATAATGCTGAATATAAAACTCTTAGTGTTGTTATTGCAACAGGAGCTGCACCAAGAAAATTAGGTTTCCCTGGTGAACAAGAATTTACAGGAAGAGGTGTTGCTTACTGTGCTACTTGTGATGGAGAATTTTTCACAGGAATGGATATTTTTGTTATAGGAGCAGGTTTTGCTGCTGCTGAAGAAGCAATGTTCTTAACTAAATATGGAAAATCAGTAACAATTATTGCAAGAGAACCTGACTTTACTTGTGCTAAGTCAATAGGAGATAAAGTAAAAGCTCATCCAAAAATTACTGTTAAATTTAATACTGAATTAACTGAGTTAACAGGAGATGTTAAACCAACAGCTGCTAAATTTAAAAATAATGTAACAGGAGAAATCACTGAATACAAAGCAAAAGTTGGACAAACATTTGGAGTATTTGTATTTGTTGGGTATGCACCTTCAAGTGAAATATTCAAAGGACATATTGAAATTGGGCAAGGAGGTTTCATCCCTACTAATGAAGATTTAATGACTAATGTTGATGGAGTATTTGCAGTAGGAGATATCAGACCTAAGAGATTAAGACAAGTTGTAACAGCTGTTGCTGATGGAGCTATTGCAGCTACAAGTATAGAAAAATATGTTCATGATTTAAGAGAAGAATTAGGAATCAAAAAAGAAGAAAAAGAAGAAGAAAAGACTACTTCTGTTGCTACTGAACAAGAACACTTCTTAGATGATGAATTAAGACAACAATTAGTTGCAGTTATCGATAGATTTGAAAATCCAGTAGAAATTGTAGTTTTCAAAGATCCTAACAATGAAGAATCAGTAAATATAGAAAATGCTGTGAAAGATATAGCTTCTATATCACCTGAAAAATTAAAATTCTCATCATACAATGAGGGAGAAAATAAAGATTTAGAAGCAAAAGTTAAAATTACAAGAACACCTACAATAGCTATCTTAGATAAAGATGGTAACTATTCAGGTTTAAAATATTCAAGTTTACCAAGTGGACACGAATTAAATTCATTTATACTTGGACTATACAATGTTGCTGGTCCAGGACAAAAAGTTGCTGCTGAAAGTTTAGAAAAAATTGAAAAAATCAATAAACCAGTAAATATAAAAATTGGAATTTCATTGTCTTGTACTAAATGTCCAAAGACTGTTCAAGCAACTCAAAGAATTGCAACATTAAATAAAAATGTTGAAATGGAAATGATAAATATCTTCACTTTCCAAGATTTTAAAAATAGATATGATATTATGAGTGTTCCAGCTATTATAGTTGATGACCAACATATATATTTTGGAGAAAAAACTGTTGAAGATATGTTAGAAATTATTAACAAGTAAAATTTAATTTTCATAAAAAAATCCCTTAAAAATTGAAGAATGAGGTTATTACAATATTTGTAATAACCTCATTTAATTTTCTTAAATATTTTTTATTATTCTTTTCCTTCAAGAGATTGGAAAATGTCTGCTTTCTTTGTTAGGTACATCACTGCATAAAGGACAGCAAGAATTAATAAACTTCCAGTAAGTAATGCATATTGTTCCATTCTTAGGATAGAGAATAGTATTGCATAAATACCACTTAGGAAGATAAACATTCCTATACCAAACTTTTTATTAGAAGTCATACTTGTTATATACATTGAGTTTGGGATTACTATTGCTAATGAAGAAACTAAGTATGCCCATTCAAAGCCTATATGTTCTGACAATGATAAAAGTAGTAAATAGAATATAACTAATGAAAATCCTACAACTCCATATTGTACATAGTGAGCAGCCTTTTTGCTAACAACTTCAAATATATAAACTACAACTAAACTCATCATTATAAATAATATTCCATATTTACAAGCTCTATATATTTGAGTATAACTAGTTACAGAATCAAATAGTGCTACTTTTACAATAGTATTTCCATCACTGTAATAATTTCCATAACTTTCATAACTTTCTGAACTATTATCATAGAAATCACTGTATTTATCTTCATTTACATCTATAATTTGTGGATAATTTCTAATTAAGTTTGAAACTTCCCATTTAGCTAAGAAACCATTTTCATCAATAGTTCTTTCAGTAGGTAAAACACCTGAGAAGCTTGGAGATTTCCAATTTGATTTTATTTCAAAATGATTTTTCTTTCCAAGAGGTAATATTGAAATATCTCTGCTTCCTCTAAAATCTATGTCTATTTCAAAAGGAATTTTCTCTTTGTCCATAATACTATTATGTTCAGGTCCTAGTTGTCCAGATATTCCATTTGTTATCAAAGGAGTAGCCATAGTTCCAGACATAGCTTCTAAGTCTTGTTCTATATCTCCTATCTTTAATTTATTGATTTTTACTAGAGCTTTTGTATCTGATAGTCCAATAGATAGAGCAGCTTGTACTTCTTTATCTTCTGGAAAATCCTTAGATAAAAAATATCCTGTTAATTTCATATTTGCATTATAGACAGTTGCATTGTAGATACCTCTTTGTCTAACTTCATCTTTCATTTCAATAGTAGCATTAAGCTCCTCTGGCAATATTGCAAACTTTCTTTCAACTGGAACTACTGCAACAGCTTTTGTATTACTAGCATTAGTAACACTATCTTTATTATTTATGCTTGTATCTGTATATGAAACTGTAATAACAGGTGCTATAATTTTTTGACTTTTTCCCCATTCATTCCCAATTTCAGTTACTGTTTGATTAAATAAACGTCCTCTATCTGTTATTAAATCTCCTACTAAAAACAAGGGTATTTGTAATATTATTACAAAAATAAATAAGAATGCTATTTTCTTCATAACAGGTGAAACTGTTCTTTTTACATAAGGTGGTATTTGTGGTTGTAAGTTATTATCCATAATTCTCCTTTCAAATTTTTTTATCTGTAATAATTTTTGTTTTTAAAGTATAGCATAATTTTAAAAAAAATGATATGATAAGTCAATTAAAATTTATGGAGGAGACATCATGAAAAAAATTTTATTAGCAATTTTATTTTGTTTTTTAAGTATTTTTACTTTTGCAAATGACTGGGAATTTGGCTCAGAAGGTGAACATATAATACCTTTAAAAGGCTCTAATATGAGTATTAAAAAGGAAAAAATCACTTTAAAATTAACACCAGATGGAATGCTAGTTAATGTAAAATTCACTTTTGATAACCCTACTGCTGAAAACAAAATAATAGGTTTTGTTACACCTGAAAGTGGAAATGGTGAGGAAGAAGATGAAACAACTAAACCAAAAAGAAAAGCAGAACCTTTAAAAATTAAAAATTTTAAAACTACTGTCAATGGTAAAGAAGTTAAATCTAATGTTGAATTATTATCTAAATTACTTTCAAAAGGTGTTTTAGATAATAATATTATAAAAGAGTATACAGAAAAAGAAAAAACTTTCTATAACTATGTTTATTATTTTAATGCAGATTTTAAGCAAGGGGAAAATGTTGTAGAACATAGTTATTTCTATACTGGTTCTTATGGAGTATATGAAAGAGATTTTGAGTATGTTGTAACTACTATTTCTAAATGGAAAAATCAAACTGTTGAAGATTTTGAAATTGAAGTTCATCCTGGAAACTATTTTGTTAAATTACCTTATTCTTTTTGGAAAGATAATAAAAAAATAAACTGGGAAGTTGTTGGTAAAGGAAAAATGGTCACAATAGCTCCAACTAAAAAATCTAATGATGAAGATGCTACTGGATTAGAAAGATATGGAATAATTTATCTAAAACTTAATAATGGTTTTGTTAGATACAAAACTAAAAACTTCTCTCCTAATCAAGATTTCTATATGACTCGTATGGATAATATTTTAGGCTTTGAATATGAATACCCAGAAGGTAAAGTTCAAGGATACAAATTTAAAGATAAATATTTTGAAATTTTAAGAGAGGTAGCTTATAGTGACTATTCAGAAATAATTGATTCTTTAAAAAATTTAAGTGATAAAGATTTAGATATAATTCGTAATTATCCTTATGCTTTTGCTGGATATGATTTTGCTAGAAAAGATTTAAAAGACTATTTCTCTCAATTTATTTGGTACAGTCCAATTGGAAAAAATGTAAAGATCGATCCTAGCTTTAATAATATAATAAAAGCTGTTGATGAAATAAAGACAAAAAGAAAGAAATAAAAATTATTAAGTGGAGAGACTGTTAGACTCTCCACTCTTTTAATTTATTTTTATTTTATTTTTAAATATTCTATCAGCTCTTAAATAATGTTTCTTTACTGAATCTAAGGTCTTAGATATATTATTTTCTTCAATAGATTTAATAATGCTTTTATGATCTTCTAAACAAGCTTTTCTAATTTCTAATGAGAACTCTCCTTTATGATAAGCCTTAACCAGAATTTCATTGATTAAATTATATTTTTTAAATAAATCTTTTAACAATTTATTATTTGAATAATCAAAAAAAGTTTTATGGAAATGATAATCGTATTCATAGTATAAGTCAGTAGACATATCTTCTTGTTGTAACTTAACATATTTATTTAAGTTAGCAAGTATTTCTTTTCTGTTTTCTTCATTTTCTAATGAATATTCAATAACACCTAAGGTAATAGTCATAATTAATTGATTAACCTCACAAGCAAAATTAGGGTCAAAATCTATCAACTTAGCTCCTGATCTTGTTATTTCTTCTATTATTCCATCTTCTTTTAAGCGAAGAATTGCATCCCTTATTGGAGTTGAACTTACCTCAAATCTTTCTTGTAGATTCTTATTGACCAAAACTTCACCAAAATTTATTTTAGAATTTATGATATCATTTTTTAAAATTTTATATATCTGCTCACTTAATAAATCCTTTACCACTCTCATAATACTTTTCCCCCAATCTTAAAACTATATAGAAAATATAACATATTTAATAAAAAACTTCAAATATAAAAATATCTTAATATATTTATTTCAAAATCTTATAATGTGGTATTTATAGTTTAATTTCACTAATTTAAAACAAAATTAAAAAAATTTGACAAATATATTAAAAAGAGTTATACTAAATTAGATAAAATACATAATGCATTATGTATTAAACATTTATTTTAGGAGGAACTAATTATGAGATTTGAAGATTATCCAGCAGAGCCATTTAGAATTAAAAGTGTAGAAACTGTTAAAATGATTGACAAGGCAACAAGAGAAGAAGTAATTAAAAAAGCAGGATACAATACTTTCTTAATTAACTCTGAAGATGTTTACATTGATTTATTAACTGATAGTGGAACTAATGCTATGAGTGATAAACAATGGGCAGGATTAATGCAAGGTGACGAAGCCTATGCAGGAAGTAGAAATTTCTTCCACTTAGAAGAAACTGTACAAGAAATATTTGGGTTTAAACATATAGTCCCTACTCACCAAGGAAGAGGAGCAGAAAATATTTTATCTCAAATAGCTATAAAACCTGGACAATATGTTCCTGGAAATATGTATTTTACAACTACTAGATATCACCAAGAAAGAAATGGTGGAATATTTAAAGATATCATAAGAGATGAAGCACATGATGCAACTCTTAATGTTCCTTTCAAAGGAGATATAGACTTAAATAAATTACAAAAATTAATAGATGAAGTTGGAGCAGAAAATATTGCTTATGTATGTTTAGCTGTAACTGTAAACCTTGCTGGTGGGCAACCAGTTTCAATGAAAAATATGAAAGCAGTTAGAGAATTGACTAAAAAACATGGAATCAAAGTTTTCTATGATGCAACTAGATGTGTTGAAAATGCTTACTTCATTAAAGAACAAGAAGAAGGATATCAAGATAAAACTATAAAAGAAATAGTACATGAAATGTTTAGTTATGCTGATGGATGTACTATGAGTGGTAAAAAAGATTGTCTTGTTAATATAGGTGGATTCTTATGTATGAATGATGAAGATTTATTCTTAGCAGCAAAAGAATTAGTTGTTGTTTATGAAGGTATGCCATCTTATGGTGGACTTGCTGGTAGAGATATGGAAGCCATGGCAATAGGATTAAAAGAAGCTTTACAATATGAATATATAAGACATAGAGTTTTACAAGTTAGATACTTAGGAGAAAAATTAAAAGAAGCTGGAGTACCTATACTTGAACCAGTTGGAGGACATGCTGTATTCCTAGATGCTAGAAGATTCTGCCCTCATATCCCTCAAGAAGAATTCCCAGCTCAAGCTCTTGCAGCAGCGATTTATGTTGAATGTGGTGTAAGAACTATGGAAAGAGGAATAGTTTCTGCTGGTAGAGATATAAAAACTGGTGAAAACCACAAACCTAAACTAGAAACTGTTAGAGTTACTATCCCAAGAAGAGTTTATACTTACAAACATATGGATATAGTAGCAGAAGGAATAATAAAATTATATAAACATAAAGAAGATATAAAACCATTAGAATTTGTATATGAACCAAAACAATTAAGATTCTTTACAGCTAGATTTGGAATAAAAAAATAATTTATAGTAATGAACTCTTTAATTTTGTATGCAATTATTATTTTTAAAAGGAGAGGGCTAGCCTCTCCTTTTTTTAAAAGCATATAGTGAAAAATAGACCTTAATACTAAAATTTTAGGAGGCTTATATGGACAATTCGGAAAGAAAATTTCAGTCAAAATTAGGCTTTATATTAACTTGTGTTGGTTCTGCTGTTGGAATGGCTAATATTTGGGCTTTTCCATATAGAGTTGGAAAATATGGGGGAGCAGTATTTTTATTAATATATTTTATGTTTATTGCATTATTTTCTTATGTTGGACTATCTGCTGAATATTTAATTGGAAGAAGAGCTGAAACAGGAACATTGGGTTCTTATGAATATGCTTGGAATGAAAAAGGAAAAGGTAAGTTAGGATATACTTTAGCTTACATACCTCTTTTAGGTTCTATGAGTATAGCTATTGGATATGCAATAATTTCTGCTTGGGTCTTAAGAACATTTGGAGCAGCAGTTACAGGAAAAATTTTAGAAGTTGATACAGCTCAATTTTTTGGTGAAGCAGTTACAGGGAACTTTGTAATTCTACCTTGGCATATAGCTGTAATTGTTGTAACTCTACTTACTCTTTTTGCTGGAGCTTCAAGTATAGAAAAAACAAATAAAATAATGATGCCAGCATTCTTTGTACTATTCTTTATATTAGCAGTGAGAGTTGCATTTTTACCAGGAGCTATTGAAGGATATAAATATCTATTTGTCCCTGATTGGTCTTATCTATCTAATGTTGATACTTGGGTAAATGCAATGGGACAAGCTTTCTTCTCACTTTCAATAACTGGTAGTGGAATGATAGTTTGTGGAGCATACCTTGATAAAAAAGAAGATATAATCAATGGTGCATTACAAACTGGTATTTTTGATACAATAGCTGCTATGATAGCTGCCTTTGTTGTAATCCCAGCTTCATTTGCATTTGGATATCCTGCAAGTGCTGGACCATCTTTAATGTTTATGACTATACCAGAAGTATTTAAACAAATGCCATTTGGACAATTATTAGCAATATTATTCTTCTTATCTGTTGTATTTGCAGCAGTAAGTTCATTACAAAATATGTTTGAAGTTGTTGGTGAATCAATAATAACAAGATTTAAACTATCAAGAAAAGCTGTTATTTTCTTACTTGCTATAATATCTCTTGTTATAGGAATATTTATTGAGCCTGAAAATAAAGTTGGACCTTGGATGGATGTAGTTACTATATATATAATTCCATTTGGAGCAGTACTAGGAGCAATTTCTTGGTATTGGTTACTAAAAAAAGAATCTTATATGGAAGAACTTAACTTAGGAAGCAAAGTACCTCGTTCAGAAATATATCATACTATTGGTAAATATATATATGTACCATTAGTTTTAGTAGTATTTGTACTTGGTATTATATATCATGGTATAGGATAATATTAAATAAAAAAAATTATTAAAGACTATTGCAAATAAATTTGTAATAGTCTTTTTTTATTTGTAAAAAAAACTTTGAATATGGTATAATTAGTAGTAGATTTTGGAAAAATTAAAATATGATTTTAAACTCATAATATATAAATTTACTTGATTACATAAAGTAAAGAGGTGATTTAGTGGAAGTTATGTTAGTACCTTTACTAATATTATTTTTTATATTAGTAGCAGGTTTTGGAATTGAAAACACTTTTAAAATACTTCCTCCATTGATTATTTTAGGACTTTTAATTTATTTTTTAGGATGGATAGCAGTGAAATATTTTTGGATAATTTTACCTATATGGTTTATTAGTAAATTACTTTCAAATAAAAATAGAGGAAATAGTTCCACATATTCAAGAACATATAGAAGAACTGATGATGATTTCTTTAGAAATACTGGAACTTCTGGTTCAACAAACAGAAGAACTTACAGTGGAACATTTAATAGTAGAGAAGAAGCAGAAGAATTTTTTAGAACTTTCTTTGGTGGAGGTTTTGGACAAGGTACAACAGGTACTGGTGGAAGTACTTATGGTGGTGGATATAGTAGTCAAAATGGTGGTAGTAGCTATCAAAGAAATACTTCTAATACATATACTACCGATAAAAGTAAATACTATACTATTTTAGGTGTAAGTAGAGGTGCAAGTCAAGATGAAATAAAGAAAGCATATCATAAACTTGCAAAAGAACACCACCCAGATAAATTTGTTAATTCATCTGAAAGTGAAAAGAAATACCATGAAAACAAAATGAAAGAAATAAATGATGCATATGAAAATTTAACAAAATAATGGAGGGAAAATGAAGTCAATTATTATGGCTGCTGGAAAAGGAACAAGAATGAAATCTGATTTACCAAAAGTTGTTCATCTAGCACATGGAAAACCTATGGTTGTTAGAATCATAGATGCTTTAAATGCTCTTAATGTTGAAGAAAATATTTTAATACTTGGGCATAAGAAAGAAAAAGTTTTAGAAGTTTTAGGAAATGATGTAAGTTATGTTGTTCAAGAAGAACAACTAGGAACAGGACATGCTGTTAAACAAGCTATTCCAAAGATAAAAGACTATGATGGAGATGTTTTGATAATCAATGGCGATATTCCTCTAATCAGAAAACAAACTTTAATAGACTTCTATAATTTCTATAAAAGTGAAAATGCTGATGGTATTATCTTATCTGCTATCTTTGAAAATCCATTTAGCTATGGTAGAGTATTAAAAGAAGGAAACAAAGTTTTAAGAATTGTTGAAGAAAAGGAAGCAAATGAAGAACAAAAGAAAGTTAAAGAAATAAATGCAGGAGTATACATTTTTAAGGCTCAAGACTTAGTTAAAGCCTTAGAAAAAATAAATAATAACAATGAAAAAGGTGAATACTATATAACTGATGTTATAGAAATATTATCTAATGAAAATAAAAAGGTTATTTCATATTCTCTTGAAGACAGTATGGAAATTCAAGGTGTAAACTCAAAAGTTGAGTTAGCACTTGTTTCAAAAGTTTTAAGAGAAAGAAAAAACACTTCTCTTATGGAAGATGGAGTTATCTTAATTGACCCTGCAACTGCATATATTGATGATGAAGTAAAAATTGGTAGAGATACAACTATCTATCCTAATGTAACTTTACAAGGAAATACAGAAATTGGAGAAAATTCTGAAATATTATCAGGAACTAGAATTATAGACAGTAAAATATATGATAATGTTAGAATTGAAAGCTCTGTCATTGAAGAAAGCATAGTTGAAAATGGGGTAACTATTGGACCTTATGCACATTTAAGACCAAAATCTCATTTAAAAGAAAATGTACATATTGGTAACTTCGTTGAAACTAAGAAATCTACCCTTGAAAAAGGAGTTAAAGCTGGACATCTAACTTATTTAGGTGATGCTCATATTGGTGAAAAAACTAACATAGGTGCAGGTACTATAACATGTAACTATGATGGTAAAAATAAATTTAAAACAGAAATTGGTAAGGAAGTTTTTATAGGAAGTGACACTATGCTTGTTGCTCCCGTAACTGTTGGGGATAATTCCCTTATTGGTGCTGGTTCAGTTATAACAAAAGATGTCCCTAGTGACTCTTTGAGTGTTGAAAGAAGTAAACAAATAATAAAGGAAGGGTGGAAAAAGTAAGATGATAAATTTTAATAATGTTAAAATTTTCTCTGGAAGTTCAAATTTAGAATTAGCAAAAAAAATCGCAGAAAAATCAGGTTTACAACTTGGAAAAGCAGAAATTCAAAGATTCAAGGATGGAGAAGTCTATATTGAAATTGAAGAAACTGTTAGAGGGAGAGACGTATTTGTTGTTCAATCTACTTCTGAACCTGTAAATGAAAATCTTATGGAACTTTTAATATTTGTTGATGCTTTAAGAAGAGCTTCAGCTAAAACAATAAATGTTATTATTCCATACTATGGATATGCTAGACAGGATAGAAAGTCTAAGCCAAGAGAACCAATTACTTCTAAACTTGTTGCAAATTTACTTACAACAGCTGGTGTAAACAGAGTTATTGCTATGGATTTACATGCTGACCAAATCCAAGGTTTCTTTGACATTCCAGTTGACCATATGCAAGCATTACCTCTAATGGCAAGATACTTTAAAGAAAAAGGTCTTTATGGAGATGATGTTGTTGTAGTTTCTCCCGATGTTGGTGGAGTTAAAAGAGCTAGAAAATTAGCAGAAAAATTAGATTGTAAAATAGCAATTATAGATAAAAGAAGACCTAAACCCAATGTTGCAGAAGTTATGAATTTAATTGGGGAAGTTGAAGGAAAAGTTGCTATATTTATAGATGACATGATAGATACAGCTGGAACTATCACAAATGGTGCAGATGCAATAGCTCAAAGAGGTGCAAAAGAAGTATATGCTTGTTGTTCTCATGCAGTATTCTCTGACCCAGCAATAGAAAGATTAGAAAAATCTGCTTTAAAAGAAGTAGTAATTACAGATTCAATAGCTCTACCTGAAAGAAAAAGAATAGACAAAGTTAAAATAATATCAGTGGATTCTGTTTTTGCAGCTGCAATAGACAGAATAACTAACAATAAATCAGTGTCAGAGTTATTTGAATAATGCAAAAATATTTTAAAATTGATAAAATCTCTGATATTAGTGATGATAAGTGGGCTTTGCTTTCTCAACAAATAAAAAAAGGTTCACTTATTATCTATCCAACTGATACTGTCTATGGTTTAGGTGCTATTGTTACTAATGAACAAAGTATAAATAATGTTTATTTTGCAAAGAGTAGAAGTTTTACTTCTCCTCTTATTGCACTTTTAAGTTCAGTTGATAAGGTTGAAGAAGTTGCCTATGTTTCTGATAAAAACAAGGAACTTTTAGATAAGTTAGCCAAAGCTTTTTGGCCAGGTGCACTAACTGTAATACTAAAAAGAAAAGAACATATACCTAGTATTATGGTTTCTGGTGGAGATACTATTGGTGTAAGAATACCTAATTTAGATTTAGCTATAAAAATTATAGATTTAGCAGGAGGAATTTTAGCCACAACAAGTGCTAATATTTCAGGGGAAGCTACTCCTAAATCTTATGATGAATTATCTGAGGCAATAAAGTCTAAAGTTGATATTTTAATAGATTCTGGAGAATGTAAATTAGGAGAAGCTTCAACTATAATTGACTTAACTTCTGATGTTCCCAAAATACTTAGAAAAGGTGCAATATTGATAGAAGAAATTGAAAAAATAATTGGAAGAGTGGGGTGATAAATATGAAAGCTACAAGAGTTAATCCTGGGGCATTAAGTCCTATGGAAATGAATAATATGTCATCTATGATGGGAATGATGAATAGTATTCAAAAAATAGGAAAGGGAAAAAGAAAATATACTGTAAAACTTGATAAGACTGATAAAAAACTTCTTGTTAGATTTATAAATGAAGCTAAAAAACAATTTACTGATACAGCTTCTAATAGTCAATATGCTGGTGTATATAACTTCTTAACTTATATTACAGATATAGCTTCTAAAAAAGAAAGCACTGAAATAAAAATGAGTTATGAAGAGCAAGATTTTGTTAAAAGAATGTTACAAGATTCAGTTAGAGGAATGGAAAAAATGCAATTCTTCTGGTATCAATTTATTAGAAAATTTACTGTAAAAATGCTAACAAAACAATATAGAGAATTGTTAAAGAAATTTTAATATGTAGATGTGCTAGCTAAACCATCTTTAAAAAACTAGACTTGGGGTGCAAGTCCCCTTTTTTATTGCTTAAAATTTTTTATAATTCAATACTTTATTTCGATTACTTGACAGCCATTAGTGTTTCGTGAGCTCAATAAAAGGCTCACTCAACAATAATGGACGTCGCAGTAATCTTATTAGTATATTCTTTTAAGAAAATATTTTAACAATAAAAAATATTATATAGGAGGAAAATGGGTATACGATATAGTAAGGTAGAAGGAAAATTTCAAAGGGAAATAGTTCTCTTAAAGTCTTTTCCTTGTGCTTATGGGAAATGTAGTTTTTGTAATTACATAGAGGATAACTCAAATGATGAGGAAGAAATCAATAGAGTTAATTTAGAAGTCTTAGAGAAAATAACAGGAGAATTTGGTGTTTTAGAAGTCATAAATTCTGGTTCTGTCTTTGAAATTCCTAAAAAAACTTTGGAAAAAATTAGGGAAGTAGTTTATGAAAAGGATATAAAAATTTTGTACTTTGAAATTTTTTATTCATATCTTTCTCGTTTAAATGAAATTATTAACTATTTCAATGAAAAGAAAAAGGTTGAAATTAGATTTAGAACAGGGATAGAAAGTTTTGATAATGATTTTAGAAGAAAAGTCTATAATAAAAATATTTTCTTAGATGAAAAGAAAATAAAAGAATTATCAGAAAAAATATATTCAGTTTGTCTATTGATAGCAACTCAAGGGCAAACAAAAGAGATGATAAAAAAGGATATTGAAATTGGCTTAAAATATTTTAAAGCTATAACTATAAATGTCTTTGTAGATAATGGAACAACTGTAAAAAAAGATGTTGAGCTTGTAAAATGGTTTGTACAAGATATGAAACATCTTTTCAATAATGATAGAATTGAAATTTTAATAGATAATAAAGATTTGGGGGTTTTTGAACAATGATGCATAATATATTTCTTTGGTTTTTAATGTTAGTGATTAATTTTTCTTGTATACTTTTTGCTTATAGAAAATTTGGAAAAATAGGACTATATATTTGGGTCCCCATATCAACAATTTTAGCAAATGTACAAGTCGTAATACTTGTAAACCTTTTTGGTTTGGAAGCAACTCTTGGAAATATATTATATGCAGGAGGATTCTTAATAACTGATATTTTAAGTGAAAACTATGGTAAAAAAGCTGCTAACACAGCAGTAAAAATTGGTTTTTTCTCTTTGGTTGCAACAACTTTAATAATGCAATGTGCTATACATTTTGAACCTCTTGATGTCCCAGAAGGTTTAGCTATATTTGAAAGTGTAAAAAGTATATTTTCATTATTGCCAAGATTAGCTATTGCCTCACTTACTGCATATTTAATATCTCAATTTCATGATGTTTGGTTATATGAAAAAATCAGAGAATTCTTTCCTGAAAAAAAGTTTATCTGGCTTAGAAATAATGGAAGTACAATGTTAAGTCAACTTATAGATAATGTTGTATTTACAACTATTGCTTTCTATGGAGTGTATCCACTAGAAGTAATGTTTAATATTTTTTTATCAACATATATAATTAAATTTATTGTTGCTATCTGTGATACACCTTTTATTTATCTTGCTGATAAGATGTTTAGAGATAAGAAAATACCTGAAGACATTTAAAATAAAAAAATCTAAACTTCAACTAGCACCAAAAAACTAATATTTAAGTTTTTTTGGTGCTTTTTTAGATAATATATTATCTAAATATTGACTTTTTTATATATTTTAGATAATATATTATATATGAAACTAA
>ERZ772948.253-NODE-253-length-33675-cov-3.891434_pt1 | contig 33675 bp, 37 predicted proteins | sample MGYA00511945_ERZ772948 | MGnify/ENA primary metagenome ERZ772948 (study PRJEB29015, sample SAMEA2737927) | human oral metagenome | biome: human oral; feature: human-associated habitat; material: dental | place: China | collected 2141 ... | reverse complement strand
TGAATCTGAGCACGGTGAAGGCGGTGACGGAGTATGTGCGTCAGCGTGAGCAGGAGACGGGCAAGGAGTTCAAACTGACGCTGACGACGAACGGCATGCTGCTGAACGATGCGAACATCGCGTGGCTCAATGAGAATGATTTCTCGCTCGTGCTGTCGCTCGATGGGCGCAGGGAGACGAACGACGCCATGCGTCCCGACGTCGGCGGGCACGGCACTTATGACCGCATCGTGGAGAACTTCCGAAGGTGTCTTGCGAGCCGCGCGGGCGGCGACTGGGACTATCGCGGCGTCTATACCTATCTTCGCGGCACCTACACGAAGCGCAATCTCGACTTCACCGAGGACGTGCTCTCGATGCACGATGCGGGATTCAATATTCTCTCGGTCGAGCCTGTCGTCTTGAAGGACAGCCCGCTCGCCCTCATGGAAGAAGATTTGCCGCGCATCCGCGAGGAGTACGACCGCCTCGCCGCCGCTTACATGGAGCGGCATCGCGCGGGCAGGGGATTCTTCTTCTTCCACTTCAACATGGACTTGTCGAACGGCCCTTGCGTCGCCAAGCGCCTCTCGGGCTGCGGCGCGGGTCACGAATACTTCGCCGTCGCAGAAAACGGCGACCTCTACCCGTGTCATCAATTTGTCGGTAGAAAGCGCTACAAGCTCGGCAGCATCTACGACGGAGTGACGGACGAGACATTGCCGCCGTACTTTCGCGAGTCGCACGTACTCAACAAGGAAAAATGCGCCGACTGCTGGGCACGCTTCTTCTGCAGCGGCGGCTGTCACGCCAACGCCGACCTATTCCACGGCGATATAAGAAAGCCTTATGAAGTCGGCTGTGAGATTCAGAAAAAGCGCCTTGAATGTGCACTCTACGTGCAGGCGCTGCTGGCACTGGAGAAGGAAGAACAGGTGCAGGCGGCTGCTCTGTAGGATGATTTCACTGACAGATGGAGGGGAATCTGCCTGCACAAGCGTCCGCGCTGCACGTGTTTGTGTCCTCGTACATGAAAACGGAGGTGAGATGACTTTGAATCGAATTGTCGTTGTGTCCATGGTGCGTAATGAAGAGGACGTCATTGAGAGCTTTGTGCGCTGGCATTGTGCGATTGCAGACGCTATGCTGGTGCTCGATCACAGGAGTACGGATCGTACAAAGGAAATCTTGTGCGCACTGCGCGATGAGGGTCTGCCTCTTATCCTTACAGAGGCGGAGGATATGGCGTATAGGCAGTGGGAATATACGACGGAGCTTGTGGTTCGTGCATTCCGTGAGTTTTCCGCGGATGTCGTATGCCCGCTGGATGCGGATGAGTTTTTACTGGCTGATACCGAGGATGTCTTCCAGAGTCGTCGCATTCTGCAAAACTTGGAGCTTGGAGTTTATTATCACTTGGCATGGATTGATCATTTCCTTACGCGCCCCGAGGAAGATCAGGACATGTTCCTTCTCGCACGCGATCATGTGCGAGAACGGAGTCCCAGAATGGACAGCAAGGTTTTGTTGACTCGCAGAGACGAGGATATTCCTCTTTGGCTGGAAGGAAGGATGTCCGTTGCGCAGGGAAATCATTTCGTGGCGATTCGTGAAAACGGCAGGTCAGTATCTTGTCCGATGCGCGAAGTAGCAGGACTATACCTTGCACATTTCCCAGAACGCAGCATAGAGCAGATCCTATCCAAAAACATTGTTGGCTGGCTCACGAATGTAGCAAAGTTTTCCGGCGGAACTGTTATGGCAATCCATTGGCGTCTTATTTTTCAAGCATACCTCGCGCATGAACGGTTCGAAATGTCAACGGCAAGCGATCCCTTACCGAGTCGGCAGGACGCTTTTCGAGGACGTTTCCCGCTTCGTTTCACACGGGAGGAAGTTCCCGAGCATAAGCTGCTGCGCAACATCATGCTGACGGCGGAAGGAATCGCAGAGGCCCATGCGCAGAAGGAAGCCGTTCTCCGCATAGTGGAAAGAGATGGACAAAAGCATGTAGAACCGCCCGTGGTCAGTGTGCTTATTCCTTTTTATGGCGACATACAGGCGCTTCGCCTTTCCCTTCGCGATCTTGCTTTGCAAAAATATCCTTTTTATGAATGCATCCTCCTGTGCTTTTCTCCCGTGGAAAAGGAGCGCCTCTGCATTCTTGCCGAAGAGGAGGGGATATCGCATCCTATTATTCTGACAGAGGCTGAGGTTCAGCATGTGCCGCAGTATGTCCGTGGCACCTATGTGCAGTATTTCCTGCCGGACGTTTCCCACAATAGCGCCTGCTTGCAGCAGATGGTGACCTCGCTTGCACTGAACGATGATATTTCTTTTGTGATGGCGGATGCTGAAGTATCGGAGGGAGATGTTCCTGAGCCGCCCGTTTATTTGGAGTTTGCCACGTATGGACTGCCGTTTTATGTTTTTGAAAGTGACGACCTGCGAAAGACAATTCTCAAACAGGGGAAATTTCCTAAAGGCGGCATGTCCGAAGCGCTCTTTCGACGTGAGACGATGGAATCTTGCAATTATCTTCTAAGAGAACTGCAAGATATGAGTCTGCAAAGGCTTTCTCTATGGCTCTCAATCTTTGAGAAAACAAGCCGCGTCGGCTTCTTTAAGAAAGCGCTCGTTCAGGTTCGGCGAAGGCTCAGTTCAGAGGAAAAACTCCTTTGCCACATGGAATGGCTATTGTTGCTTGAGCAGGAGATTCAAACGAGAAAACGGGGGATTTCTTCAGAAGAACTGAAAGTTGCCGTTACGCTTGCCATAGATGGCAACCGCGATGGAATCCTCGCCGTCCGGTCTGGCGTAAGTTCTGGACTTTATGAAGCGTGCAGCAGACTTCGGTCAGAACTGGCGCAGCAGGTATGCTGATTGAGGCACTTCCGATGCTTGGAGAAAGAGAGCGGACGATGCTTTGGATATGCATTTTGTTGCAATGGGTGCATGAAGTTGATAGACTTCATGCACCCGTTTTTTTTTGCAGCATAAAGACAATGCGTTTATTTTCTATATTGACAGAAGAAAACGACAGCTTTATAATAAGATAACAAAAGATAACAAAATATAAACTAAATTAACATCAAGGGGGCGCATATGATTTCGATCGACAGGAAGAAATTTATTCTTGACTACCTGCAGCAGAATGAAACGGTCACGAGCAGCGTCCTGGTGCAGGCGCTCAATGTCACGGCCATGACGATTAGCCGTGATCTCAAACAGTTGGAAGAGAAGGGGCTGCTCGTGCGCACGCACGGCGGAGCCATGCTGCCAAACTACATCGTGGAAGAGACTTCGTATGCGAAGAAGAAGGTGCGCGATATCGAAGTTAAGCGGCGCATCGCGGAGGCGGCGCTGCGGCAGATCCGTGCGGGTATGACGGTCTTCTTCGATGCAGGCACGACGACGTTCGAGATTGCTGACCGTTTGAAGAAATCAGCGCCCGCTAATATCACGGTTGTGACGAACGATTTGCACATAGGTGCGCATCTGTATTCTCAAACAGAGATTCGCACCATCCTCTTGGGCGGTGTCGTCTTGCCGGAGACAGGGGCTGTTGCGGGTGCTATGGCGACGGAGCAGCTTGTGCGTTACGGCATTGATCTCGCCTTTGTCGGCACGTCTGCCGTCACGGAGGACTTCTTTCTTGTCGTACCGACGGAGAGCAAGTGCGTGTTCAAGCGGAAACTCCTTGAGATAAGCGAGGTTTCGATACTTGTCGCTGATCGATCGAAGTTCCGCAAGAAAAAGCTCTATAAGGCGGCTCATATGAGCGAACTGGATCGCGTCATCACGGATTATCCGTTTACGAAGACAGAGGTGAAGAAGGCGATGCCGCGTGGAGAAATCATCGCGATTTGATCGGCTTGCCGGGAAGGAGAAGATACGATGAAAGGCGTGATTGTTGCTGACGATCTGACAGGAGCGAATGCATCGGGCGTGCTCCTCAAGAAAATTGGACTTAGTGTGAGCAGTCTCTTTCGCCTGACTGGAGCGACAGAGCACAAGGCGGATGTGCTGGCCTACTCGACGGCGAGCCGCGGATTATCCTCCGAGGAGGCTTTCCGACGTGTCAGAGAAGCCTTTTTGCAGTTGAAGTCGGGTGGTGAATTTTTCAACAAGCGCATTGATTCGACGCTGCGCGGCAATATCGGAGCGGAGATTGACGGGGCACTTTCCGCCTTGGGCGACGACTTTACGGCGATTGTCGTACCCGCTTATCCCGACTCGGGACGCATCGTCGCAAATCGAACGATGCTCGTGAACGGCATGCTTCTGACAGAGTCGGATGCGGGGCGCGATCCGAAGATGCCCGTTGCATCGGATGATGTTGTAGATCTTGTCGCGCAGCAAACGCGCCACGAGGTGCAATACTTTTCGTTGAAAGATTTGGCGCAGGACGTGGACTCGTTTGCCGCTGCCGTCAGAGAAGCGGCGAAGGAGGTGCGCGTTCTCGTCTTTGATGCGGTGCGCAATGAAGATGTGCAGAAGATCGCCAAAGCGGTGCTGCAGAGCGGCTGCCGCGTGCTGACGGTCGATCCCGGGCCCTTGACCATGCAGTTTGTGTACGAGATGCAGGTGAAGGAAAAGCGCGAACAGAAGGTTTTGCTCGTCATCGGCAGCGTGACGGCGACGACGAAGCGGCAGATTGCCGATTTGCTGCAAAAGAGGCGCGTATTCTTTGTCGACATGCGCGTGAAGGAGTTTTTCGAGAAGGAGCGGCGTGAGGCGGAAATTCGGCGGGTCGTCAATAAGATCTGTGATGCCGTAGACGCTGAAGACGTTCTCTTGCTGACGACGACGCCACTTTCTGATGAGGGACATCTCGATCTCAAGGCGACTGCGAAGGCACTCGGTGTCACTCCGGAGGATGTGTCACGCATCCTTTCCGGCACATTGACCGAGGCTGCGGGCGAGATCTTGGAGAAGAGCGGCAAACTCGAAGGCGTTTATTGTTCGGGTGGTGACATCACGATTGCTCTCTTGGAGAAGTTGGACGCCGACGGCATTGAGGTGCGTGACGAGGTTCTGCCGCTTGCTGTCTACGGGCGCATTCTTGGCGGTCGCCTGCCGAAGCTGCGCATTGTGACGAAGGGGGGGATGATCGGCGGCGATGATGCGATCGGGCTTTGCTTGGAAAAAATCGCCAAGGATATTGCCCTTTGATGATTCTTGAAAGATAAAAGGAGTTGTGCGTATGGAAAAGAATGTGATGGAAAAACCTCTGATCGGTGTGCCTATGGGCGATCCTGCCGGAGTCGGTGCGGAGATCACCGTCAAATCTTTGCTCGACAAGAAGGTGACGGATGTTGCGAGGGTCATCGTCGTCGGCGATAAGGGCACGATGGAGCAAGCAATCGGTGTCTGCGGTGTAAAAGCGCGCATCCATACGGTGGAGGATCCTGCGGCTGCCGTCGATGAGGCGGGCGTCATCAATCTTATTGATCTCAAAAATGTCGATATGGCGAAGCTGAAGATGGGCGAAGTCCAAGCGATGTGCGGACAGGCGGCATTTGATTACATCAAGAAGTGCGTGGAGCTGGCGATGGCGCACAAGATTGATGCGATTGCTACGACGCCGATCAATAAGGAGTCTCTGCGTGCGGCGAAGATTAACTACATCGGACATACGGAGATTCTTGGCGGACTGTCGAATTCGCGTGATCCGCTGACGATGTTCGAGGTTGACGAGATGCGCGTATTCTTCCTCACGCGTCACATGTCACTGCGCGATGCCTGTGATGCCATTACGAAGGAGCGCGTGCTTGAGTATATCCGCCGCTGCACGAAAGCATTGAAGCAGCTCGGCGTTGAGGGAAAGATGGCCGTCGCGGGACTCAATCCGCACTCGGGTGAGCATGGGCTCTTCGGTTGGGAAGAAGTCAAGGAAATTGCGCCTGCTGTGGAAGAGGCGCAGAAGGAAGGCTATGATGTCGTGGGCCCGATCGGTCCGGACTCCGTCTTTCATCAGGCGTTGCAGGGACGCTATCAGGCGGTTCTTTCCCTCTATCACGATCAAGGTCATATCGCGACGAAGACGTACGACTTCGAGCGTACAATCGCCGTCACACTCGACATGCCATTCCTGCGCACGTCGGTTGATCATGGCACGGCTTTCGACATCGCCGGAAAGGGCATCGTGAGTGCCGTGAGCATGGTGGAGGCGATCCGCCTCGCAGCAAAATATGCCCCGAATTTTAAGCAGGGATGAACGGGGCAGTTCCGCAGAAGTAATGATTTTATGAACAAGGAGATGAATCCTCATGGCTGCAGAAACGCAAATACTCATAGGTCTTGGCTTTGGTATTGCCTGCTTGATTTTCATGATTATGAAGACCAAGATTCATACATTCTTGGCGCTGATCTTGGCAACCGTCCTCGTCGGTGTGATCGGCGGCATCGAGTTCAAGCAGATTGTCGCGAGCATCACGAAGGGATTCGGCGGTACGCTTGGGAGCATCGGCATCATCATCGGCTTTGGCGTCATGATGGGCCAGCTCTTCGAGGTATCGGGTGCGGCGAAGCGCATGGCATTGTGCTTTCTCAAGCTTTTTGGCAAGGGACGTGAAGAAATCGCTATGGCGTTGACGGGCTTCCTCGTCTCCATCCCGATTTTCTGTGATTCGGGTTTTGTCATCTTGACGCCTCTGGCTAAGGCGATTTCTACAGAAGCGCGCAAGTCGATCGTATCCATCGGCATCGCTCTCGCCACCGGTCTCGTTATCACGCATACGATGGTGCCGCCGACCCCGGGACCTGTGGGAGTCGCAGGTATCTTTGAAGTGAGCGTCGGATCCTTGATTCTTTGGGGACTCGTGCTTTCCGTGCCGATGCTCATCGGGCCTTTGCTCTTTGCGAAGTGGGCGGGCGAAAGGATTTGGCAGATTCCGACAGCGGATGGCGGTTGGACGCGTGACAGATCGTATACGGCATCGAACCAGGGAAGCAGCATCTACGATGACGCGCATCTGCCTTCGGCCTTCATTTCGTTTGCGCCGATCGTCGTTCCGATCCTTTTGATTCTTATTGGTACAGTGGCGGCTGCCATGGGGATGAAAGGGCAGATTGCCGATGCCATTCAGTTCTTCGGTACACCGGTTATTGCCGTCGGCATCGGGCTTCTCCTGACGATCTATGGTCTGACGGGAAGTCTCGACAGGAAACGCGTGTTGGAAGAAATGGAGACAGGCATCAAGTCGGCGGGCATCATCATCCTCATCACAGGCGGCGGCGGTGCTTTCGGCATGTTGATCCGCGACAGCGGCGTCGGCACGGTTTTGGCCGAAGCCATGCTGCAGACGAGCATTCCTGCCATCTTGCTGCCGTTCTTCATCGCGACGATCGTGCGCTTCATCCAAGGCAGCGGCACGGTGGCGATGATTACGGCGGCCTCGATCACGGCGCCGATTATCGCGAATCTCTCCGTGAACCCCGTCTTCGCGGCTCTCGCCGCCTGTGTGGGATCGCTCTTCTATTCGTACTTTAACGACAGCTTCTTCTGGGTCGTCAACCGCTCCATCGGTATCACTGAAGGTAAGGAGCAGCTGCGCCTCTACTCTGTCGCCAGCACGATTGCTTGGGCGACCGGCATCATCGTGCTCCTGATTCTCAACGCGATGTTCGGTTGATATTTCTGTAGTTTTCATCGAAGTCTCCATGCTGCAGTCGATGTGGCATGGAGACCTTTATTTTAGCGTGAAATCTCAAGAGGTCAAGCGAAGGCGCAGATCGATTGGCTAGGTTTCTGTAAGGGCGGCGCACAATGTCTGCAAAGTAGACTTTTGTGCGTGTAGTCTACTGATCATGTGTGCGGTATGTTGCAGGAGGGCGAAGAAGCTGATGCAGCAGCCATGAAACAGCCCATAGAAAAAGCGACCCTTGGGGAAAGGGTCGCTTTTTGGGAGTGGTCGGGGATTGGGGAAATCCCCTCTGGATAGTGGTTATGGGGTTTGAGAAGGTTTTAGAAAGCACGGATGAATCGAGAGCGCCGATGGGACGGACTGCATCGCTATCCGTGATTTCTTTATGGGGAAGTTCCCGGGGCGGTTCAAGATCCCCGCCCCGAGGGAAAGTCATTACTTATTGCCGAAGTAGCGGTCGAAGAGACCCTTGAAGCCGCGGCCGTGACGCGCCTCGTCCTTGCACATCTCGTGCACGGTGTCGTGGATGGCGTCGAGGTTCAGCTGCTTCGCGAGCGTGGCGAGCTCCTTCTTGCCTGCGCAGGCGCCGTGCTCGGCGTCGACGCGCATCTTGAGGTTCTCCTTCGTGCTGTTCGTCAGAACCTCGCCGAGAAGCTCCGCGAACTTCGCTGCATGCTCGGCTTCCTCGAAAGCGTAGCGCTTGAAGGCCTCGGCGATCTCGGGATAGCCTTCGCGGTCTGCCTGGCGGCTCATCGCGAGGTACATGCCGACTTCGGAACACTCGCCCGTGAAGTTCATGCGCAGGCCTTCGATGACCTTTTCATCCGCTCCCTTGGCGGCGCCGACATGATGCTCATCCGCATACTGCATGTCACCCGTCTGCTCGACGAACTTGGAAGCGGGAGCATGACAGATCGGACACTCTGCCGGAGCCTGGTCGCCCTCGTGAACATAACCGCAAACCGTGCAAACAAACTTTTTCATTTTACATTACCTCCCAAAATATCGTGGATGTTTTTCTTTTTCTTGGTAGTGGCTCGCGATTCACCGTGCGGGGTGTTTCCCTCATGTGCTTGTCGCTTGCTGTGTCCTTATTATAGGCGAAGTGTCCCAAGAAGGAAATATCGAAAAAATGCTAAATAACAAAGATATAGTCATATATCATGAAATATCTCCGTATATCTCGCGTTTTTATACTTTTTCAAAATAAATACTAGTGGATAATTATTATTGATAAAAAGTATCGCTATACTTGCGCGAAGCGTTTCAAAAAATGGCGGGCTTGTGGTATGATAGGCAGAGAAACGACGGAGGGCTTCGGCAAAAAGCCCAGCGCGATGGCTGAGGGAAGCGGCGCTCTCCTATGGAAAGGTGTTGCAGCAATGTTTACGGTGGAAACGGCTTCCCCCGAGGAGACGGCGGCGCTCGCCGAGCGCATTGGGGCGCTTTGCCCGGCGGGAACGGTCTTCGCGCTCGCCGGTGATCTCGGCGCGGGAAAGACGCTCTTCGTGCAGGGATTGGCGCGTGGTTTGGGTTTTTCGGGCGAGGTCACGAGTCCGACGTTCAACTTGATGAACGTATATGAAGGGAAGATGCGCCTTACGCATTTCGACGTCTATCGCTTGGAGCGTGTCGAGGAGCTTTATGACATCGGCTTCTATGAGTATGCAGACGATTCCGAGGGCGTCGTCGTCGTCGAATGGTTCGACAAGTTCAGCGAGGAGATGCCCGCAGACTATGTGCGCGTGACGATCGAGCGCGTGGCGTCTTCGGCGGGGGAGGTCGATTCAGAGGAGGCGGCGGATCGCCGTCGGCTGTGTTTTTCGCTTGTGGGAGTGCAGCTCAAGGAATTTTTTGAGGAGATGAGGGACGTTGTCGATTCTGGCGATTGATACGGCAAGCTCGGTGTCGAGCGTCGCCGTGGCGAGCGAGGGGAAACTGCAGGCGGAAGTGACGGTCGAGGCGGGGCGCACGCATTCGGAGACGCTTCTTTCGCATATCGAGGGGGCGCTCTCCTTCGCGGGCGTCGAGCGCTCGGCTCTTACGGGTGTCGCCGTGGGCATCGGCCCTGGCTCTTTCACGGGGCTTCGCATCGGCTTGGCGACAGCGAAGGCGATCGCTTACGGTCTGGGTATCCCGCTTGTCGGCGTTTCGACCTTGGCGGCGCTCGCACTCGCCTTCCCCGTGCCGGACGTTCATACGCTCGCCCTGATGGACGCGCAGAAGGGGAACGCCTATGCGGGTCTCTACGAGTGGCGTGACGGAAATCTGCACGAGGTGCATCCCGTGTGCGTTGCGCCGCTTGCCGAGGCGATCAGCGAGGCGGCGGACATGGGAAAACCCGTATTGCTGACGGGAGAACTCGCAGTGAAGAAGCGGGCGCGTCTCGGAAATTTGCCCGACAATGTCACGCTCGCGCCCGCGCATCTTCTGACGGCGCGCGCCTCGCACGTTGCATGGCTCGGTATCGCGCGGCTTGCGGCGGGCGAGTGCGATGATCCCATGACGCTGGAGCCGTTCTACATTCGGCGCTCGGAGGCGGAGGTGCTTTGGGAGAAGCGCCATGGCAAAGAAAAGACGGAGGGGGCGTCATGCTGACCTTTCGCAAGATGCTGCCCACGGACGCCGCTGCCGTCGAGAAGGTGGAGCTGGCGTGCTTTTCCATGCCGTGGTCGCGCGAATCCTTCTGGGAGGAGGCCGCGCAGGAAGCGGCTTACTACTTGTTGGCGCTCGACGACGGAGAAGTCATCGGCTACGTCGGCGTCTGGCTGCTCGGCGAGGAGGGCCACATCACGAACGTCGCCGTTGCGCCCGAGAGGCGCCGGCGCGGCGTCGGTGCAGCGCTGCTCGCAGAACTCATGCGGATTGTTTTGGAGCGCAGCGTGCGCAGCATGACGCTTGAAGTGCGTCCATCGAACGAGGCGGCGCTCGCGCTCTACAGGAAGTTCGGCTTTCGGAGCGTCGGCAGGCGGCCGCACTACTATACGGATAATGCGGAGGATGCGGAAATCCTTTGGAACACGGACATCGAAGCGACGCTCGCCACACTCGGAGAAGCGCAGGGGAAAGGAGATGAGGCGCATGGATAAGGACATCTTGACGCTCGCCATCGAGACGAGCTGCGACGAGACGTCCGCCGCCGTGCTGCGCGGTGGGCGCGAAATCTTGTCGAACATCATCGCGACGCAGATCCCCGTGCATCAAAAGTACGGCGGCGTCGTGCCCGAGATCGCGTCGCGCTGTCATATCGTGAACATCGTGCCCGTCATCGACGCGGCGCTCAAGGAGGCGGGCGTCGCCAAGGGGGAGATCGGTCAAGTTGCCGTCACCTACGGGCCGGGGCTTGTCGGTGCATTGCTCGTCGGCGTCGCCGCTGCCAAGGGGCTTGCCTTCTCGCTCGGCGTGCCGCTCATCGGCGTCAATCATCTCGAAGGCCATATCTTTGCGAACTTCTTGAGTTCGCCGGAGCTTGCGCCGCCGTTTGTGGCGCTCGTCGCTTCGGGCGGGCACACGGCGCTCGTCCACGTCAAGGACTACAACCATTTCACTTTGCTTGGACAGACGCGCGACGATGCGGCGGGCGAGGCGTTTGACAAGGTGGCTCGCGTGCTCGGGCTGCCGTATCCGGGCGGCCCCGAGATCGACCGCCTCGCGAAAGAAGGCGATGCCTCAGCCATCGACTTTCCGCGCGCCTTGGAAGAAGAGGGCAACTATGAGTTCAGTTTCAGCGGTCTGAAATCTGCCGTCTTAAACTATCTGAACTCGATGAAGCTCAAGAAGATCGAGGTCAATGCCGCCGACGTTGCAGCGTCGTTTCAGAGCACCGTCGTCGAGACGCTCGTCGAAAAGTCGCTGGCGGCTCTGAGCGAGACGGGTCTGAGGACGCTGGTCTTGGCGGGCGGCGTCGCGGCGAACAGCTCACTCGAAGGGCGGCTTCGTCAGGCGGCAGCGGAGAGTGGCGTCGAGTTCCATTATCCGGGGCTTCGGCTCTGCACGGACAATGCGGCGATGATCGGCTGCCGCGCCTACTATCAGGCTCTGGCGGGCGGCTTCTCAGACTCTCATCTGAATGCCGTGCCGGGGCTTTCGCTGCGCGATGTGGGCGGGGCGTGAAGCATGTTTCCGATGCTCGCTGTACGATGGACGAAAGACGAGGCAAGAGCGATGATTCCTAGCATTTCGCTTGGTCATCCTCCAAGAAATGGCAAAATAATTTCAGTTGCGCTTTTTGTTTGAATCTGCTAGAATGGGTAGGCAAGCGCAGGTTTGGACATGCCAAACCGTCGGTGCGTGCAGCGTCCGAGAGGGACGTTTTCACATAATTATCAGCAAGGGAGATATTTCATGGAGTTCCAGGACAGGACATTGGTTTGCAAGGATTGTGGCAAGGAGTTCACGTTCACCGCAGGTGAGCAGGAGTTCTACAAGGAGAAGGGGTTTGAGAATGATCCGGTTCGCTGCCGCGACTGCCGCGGAAAGAGACGCCGCAGCCATGATGGCGACAGCGGTGAGCGCACGATGTTCCAGGTGACATGCGCTGCCTGCGGCAAGGAGACGGAAGTTCCGTTCGAGCCGAAGGATGACCGCCCGGTCTACTGCCGCGATTGCTTCGCTGCCAGAAGGGGCAGGTAAGCCGAAGCTTTGCACGCCTTTGTCCGATGGAAGCCTGCGGGATGGTTTCCTTATCTCGGATAAGACGCAAACTTTCGTAGCATAAGGTACAGTCTCCTCTTGTTTTATATGCTAAGATGGTAAGGATGGCATATAAGATGAGAGGAGACTGTTTTTTATGAAAGAATGGTGCGTGATTTATTCGTCGCTTACGGGAAATACGAAGCTCGTCGCCGAAGCGATGGCGGAGGAAGCAGACGCCGACATCTTCTCTGTGGCAGAAGCGCCGGAAGACCTCTCGGGATACGAGGCCGTGGCGCTCGGCTACTGGCTGCGGCTCGGTGCGCCCGATCCGAAGATGCTCGCGCTCCTGCCAAAGATCGAGGGAAAGGACGTCGTGTTTTTCCAGACGCACGGCACAGATCCAGGCAGCGAGCATGCCGTCACGGCGTTCGCGCGTGCAGGATATGCGCTCGGCGCGGACTGCTATATCGCGGGCACATTCTCTTGCCAGGGCAAGATCAATCCGAAGATCGTCGAAAAGCGCAAGAAGGAAGCTGCCGCAGAGGATGACCCGCACGCGGGAAAGAAGGCGCAGGCACGCTGGCAGAGAGCCGCGAGCCACCCCGATGCTGAGGATCTGCAAAGGGCGCACGATTTCATGCGTGTGATGCTGGAAAAGCGGTTGAAGCGAAAGGCGCGGCTCGAAGCGGGCAAGATATAATACGGATAAAGTGCAGGGGGAGTGTACATGGACGCTTCCCCTTTTCACGTTCTTGTGCTATACTTTCCTTAATAATTTCTTATGGAGGCGGTGGCTGATGGAGAGGAAGATCCTCTTGAATCCGGGTCCGGCGACGACGACGGATACGGTGAAGATGGCACAGGTCGTGCCCGATATTTGTCCGCGCGAGGAAGAGTTCGGCGATGTCATGCGCGAGGTTGCGCAGGGGTTTTTGAAGATCGTTCATGCCGATGCGAAGGAGTTTTCGTGCGTGCTCTTCTGCGGCTCCGGCACGCTCAACATGGACGTGTGCCTGAACTCGCTTCTGCCTGCGCGAAAGAAGGTGCTCGTCGTCAACAATGGCGCGTATTCTGCGCGTGCCGTTGCTATCTGCCGCGCATACGGACTTCCCCATATCGACCTTCGCTCGTCGGTCGAAGACGTGCCCAATCTTGCGGCGGTCGAGCGTGCGCTCGCAGAAGATCCCGACATTGCGCTCGTCTATACGACGCATCACGAGACGGGCACGGGCGTGCTGAATCCCGTCCGCGAGATCGGTGCGCTTGCGCATGCGCACGGCGCGGCGTTCGTCGTCGATACGACTTCGACGTATGCGATGCTGCCCTTTTCAATGGAGGAGGCGAACATCGACTTCTGTATGGCATCGGCACAGAAGGGCATACAGGCAATGACGGGGCTTTCCTTCGTCATCGGCCGCACCTCGCTCATCGAGGCGTCGAAGGACTATCCCGTGCGCTCGTATTACTGCAATCTCTACCAGCAGTACGCCTACTTTGAAAAGACGGGACAGATGCAGTTCACGCCGCCCGTGCAGACGATCTATGCGGCAAAGCAGGCGCTCGCCGAATACTTCGCCGAGGGTGAGGCGGCGAAGGCGGCGCGTCATGCGCGGGTGGCGCAGGCGATTCATCGCGGGCTTGCAGCCCTGGGGCTGAAGGAGGCGATCCGCCCGGAGATTCAGTCGGGACTCGTCGTCTCCGTGCTTTATCCTGCGGATGAGCACTGGGATTTTGACCGCGTGCACGACTATTGCTATGCGCATGGCTTCACGATCTATCCGGGCAAGATGCAGGAGAAGGGGACGTTCCGCCTGTGCGCGCTCGGCGCGATCGACGAGACGGATATTGAGAAGTTTTTCCGCGTGCTGAGAGAAGCCTTTGTGGAATTGGGCATGATTTTGCCGAAGGGATGAAACGGCAATGAATGGGACAGGAGAGACAGAAGACAGATGAATCGCTGGCAGGAAATCTGGAATAAGAGAAGCGCACAGCTTGCAGGCATTGATCGCTCGGACAAGCGGGCGATGCTCTTGGAACTCAAGCGCATCAATGGCTTTGATGTGACGGGCGGCGGTATACCGTATGAATCACTTCTAAAGCAGTACGAGGAAACGAAGGCGGCGCTTCGTCTGCCTGCAGGCGGCAGCGTATTCGAGGTCGGCTGCGGTGCGGGAGCAAACCTCTGGCTCTTTCGGCTCGATGGGTTCTCTGTCGGCGGTCTCGATTATTCGGAGAAGCTTATTTCTATCATGAAGGACGTATTTGCTGAAGGAGCCTTGCGGGAAAGCCTTTGTGATGAGGCGAAAAATCTGCCCACGAAAGAAAAATATGACGGCGTGCTGGCGAATAGTGTCTTCTCCTATTTTCCCGATGAATCCTATGCGGAAACCGTGTTGGAAAGGATGCTTGAAAAGACATGCGGCAGCATTGTCCTCCTCGATGTGCATGACGCGGAGAAGAGAGCGGATTTTCTGAGTGCACGCCGTATGATCGATCCGGACTACGACGAGCGGTATAAGAACCTTGACAAGTTCTTTTACCGGAGGTCGTTCTTTGATGAATTCGCCAAAAAGCATGATCTGTCCATTGCCTTTGCAGATTCGACGATCGAAGGTTATTGGAACAATCCGTTCATCTATCATGTATATTTCCATCGCAAGGAAGAGTCAGAGAGATGATCTGCGGGAGAAGGGGGAGGTATTATGCAGGCGACGGAGTTTTTGGACATCTTGGGTGCAGATTTTTTCGTCGGCGTGCCCGACTCGCAGCTGCGCGCTCTTTGCGATGCCTTGATGGAGCGATACGGCAATCATGCGCCGCACATCATCGCGGCGAACGAGGGGACGGCGGCGGGAATCGCGGCGGGGCATTATCTCGCGACGGGGCGCTCGCCGCTCGTCTATTTGCAGAACAGCGGTGAGGGCAACATCGTCAATGCACTCGCGTCGCTGCTGCACGAGAAGGCGTACGCGATCCCGCTGATCTTCGTCATCGGCTGGCGCGGCGAGCCGGGTGTGAAGGACGAGCCGCAGCACGCCTATCAGGGCGAGGTGACGCTTCCGCTGCTCGAACTTCTGCAGGTCGAGCATTTCGTGCTCGCGAAGGAGACGGGAGGAGAAGACGTGCGCGCTGCCATGGAACGTTTCCGCTCGTCTTTGGAGGCAGGGCGCTCGGTGGCCTTCGTCGTCCGAAAAGGCGCGCTCGTGCACGACACGAAGGTTTCCTACAAAAACGGCTATGCGCTGCGCCGTGAGGAGGCGATTCGCACGATCCTCGATGCCGCAGATGAGAGCGATGTCTTCGTCTCGACGACGGGCAAGGCGAGCCGCGAGCTTTTCGAGCTTCGCGAGGCGCGCGGCGAGGGGCATGAGCGCGATTTTTTGACGATCGGCTCGATGGGGCACAGCTCGTCCATCGCGCTCGGCATCGCGCTCGAAAAGAAGGGGCGGCGCACGTGGTGCCTCGACGGCGACGGCGCCTTCCTCATGCACATGGGCGCGGCCGCTGTCATCGCTGCCGCAAAGCCATCGAACTTTTGCCACGTCGTCTTGAACAACGAGGCGCACGAGAGCGTCGGCGGCATGCCGACGGCGGCTTCCGCCATCGACTTTCCGGCGCTCGCGCGTGCGCTTGGCTACGCCGCCGCGCGGCGTGCGAAAGATGGCGAGGAGCTTGCCGCCGCCTTGGAGGAGATGAAAGGGCAGGCAGGGACGTGCTTTTTAGAGGTGCGATGCGCCGTCGGCTCGCGTGCCGACCTCGGCCGGCCAACGATTCCTCCAAAGGCCAACAAGCTAGCAATGATGCGCTTTCTCAGCCTTTAATTGATAGCAGATACTGTCCGGTATACCCTTGACAAATTGTAAGATAATCAGTATGATAGAAAAAGACGTTGACGCGAAGAGAGTGCCGAAGAAGCGGTCTTTCGAGTCGACACTTTTTGAATTTTAGGAGGATGAATATCATGGGTACGATTTTCTCTAAGAGCGATTTCTGGATTGGTCTTGCTGTTGGCGCTGTCGCAGGCGTTTTCGGCTACCGCTTCATGCAGGAGCGCGAGCAGCAGATGATGGCGATCCAGCAGGGTGCTCCTGCAGCGCAGGTGCCGCTTGCTGAGCTTCAGCGCCAGAAGGAAGAGCTTGAGGACCTCATCGCTGCGCAGGAAGCCGGCGCGAACCAGTAAGGGAAACATAAGAGGGGCTGCGACAGGCAAATGCTCGTATCGTCATGGCATATTGCGTGCGCAGCCCCTTTCCTGTTTTGCTGTTGATAACGAATTGCATGAAGGAGGACGCTATGGCAAAGATTCCTTTAGGCTTACCGCTGGCAGCGGCTGCCGCAGGCACGGTCGTGACGCTCTTTGTTCCGGCGAAGCGTCTGCATATCGTCTGCGGCACGGCATGGGCGGCACTCTCGCTCGTTCACGCTTGGCAGTATCGCAAAAAGCTCGCGAAAGATCTTGCGATGCCGTTCGGCGCAAGTCTCAAGCAAAATGTGATGAAGAAGATTGACGAGGGGCTTCAGAAGCTGCCGCTGCCGCCGACGAAGCTCGGCGCACTGATCGGCTCGATGCGTCCCGCCGCCTATGCGCCGGGCAGGATGCGCCTCTACAGCCGTTCACTCGTGGGAAACGAGAAGCTTAGAGAGCAGATTCTTGCGTACTTCGCCGACTGTCCCGAGGTGGACAAGGTCGAGTGCAGTACGCTCACCGGCTCCGTGCTCATCACCTATGAGCCGGAATTTTTTGCTGAGAACGAAGAGCTTTCACAGATTGAAACGTATGTGAAGCATCATGTGCAGATGGCACAGGGGAGGAGTTAAATCTTTATGTCTTATATGTCTGGTTTGATGATCGGCACGGCCCTTGTCCAAGGCCTCGGCAGCATGCTTTCGGGCGGCGCTTCTGCAGGCATGGGCGGCGGCATGGGCATGGGCAGGAGCGCGGGCATGAGCGGTCTTTTCGGCATGGCGTCCGGCATGGGGCGGGGCGGCATGGGCAGAAGTTCCGGCATGAGCGGACTCTTTAACATGATGCCGACGGGCATGGGCAGCGGCATGAGCAGCATGTTCGGTCAAGGCAGGGGACGCGGCAAGGGCATGGCGCAGGACGCGTCCGGCTCTGCAGCCGTGTCTGCACCGGCAATGCCAGCTTTCGCGCTGAAGAGTGCCGTGCCCGGGCGCAGGCGCTACTACGCGGCGGCTCTGCAAGGGAACGAGGAGCTGGCAAAGCTTCTGGAGAAGAACCTTGGCCGCATCGCCTTCATCGATTCCGTCAAGGCGTCGAGTGTCACGGGCAGTCTGCTCGTCTGCTATACGGGCGATGAGGAAGCCGTCGATCGCCTGATGGCGGATCTCGGCAAGCGCGTCTTTGGTGCTACGGAGCATGCGGGTTTTAATCTGCCGCAGGGGCTTTCCGATTTGCTCCCTGCGGCAGGCTTCACGCAGCCGCTCGCTGAACTCGGTGCAAGCATCCGCCGCACAGCAGGCGCGGCGAACGTATGGCTGCACGAGAAGACGCATGGCTGGCTCGATTTCCCGTCGGTATTCGCTCTCGGCTTCATCGTGCGCGGCTTGCGCAAGATCCTGCTCTATGAACAGCGGCCGTCGGGTCCTCAGATGCTTTGGTGGGCATTCTCGATCTTGAAAGGATGGAAGATGATATGACGTATGGGACATGCTCGCTCCGCCTATCGGCGGATCTTGCTCAGGATAAGCGCGCCCTCTTGGGTGCACAGCTTCGAAGCATAAAGGGCGTCGTCGCCGCTTCGGTCGGCGACAAGGCGCTGACGGTCTGGTACAAGGAAGAATTGCCCCTCGCACTCGTGCGTCGGCTCGTCAAGCGCATGGAAGAAGAGTGCGCACCGAGCGATCCCGAGCTTGACATGGCGGGCTATCGGCGCGAAGCAATCTTCTCGCTCGCGAGCTTCGCGGGCATGAAGGCGCTTGAAAAGCTCGCGCCCGAAGCTTTTGCGGGAATGAAGGTGTTTCGCAGTCTCCTCGTCTTGGCCATCGCGCGCAACTTCCTCAAGAACGGCGTCGTGGGCATGGTGAAAGAGCGCCGCCCGAACGCCGATACGCTGACGAGCACGGCGGTCATCGCCTCCGTGCTCGCAGGTAAGCCCGAATCGAGTCTCACGCTCCTGACGCTGTCGAACGGCGCTGAGATGCTGACGGCTTACGCCGCGGAGCGCGCGAAGAAGCAGATTTCCGGCCTTCTGAACATGAACCAGCGCTTCGTTTGGCTCGTTGACGGCGGCGTCGAGCGCAAGGTCGCGGTCGAGTCCGTGCAGGTCGGCGACCGCATCGCGGCACATTCGGGCGAGATGATCTGCGTCGACGGCCGCGTCGTCAGCGGCAAGGCGTCCGTGAACCAGGCGTCGATCACGGGCGAGTCGAATCCCGCGATGAAGCGCGAGAAGTCGCCTGTCTACGCAGGCTCTGTCATCGAGGTCGGCGAGATCGTCATCGAGGTCGAGAAGACGGGCAAGGACACGTCGCTCGCGCACATCGTCCACCTCGTCGAAGAGGCGCAGTCGAGACGTGCGCCCGTGCAGAACTTCGCCGACAACATGGCGAACATGCTCGTGCCGATCTCGTTCCTCGGCGCGGCGATCGTCTACGGCGCGACGCGCGATTGGCAGAGGGTGCTGAACCTCCTGTTCATCGACTTCTCGTGCGGCTTGAAGCTCTCGACAGCGACGGCGATTTCCGCTTCGATTGCGGCGGCGGCGAAGAAGGGCATTCTCGTCAAGGGCGGCAACTATATGGAAGCGCTCGCTAATACCGATACTGTCGTCCTCGATAAGACGGGCACGATCACGGTCGGCATCCCGCAGATCTCCTCCATCAAGACGGCGGAGGGCATGACGGAGAAGGAGATGATCCTTCTGGCAGCGTCGGCGGAGATGCATTCCGTGCATCCTCTGGCCGTCGCCATTCAGAAGTACGTTAAGGACAACAACTGGGAAGTGCCGCAGCACCGCTCGTCGAAGACGATCGTCGCACGCGGCATGCAGGCGGTCGTGCCTGATTTCGACGGCTTCAAGGGCGGCGACGTGATCGTCGGCAGCTACAAGTTCATGAAGGAGCGCGGCGTGCAGGGCGCGGGCGAGCTCGTCGTCGAGGACACGACGGAAAACTTCCTCTACATCGCGCGGAACGGCTCGCTCATGGGCATCATCGGCATCACCGATCCCGTGCGCCCGAAGATGAAGAAGACGCTGAACCAGATGCGCCGTTACGGCGTCGACGAGATCGTGATGCTCACGGGCGACTCGGAGAAGGTCGCCGATCATGTGGCGCGTCAGATGGACATCGACTCCTACCATGCCGAGGTCTTGCCCGAAGACAAGGCGAACTACGTCATGAAGCTCAAGGAGCGCGGCGGCAGAGTCATGATGGTCGGCGACGGCATCAACGACGCGCCGGCGCTTGCCTTTGCCGACGTCGGCGTGACGCTCGGCGGCCGCCAGACGGACATTGCCGCCGAGTCTTCGGCAGTGACGATCCGCTCGGAAGATCCTGAAGGCCTCGTCGACGCTCTGCGTCTCGGCAAGCGCACGATGGGACTGATCCATCAGAATTTCCGCGCGACGATCCTCGTCAACTCGGGCGCCATGCTCATGGGCGCCTTGGGCATGATCAGCCCGCTGTGGGCGGCTGTCATCCACAACACGGCGACGCTCGCCGTCGTCTTAAACAGCGCGCGCATCCTCTCGACAGGCAAAAAGCCTGTAAGGCGCGTCGGCTGAAAGAAATGAATGAAAAAGGATGCCGTACGAAGGTGTGCGGCATCCTTTTTCTTGTTAAAACAAATCACTATGCGTGCCAGTCCGAAGCAGTATCAATGTGTCCTTCTGTACTTGATAAATCAAAAACCAGTCAGGTTGTATGTGGCATTCTCGCATGTTCTTATAGTTCCTTGAATTTGTCAGTCGATGATCGCGGTAAGATTCGGGCAAGGTCCGCCCGTTGCTCAAAAGTGCAATGACCGTTTCCAATTCTTTGGGATTGCAGCCGCGCTTCAGCGCCAACTTGTAGTCTCTCTTGAATTGACTTCCGAAATTGAGCTTACGCATTTAGCGCCGCCATAAGCTCGTCTACGCTTTCAAAAGGACCTTGCAAGTCGTCGCCCTTTTCCGCCGCTTCCATCGCGGCGTAGGTGATTTCATTCGGCTCGCACTCTTCGTCCGTGTTCACTTCGAAAGGCAGTCCGTGGCAGCGCAAGGCTTGACGATAAAAAATTCCTGTTGCAGTGCTCAAATCCATGCCGAGAGTCTTGAAAAGCTCAGCTGCCTGCGCTTTGAGTTCTGGTTCCATACGAAGCGTCATGGTTCCTTTATGCGCCATTTGAAATACCCCTTTCAAAATGTTTGTTGACTTCTCTTCTAATTATATAAAATATATGGCTTCTACACAAGACCAAGACAAAAGTTATACGAATCCCCCTTTATTATGGACTTGACAATCATTCTCACCTCATTTATAATTATGTCATAAAGATGAGTGATATTCATATTCAAGGATAAAAGAAAGGGAGAGTGGTTATGAGCAGTGTGGTGATTCTTGGGGGGAACGAGTGTATGGAGTGCCGTTATCGTGAGGCATGCAAGAGCTGCGGGTTCAAGGCGAAGGTTTTTCCGAAGATGTGTCGCGACCTCAGGAGGAAGATCGGCTCGCCTGATCTCATCATTCTTTTCACGAGCACGGCATCACACCAGCTTGCCATGCACGCGCAGGAAGAGGCGAAGAAGTGCAATGCGAAGATCGCTTTCTGCCACTCGGCAAGCATGGCGGCGTTGCAGAACGTCCTCGCTGAGCACTCAGCATGAGGGCGGAACGCGTCATGGTGATGCGATGTCTTCTGTGATATTTTAACGAAAACGCAGGAGCGAAGGGGACGCTCCTGCGCTTTTTGTGTGCAGGAGCGTCGTCGGTCTCAAGGCGGAGCTTCGGGGGAGGCTGCGCATTTGCATCCCTGCAGTATTTTTTACGGGAAGGGTGCAATTTCTTCGGCGTAACGTCCGCCCGCTGTTTGATTAAATGAGAATATTTATAAATTGATAGAAAAAGTTCAAATCGCGCCTTATTTCCTTGACAGCATGAGCTGGATAGAGTATTATTATCTCTGCCGATGAACTGGATTCAGTTTCATTGTCGTTCTCATTTTTTATGAAACTCTGAGAGGTCACGCTGTAGGTGTAGGCCGATTGGCTGAGTTTCGTTAAGGGAGGCACGCAATGTCCGCAATATGGACGTTTGTGCATGCAGTTTGTTGTCTTATTTAATGGAGGTAAGAAACATGACGTTGAAAGACGGAAAGACAGGAATGTCTCTTCGTGTCGACAAGGTGGGCGATTCGGAGCTCAAGCAGCGTCTGATGACGATGGGCTTGATCCCGGGCACGCGCATCAAGGTGCTGCCGTCGGCGCCGATGGGCGATCCGATGGCGATCGGACTTCGCTCGTACAATCTGGCGCTTCGCCGCGCTGATGCGGAGAATATCGAAGTGACGGAAATCAAGGAAGGAGCGGGAGCCTGATGAGCACCATGAGCGTCGCCCTGACGGGCAACCCGAACACGGGAAAATCGACTATATTCAACGAATTGACGGGCATGCGCCAGAAGATCGGTAACTGGCCGGGCGTCACTGTTGACAAGAAGATGGGCGTCGTCAACTACAAGGATCGCGTGATCACAGTCGTCGATCTGCCTGGCACCTACAGCATCAATGCGCGCTCGGCGGAAGAGCAGGTCGTCATCGACTACTTCAAGACGACGATGCCCGACCTCGCGGTTGATGTCATTGACTCCTCGAATATCGAGCGCAATCTCTTCCTCACAGTGCAGCTCCTCGAAGAGGGAATTCCTCTGCTCATCGACCTCAACATGCAGGACGAGGCGGAAAGAAAGGGCATTCGCATCAACATCCAGAAGCTCGAAGAAGCTCTGGGCATGCCCGTCGTGCAGACAGTTGGCCGTAGCAAGAAGAGCATCCAGAAGCTCATCGAAATCTTCACGACGACCGTCATGTCGAACTACCGTCCGAGTGCGATGGTCGAAGAGCACAAGGCGAAGGCGACGGAACTCAAGAAGAGCGGTCTTTCTGCCGAAGAGCTGGACGAAAAGCTCATCGAGCTGCGCTATGATCTCATCGACAAGATCATGAAGAAGGCGGTCGTCGTCGGAAATGTCGGCTTGTCAACTTCGGAGAAGATTGACCGCGTGCTCGCGAACGGCGTCTTGGCGCTGCCGATTCTCCTCGGCATTCTCTACTTGGTGTTCTGTATCGCCTTCACGTGGATTGGTCAGCCGCTCGCAGATGCCGTCGGCGACTGGATCGGCGGACCGTTCACCGACTGGATCAAGGACGCGATGGAATCTGCGGGCGTCGCCGAGTGGCTGAAATCCTTGATTGCAGACGGTATCGTCGCGGGTGTCGGCAACGTCATCAACTTCGTGCCGCTCATTTTCACACTGTTCTTCATGCTGTCCTTCCTCGACGGTACGGGATATATGGCGCGCGTCGCCTTCATCATGGATCCGATCATGCGCCGTGTCGGCCTCACGGGCAAGGGCATCATGCCGCTGATTGTCGGCTTCGGCTGCGGCGTGCCGGCCATCATGGGTGCGCGTGCGCTCGACTCGGAAAAGGACAGGCTCACGTCGATTCTCATCACGCCTTTTTTGACATGCTCGGCGAAGCTGCCGATCATGGCGCTCTTCGCTGCGATGTTCTTCCCTGAACATGCCGCGAATCTCGTATTCTCGATGTACATCATCGGCATCGTCGTCGCCATCATCATGGCGAAGGTTCTGGGCATCACGGCGTTCAGGAGCCAGGGATCGACGTTCCTCCTCGAACTGCCGCCGTACCGCATGCCGGACATGAAGACGGTGCTCTTGGAAACTTGGGACAAGGGCAAGGGATACCTGATCAAAGCTGGTACGATCATCTTCGCAATGAGCGTAGCCATCTGGTTCTTGTCGAACTACAATGCGGACGGCGCTACGGATGAGATGAGCGAATCCTTCCTCGCCTCGATTGGCGGCGGTATGAGCCATCTCTTCGCGCTGCACGGTTTCGAGACGTGGGAGTCGGGCGCGGCCGTCGTCACGGGCATCATGGCGAAGGAGTCCGTCGTCTCGACGCTCGGTATCCTCTATGGCGTCGGCGATGTCTCGACCGAGGCGGAGGACGCCGCAGAGACGGCGACACAGTTCGCCGGCTCGATGGGTACGGCATTCACGGCAGCCTCGGCGCTCGCCTTCATGGTATTCTCGCAGCTCTACACGCCGTGCATGACTTCGCTCGGCACGATCAAGAAGGAAACGGGCAAGTGGAGCTGGATGCTCTTCGCCGCCCTCTACACCTTCGGCGTCGCCTGGGTCGTTTCGCTTCTCGTTTACTGGGGAGCCTGCGCCTTCGGCATGAACGGCTAGGGAAGCCGTCCGTGCTTCTCTGACTCTTGAAAGGAGATCTTTGCCATGGCAAGCATCATTGTCGGCGCAATTGTCGCCGTCCTGCTCTTCTTCGCGCTGCGCCACGTCTATCACAATGTGAAGGCGGGCAAGGAAGACTGCTGCGGCGGAAGCTGCAGCGGCGGCTGCGGAGGCTGCGGCGGCGGCTGCAGCACGGGGCAGGAAAAGTAAACCGATGGATATAAGAAAAGCGTCGAGAGATTCTCGGCGCTTTTCTTGTTCGAGCGAATTGTTTATCGTATGTTTGGAGGAGTCGTAAAAATATACGAAACGTTACCGCAGACTTTTTCAAGACATCCCGCGGCGATTCAGCGGGCTGCGAAATGAAGGCAGGTAATCTTGTCGTTGCAGTTCTTGTTCCACCAAGGAATCACGGAGAGGAGGCCGAACAAGCCCCAGCGGCAGCGGAATCCTTCGTATAGGGTTCGCTCTTTGAGAAAGGCGATGGCAGGATGGAGTTTCTCTATCTCCTTGCCGCTTTTTACGCCCCATTGAAAGGGCGCTTTCTGCGTATCTACGGAATCGTGGCGCTTTTGCTGACCGATGAGGAAAGGCGGCATGATTTCGATGAGCATGGAAGCATCGGCAAAGGCCTCGGCGAGCATGGCGAAGAGACTGCGCATCTCTTGTTCGCTGAAGTACATGGCCGCGCCTTCCAGAAGAATGAGGACGGGGCGACCTTCGTGCTCGATTTTTTCGATCCAGCCGGAAGACGGAGGCGGCGAGATTGTGAATGCGCACGCCCTCTTCTGCGAGTAAGTTTTGGCGCAGTTCCATGACATCGGGCAGGTCGAGGTTGTACCAATCAATCTGTCCGTTGTCGATGCGGTAGAAGCGGGTGTCGAGACCGCAGGCGAGATTGATGCATACCGCATCGGGCTGCTTTTCGATGAATGCCTTTGTTTCATGGTCGAGGATGTAGCTGCGCACGGCGACTCCCGTTTGCGAGTGCTTGGCGCGGGCGAACTTGGCGAAGTCGTAGTCGATCTGCTCGACGAGCCGCACGGCGAAATCGTCTCGGATCAAGGCGTCTGAGCGCTTCGTTTCTTCTGCTCGCGCCCACAGGGGAATGAGCAAGGTTTCCGCTACACCGCTGAGCTTTGTCTTCATGAAAGCCCTCCTTATGAATGATTGATATAGAATCTCAATATCTACAAACATATTATGATGCTTGTTCATCTATGTCAAGGGTGAATACTCATGCTTGTACGGAAGCATAAACTCGGATTGGAGAACCGTGCGGAAGTGGCGATGCAGAAGTATGATATTCATTCCTCATAAAACATTATTGAAAAATATTTTCATATATGTTACACTAAAAGCGTCGGAATTTGTCCGACGCTTTTCTTTCTGCTTGCAGATGAAGGAGGAGACGTTTATGGAGTACAAGATCGAGCATGATTCTCTCGGAGAGGTTCGCGTACCGAAGGATCGCTATTGGGGGGCACAGACGCAGAGGAGCTTCGAGAATTTCCCCATCGGCACGGAAAAGATGCCGAAGGAGATCATCCGCGCCTTTGCCATCTTGAAGAAGTCGGCGGCGTTTGCCAACGCGACGCTCGGGCGGCTCGACGAGAAGCGCCGTGACGCCATCGCGAAGGCGGCGGACGAAATCCTCGCGGGTGATCTGGACGGGCACTTCCCGCTCGCCGTGTGGCAGACGGGCAGCGGCACGCAGTCGAACATGAACGTCAACGAGGTGCTGGCGAATCGCGGCAATGAGATTGCGGGCGAGAAGCTTCTGCATCCGAACGACCATTGCAATATGTCGCAAAGCTCGAACGATACGTTCCCGACGGCAATGCACATCGCCGCCGTCGTCGCCATCGAGGACAAGCTCCTGCCGTCGATCGACAAGCTCGCCTCGACCTTCGAGCGTTTGATGAAGGAGAATGAAGGAATCGTCAAGACGGGCAGGACGCATTTGCAGGATGCCGTGCCGATTTCCTTCACGCAGGAGATCAGCGGCTGGCTCGCCATGCTCAAGGAGTCGCGTGCACAGATCGAGGCGACGCTGCCGTTCTTGAAGGAGCTGGCCTTGGGCGGTACGGCGGTCGGCACGGGACTCAATGCGCCCGAGGGCTTTGCCGAGGAAGTCGCGCGCGTCGTCAGCGACATCACGGGACTCGATTTCCGTACAGCGCCGAACAAGTTCCACGCGCTCTCGGCGAAGGATGAGATGGTCTTCGCGCACGGCGCCTTGAAGGGGCTGGCGACGAACCTCATGAAGATCGCCAACGATGTGCGCTGGCTCGCGAGCGGCCCGCGTTGCGGCCTTGGCGAGATCACGATCCCGTCGAACGAGCCGGGAAGCTCCATCATGCCGGGCAAGGTCAATCCGACGCAGTGCGAGTCGGCGACGATGGTGGCGGTGCAGGTCATGGCGAACGATGCGGCTGTCGCCATCGCGGCTTCGCAGGGCAATTTCGAGCTGAACGTCTACATGCCCGTGACGATCTACAACTTCCTGCAGTCGGTGCGCCTCCTGGCGGATTCCCTGCGTTCCTTCGATGAGCGCTGCGTATCGGGCATCAAGGCGAACAAGGAGAAGATGCACGAGAATCTGCACCGCTCGCTGATGCTCGTGACGGCTCTGAATCCTGTCATCGGCTACGAGAAGGCGGCGAAGACGGCGCACAAGGCGTACGAGGAGAACATCTCGCTCAAGGAGGCGTGCGTCGCGCTCGGCTTCCTCGCGCCTGAGAAGTTCGACGAGGTCTTCCATCCCGAGGAGATGGTCTAAGTGACGGATGTCGGCAAGAGTCCGGCCGTACCGGAAGCGGGCGCGGAGAAATCGCCCGAGGACGGCACGGGCAGAAAGCCGAACTACAAGAACTGGCTGCCGCGCCGCATGATTGCGGCGGCGCTCCTGGCAGCCGTCCTCTTCTGGGCGTTCTTCGCGCTCGCATTCGCCCTTTTGCCGCATGAAGGTGCGTGGCTTGCCCTAGACGGCTTTCTCGCGCTTGCAGCAATCGCTTCGACGCTCCTCACAGTTTGGTTCTGCGCCCTCTACCGCATGTTTTCTTACGACGGCAAGCGGCAGTTGGCACGGCAGATCGTCGAGGGAACGGCGGCATTTGTCAAACTTCCCGCAGGCGGGCGCATCCTCGACGTCGGCTGCGGCAGCGGCGCTCTGACGATCGCCTGCGCGAAGGGAAATCCCGCGTGCCGGGCGATCGGCGTCGATCTCTGGCGCGGCGTCTACGCCTCGTTCAGCCAGCGGATCTGCGAGGAGAATGCGGCGGCTGAGGGCGTGACGAATACGGAGTTCCGTCCGGGTGACGCCCTCAAGCTCGATTTCCCCGACGAGAGTTTCGATGCGGTGACGAGCAACTATGTCTATCACAACATCCCGAAGGTCTCGGGGCAGACGATGCTCGAAGAGACACTTCGCGTCCTGAAGAAGGGCGGCATCTTCGCGATTCATGACATCATGGAGCGCGGCAAGTACGGTGATATGGAAGCGTTCGCCGCCAAGCTGAAGGATGAGGGCTACGAGGAGGTCAAACTTCTCGACACGGCCAAGGGCATGTTCATGAGTCAAGGCGAGGCGCGCTTCATGTGCTGCAGCGCCTCCAAGCTGCTTGTCGGCAGGAAGTGAAGTCGTCGTAACAGAAAAGTGGAAGGCTGTGCATGAGTCGATTCGACTCGTGCGCAGCCTTTTTTGCAGGAGGGGCGGCGCACGATGCCCGATAGGCGGGTGCTGCGTGCATATTTTGCACGCAAGCGACATGGGGCAAACGTCCTCTAAATATTGTTAGAAATTACTCATGAAATTCGTCTGCGGAGTTTTGATTGCTCGTATTTCTTTCTTTTACAGCAGAAAGTCGTTTCCTTCTATGCAGATTCATCGCAATTCATGTATATTGGAATCAACTGTCAGGGAGTTTTCTTGTTTTGCCTGAATTCTCAGAAAAAACTTTCTTCCCGCAAAGAGAGATTTTTGTTCTATAATAAAAGAGAAGTTGGGGGAAAAAGAGGAGGTTCTTATGAAACTGAAACCGAAGATGCTCTTGGGTATCGGAATCCCGCTCGTTGCGGTCTTCCTCATCGTGGGATTCGCGATCAGCACGATGGCAAGCTCGGCCGCTGTCGGAGTCGAAGCAGAGAAGCATGTATGAGATGGGCGAGCATTATGCTAATGCCATCGACAAGATCGTGGAGATGAACCGCGTCGCTGTCGAAACGGCGACGGTGAATTGGGATGAGGCGATGCCCGAGGGCGAGGCGCTGCACGAGGCGCTGCTGCACATGGCGGAACGCCCGGGCGTCGTCTCCGCCTATATCGGCAGGGCGGACGGCAGCGCGGCGACGAGCGCGTCCTTCCGCGCGGGCTACGACCCGAGGGAGCGCCCGTGGTACAAGGAGGCGGCCGCTGCGCCTGACAAGACGATCATATCCAAGCCGTACAAGGCGGCGTCCACGGGCAAGCCCGTCTTGACGATCAGCCGTGCCATCGAGAAGAACGGGGAGATCAAAGGTGTCGCAGCCATTGATATTTCGCTCGAAGCTGTCGGGGACATCGTACGGGACGTCAAGGTCGGTGAGACGGGGGCGCTCGTCATCTTAGGGCCGGAGACGGAGTACATCTACCACACGAAGTATACGGTGGACGACCGACTCAACGAGATCGACGGCGGCGCTTACAAGGATCTGGCGGCGAAGCTTACGACAGGCAAGCCCGAGCAGATCGAAGCCGACTATCAGGGCAGCAAGAAGTTTTATGCAGGCGTTCCCGTCGGGGAGACGGGCTGGACGGTGCTCATCGCCCTGCCGCGCGACGAGGCGAATGCCGCCGTCACGCACATGAGCATGCTCGTCGTCGCGATCTGCCTCGCGGCTCTCGTGCTGCTTCTCGGCATCACCTATGTATTGCTCCATGCGGTGACGACGCCGATCGGCGTCCTGTGCTCGCTGATGGAGAAGATCGCGGGCGGCGACCTCACGACGCATCTTCCCGCGAGCAGTCGCTCCGATGAGATCGGCGCCCTGCAGAACAGCTGCCGCGACATGATGACGAGCCTGCAGACGATGGTCAAGACGACGAAGGAAGCCGCCGACCATGTGTCGGAGTCGAGCGAGGAATTGACGGCAAGCTCCTCGCAGTCGGCGGACGCGGCGCAGTCGGCGGCGGAAGCCGTCGTCGTCATCGCCGAGGAAAGTGCGCGTCAGAGTACGATCGTTGAGGATGCAACCGAGAAGGTCATGGGCGTCAACGATGAGATGAAGACGATTCGCTCGGCGGTCGATAAGGCGCAGCAGGCGGTTGCCTCGACAGGCGAGGCTACCGAGGAAGGCGCGGAAAAGCTCAGGGGTGCGATCAAGGGCGTCGAAGGGCTGGCCGACGGCTCGGCAAAGACGAGCGCGGCAGTCGAAAAGCTCTACGAGGGCTCGAAGAACATCGCGGAGATCAACGAGCTGATCACGAGCATCGCAGGACAGACGAAACTCCTCGCGCTCAACGCGGCGATCGAGGCGGCGCGCGCGGGCGAGCAGGGCAAGGGCTTCGCCGTTGTCGCCGACGAGGTGAGAAAGCTCGCCGAGCAGAGCGAGCAGGCGGCGCAGGAGATCGGCACAGTTATCGGCAAGAACTCGGAAGAGATCGAGCATGTATTTTCGCTGACGAAGAGCCAGCAGGACGATGTGCGTGAGAATGTGCGAGAGGTCAAGGAAGCGGGCGAGAAGTTCCGCCGCATCATGGGGCTCGTCGAGGAGCTTGAGGGCGAGATCGAGTCCGTCGTCAAGATCAGCGAGAAGGTGCAGAAGAGCTGCGCCGAGACGGCGGCCGCCGTGCAGGAGATCAACGAGGTCTCGCATACGGTGCAGCAGAAGGCGACCGACGTCTCCGCCGTATCGGAGGAGCAGGCGGCCTCGACCGAGGAGATCGCCGCCGCCAGCCAGACGCTCGCGCATCTGGCGGAGCAGCTGCAGCAAGGCGTGCAGAAGTTCCGCCTCTAAGATGGAGCCTGCGGTATGCGGGCGCAAGACAAAAGGGAATGAGGCAAGGGACGAGAGCGGTGAAGCGCATCTTGCCCCTTGTTCTTTTTCAGAAGTAAAAGGAAGGAGATGGAAGATGGAAAGAATGAGCACGCTTTGCTATATCGAGCAGGACGGCAAATATTTGATGCTGCATCGCACAATCAAGGAGAACGACGTCAATCACGGCAAGTGGATCGGCGTCGGCGGTCACTTCGAGGCGGACGAGTCGCCCGAGGAATGCCTGCTGCGCGAGGTGGAAGAGGAGACGGGATATCGGCTCGTCCGCTGGCAGTTCCGCGCGCTCGTCACGTTCGTTTCGGGCGACGGGGTGACGGAGTACATGCATCTCTTCACGGCGGATCGCTTCACGGGAGAGCCGATCTCTTGCGACGAGGGAGAACTCGCCTGGGTGGAAAAGGAGCGCATAGAGAGTTTGGAACTTTGGGAGGGCGACCGCATCTTCCTGCGCCTCCTGGCGCAAGATGCGCCGTTTTTCACATTGAAGCTCGTCTACGATGGCGCGGGAGGGCTTCTTGAGCATCGCCTGCATCGCTATGCGTGATGAAAGCGACGGACGTCTCCGCCGTATCGGAAGAGCAGGCGGCATCGAACGAGGAAATCGCCGCCGCCAGCCAGACGCTCGCCGACCTCGCCGAACGTCTGCAGGCGGGCGTGGAAAAGTTCCGCCTGTGATGAGGGCTTGCTCCAAATTCCCTTGAAGCCCTGCATGTAAAATGTTAGAATGACTGTAAAAGGTGGAAGCGGTTTGGAGCAGGCAAAAAAGCGCGACAGAAAAATCATGATCACGGATGTGGCGCTGAACAAGGTTCCGCTTGTGCAAGTTCCGGAGTTTACGCAAGTTGAATGTGAGACTGTTGCTGCTGAGCATAGAACGTTGCTGCGTGTGGCAAAGGAAAAGAACCACAGCAACGAAGTGTTGTCGGTAGTTTCGTTCAAGCAAGTGCGCCGAGCCATGGTGTTGGGGGATGAGTTTTCGGTCGATCTCAGAAAGTCACCGGAGGCATATGGAATCTTTGCTTCGGCAGAGCCGCAGGAGATTCTGCTTTTGCATAATCATCCCAGCACAAACAATTTTTCCTTGCCGGATATCGTGACCTTGCTTCGTTATGCACAGGTCAAGATGATGTCTGTGGTGACGAATCAAGGAGATGTTCATATATTGTGCAAGACGGTCTCTTTTGAATATGACACGGCAAAAGAGATATTCAATGCTGTATATTGCCGCTATCAAGGCGGTGAAATCGGACATCATGCAACGGTCAGGCGATTTTTAAAAGAGTGCAGCAAAGGAGGGCTTGCTTATGTTGAAGGTTGAACTTCCGCAAATCAAGGATCAAGCAACACGCGAAGAGCTTGACGAGATGGTGAAACAGATGATGCAGGAAAAGCAGCCGCTTGATTTGAAGCAGGCAATGACTGTAGAAACCGCACCGAAAGAGGCTGTTCCTATCCTGTACCGCGAAGCATGAAAGATCAGCCGCAGGCAGATGAAATTTCCTTCGTACGATGAGGATGAAAATCGCTCAAAGCCTTGAAAATAAAGGCTTTGCGGCACTTGACAGGGACGGATTCTGCGCTTATAATAAGCGGAAATGCGAGGATATGGACGCGGTCTGCTCACGGGGCGGATCGCCTCCTGCGAGGAGGCGTTTGCCGCTTCGTTCCTCAAGGAAATCAAAGGATATATGGAGGTAACATCATGGGTGATCTTGGATTTGGCAAGCCGATTTTCTGGGTGGGTCTCGCTGCGGGCATCGTGGCGGGTGCGCTCGGCTATCGCTGCGTGCAGAAGCGCTGCGCGGCGAAGAAGGCGGCGGCCGCACAGTCGCAGGCGTCGCTCGAAGAGCTTCTGCAGCAGAAGGCGGAGATCGAGGCTCTGATCGAGGCGCAGCAGGCGTAAGATGGGCATTCTCTCGGCGTTGGGCATACCAACGAACAAGTTCGAGCTCTTCCTGCGTTCCGTCGAGGTTTCGTCCTATATCCCCGGGCGCATACGGCTGCACAGCAAGATGCTCGTCGGCAGCCCCAAGGTGGAGAAGGAACTTCTGGCGTACCTTCGCTCGTATTCGGAGCTGAGCGAGGTGGAGACGAGCACGGCGACAGGCTCGATCCTCATCAAGTACACGCCGCAGCTTCTCCATACGAACGAGGAGCTGACGCGTGCGGAAGCGTACATCAAGGAGCACGCGAAGAATCGCAAATGAGCGGAAAAATCCGCCTGCCCCGCTGTATCGGACAGCGAGACGGGCGGATTTTTTTAGGAAGCGCTGATAAAATGAGGTTGCTCGAATTTGACAGGCGGGCGGCGGCCTTTATTCACGGTTTTTCAATAGAGCTGCGCCTTCCAGTAGGCAAGGTCAGGCTCGTTCAAGGGCAGGTCGACGCTGTAGCCGTTGTCGTAGCGGATCTTGACGCGAACCTCGTCGGCCTTTCTGAGGAGTGGCAGCAGCTGGGGCGAGACGTTGAGGAAGAATTTGTTCGTGTTCTTCAGCGAGGTCTCGGGGCTGTATTCCCTGAGGTCGTAGCTTGGCGGCTCCTGCTTGACAATGGCGTCGATGTCCCAGGCGTCGCCATCGGCGCTTATGGTCACGAGCGGCTTTGGCTTCGCGCTGCTGTAGCGGTAGTCCCACATCGTGAGCGTCGCGCCTTCGACGCGGCCGCTTTCGTCGTAGGAGCCTTGGAAGTCGATCTTGCAGTAGGCGGAGAGGCTCTTTGCCGTGCGGTGGTCGGCGGTGTAGGTGTAGCCAAAGCCGAAGGCGCCGCAGAGGATGAGGAGGAGGCCGAAGTAGAGGAAGATTTTCATAGGGGTTCTCCGTTCCGCCCGCGCCGCTTCTGCACGTCTTTCAAAGAGAGCTGTTCGCGATGCGGGCATGTTTTCTTCCTCTTATTATACTTTATGCGCCGCGCCTTGTCACTACCATTGCGCCCGTGCGCCTCCTGTGCTATAGTGGTAGGAACGATGTTCAATATTTTCGAGGATGGGAGTCCATGGAAGAAAATTTCATTTGCTTGGATATTGGCGGCACTTCGATCAAGTATGCGCTTGCCGCGGGAGGCAGGCTGTGCGAGAAAGGTTCTGTGCCGACGGAAGGACGGACGGCGGGGGCGCAGGGCGTAGCCGAGAAGGTGCTCGCCATCGTCGATGCTTTTCGGGGAAGAGGCGTCTCGGGCGTCGCGATCTCGACGCTCGGCATCGTCGATCCGGTCGCGGGCAAGGTCATCTATGCAGGTTCTAGCATCAAGGACTACACGGGATTTGCCCCCAAGGCTCTTGTCGAGGAGTCGACGGGGATTCCCTGCACGGTTGAGAACGATGTGAACTGCGCGGGGCTTGGCGAGTATTGGCTCGGTGCAGGCCTCTTCGCTGGTAGCAGCGAGCGTGTCAATGCTCGTGAGAACCACATGGGCGAGGGTTATGGCTTCTCGGCACGTGCCGTCTGGCACCCCATTAATACGGATCAGACGACTGTGCACTTCGGCTTCTCGGCCGTAGCTCGTACACCGGAGCGTGTGACTTCGGATGACGGCATCGTTGCCGTGGGTGGTCGCTCGGGCTCTGTCGTAGAGAACCGCAAGTTCATCGCTGGTGGCTTCTCAGGGATCGACCACTACACCATCTGTGATCTGGAGGCTGCTTACCGTGATGACCGCTTCTTTGTCCAGGGTGAGGCCCTGTGCTCGACCTTTGTCACACAGGAAAGACCAGGGGTTATTACGAATGGGGCGAAGACGTATAATATTGATGGTAGTGAGAGTGTCTCCTTCTGGGGCGGATATCTCGTAGGCTCCTATATGCTCCGTGGGAAGCAGCGTAGCTACTCCAATAGCGGTGCAGTCTTCTCTAATGTCAATAATGAGGTGGAGCCTGGTGGCAATGTCGAGCTTATGATCGGTGCCAGCGCTATCGATACCCAGGACTATATGGGGCAGGCCT
>ERZ772948.250-NODE-250-length-33914-cov-4.093358_pt1 | contig 33914 bp, 26 predicted proteins | sample MGYA00511945_ERZ772948 | MGnify/ENA primary metagenome ERZ772948 (study PRJEB29015, sample SAMEA2737927) | human oral metagenome | biome: human oral; feature: human-associated habitat; material: dental | place: China | collected 2141 ... | reverse complement strand
TGTATCTATCGAGGAGACAAACCGCAGGCGTAGCGGTGCTACGTCGAGGATTTGTTGACGACGAGAGGACAGTGCAGATGTGCGAAGATGGGTGGCTGAATTTATCAGTGATTCCTATAATAGCGGCAGAGAAGCACTAAAGGCTAAGCGGCTGCTTCTTCCACTTCCATTCTGAAAAGAAGGGAGGTGGCGCGTATGACTTCTTTCGAGTTGATCGTGATTTTGATCTTCGCGACAGGGTACATTATCGTGATAAAAAAGAAATAACCGCCCCCTCGCCAAAGGATAGCGGTTAGTTCTTAACCCATTTCTTTCGGAAGAGGTAGCCGTTTACGGTGGTTCTCTTCTTGTCTATATCATAGCAGATTCACGACACGCTTGCAAGTTTTTTGGTGTTTGGAGTACTACGGCTGATGGTACAACCACAATGGACATATATTGTCACGATAGCAACGAATTTGACGCATCAGACAGGAAGAAAATCGAAGAAGGATTGCGGGGCTTAGGTCTTGGAAACGAATAAGCGGGTATTTTAGGCATAAACTACACGCACAAACGTCCACTTTGTGGACATTGTGCGCCGCCCTTACAGAAACCTAACCAATCGGTCTGCACCCTCTGGGCTTGACCTCTTGGGGTTTCATGGTAAAAAAATGGAGCTATCCAAATAGCAGTTGGATAACCCCTGAAGCCTTGAAAATACTAAGCTGGTCGGAGCGACGGGATTTGAACCCACGACCTCTTCCACCCCAAGGAAGCGCTCTACCAAGCTGAGCCACGCCCCGACTGCTTTAGTATAGCAGACTTCTCCCGAAAAAGCTAGGGGAAATTTTCTTTTTTTAGAAAAACTTTGCGGCAGCAGGATTTTCGGATGGGGGAGTGCTCGGCTGATCCATAATGGAAAGTATTTGAGATTGTGCGCGTGCAAAGGTATAGGAAGAAAGATTCTCACACAAGAGAATGAAGGACTTTTTTCGTTTCGGTAACAAGTGTTACCGAAGGGGCATGTTCTCTTTGCTATGATAAGGCTGTCAGGAGGAACTGCCTCGTGCGGGTTCTCGTTACATCGCAAAGAGAGAGGATGGTATATATGGAGAACAAGATGTTTTGCTTTCAGTGTCAGGAGACGGCGGGCTGCAAGGGCTGCACGCAGGTGGGCGTTTGCGGCAAGAAGCCGGAGGTCGCAGGACTTCAAGACCTTTTGGTTTATGTGACGAAAGGGATTTCTGCTGTTTCGACGGCGCTGCGCGAGGCGGGAAAGACGGTTTCCCAAGCGGTCAATGATCGCGTCACGCTGAATCTCTTCATCACGATTACGAATGCGAACTTCGACGATGCAGCGATTGCCGATGCGATCGAAGAGACGCTCAGCATGAAGGAAGATCTGCTGAAGGAGCTTGCCGACACGTCGAAGCTTCCGGCGGCGGCTCTTTGGAACGGTGCGAGGAGCGAATTCCAGGAAAAGGCGGCCTCGGCAGACGTTGGTGTTCTCGCGACGGAGAACGAGGACGTTCGTAGCCTCAGGGAGCTTGCGACGTACGGCCTCAAGGGTATGGCGGCGTACAATCATCATGCGAATGTCGTCGACTATCGCGATGAGGCGATCGACGCCTTCATGCAGAAGGCGTTGGCGAAGCTTCTTGACGACAGCCTCTCGGGCGACGACCTCACGGCTCTCGTGCTGGAGACGGGCAAGTACGGCGTCGATGTCATGGCGCTCTTGGACAAGGCGAACACGGAGACTTACGGCAATCCGGAAATCACGAAGGTTGATCTCGGCGTGCGCAGGAATCCGGGCATCTTGATCTCGGGTCACGATCTTAAGGATCTGAAGGAACTGCTTGATCAGACAGAGGGTACGGGCGTTGACGTCTACACGCACGGCGAGATGCTGCCCGCGCACTACTATCCGGCGTTCAAGAAGTACGCACACTTTGCAGGCAACTACGGCAACGCCTGGTGGCAGCAGAAGGAAGAGTTTGAGTCGTTCAACGGCCCGATTCTCATGACGACGAATTGCATCGTGCCGCCGAAGGCGAGCTATCAGGATCGCATCTTCACGACGGCTGCCGTCGGCTTCCCCGGCTGTCCGCACATCGAAGAGAAGAATGGCAAGAAGGACTTCTCCGCTGTCATCGAGTTGGCGAAGAAGTGTGCGCCTCCGAAGGAGTTGGAGCAGGGCGAGATCATCGGCGGCTTTGCGCATGAGCAGGTCTTTGCGCTTGCCGACAAGGTGGTTGACGCCGTGAAGTCGGGCGCAATCAAGAAGTTTGTCGTCATGGCCGGCTGCGACGGTCGTCATAAGACACGCAGCTATTACCGCGATTTCGCCGAGGCTCTGCCGAAGGACACGGTCATTCTGACGGCGGGCTGCGCGAAGTACAAGTACATCAAGCTCAATCTCGGCGATATCGGCGGCATTCCGCGCGTGCTCGATGCGGGGCAGTGCAACGATTCGTACTCGCTGGCGCTCATCGCGCTGAAGCTTAAGGAAGTCTTCGGCCTCGCCGATGTGAACGAACTGCCGGTTGTCTACAACATCGCATGGTATGAGCAGAAGGCGGTTATCGTCCTCCTCGCGCTCCTGCACCTGGGCGTGAAGAACATCCATCTCGGACCGACGCTTCCGGCGTTCCTCTCGCCGAACGTCGCGAACGTGCTCGTCGAGACCTTCGGCATCGGCGGCATCACGGACGTCGAGAGCGACATCAAGAGCATGATCGGCTGAGCATCGTGTGTGCTGAAGCCGCATAGCGAAAAAGGGTTCCCTTTGCGAAAAGTAAGGGGAGCCCTTTTCTTATAAAAATTTCGGAGAGAGATGTAGAAATTTTATTTCAGGGACAAATCATGTCCCTAGATAGAACAAGGGCGGCGCATAAGTCGGGATGGACTTATGCGCTGCCCTGTTCATGTAAGGGACGGTCTATCGTGTCATTCTGTCAGCTTCGATGCCGCTTCTTCGATGTAGGGCATCTTCTTGTCGACCTTCAGGATGTGCTGTACGAGCCAGTTGAGGAGGAATTTGATGAGTTTGTCGAGCGCGTCTTCTTGATCGCGGTCGATCTCGTCGAAATCGATGTTGTTGAGTTTCTCGACGAAGGCTGTGTGTGCGGCGACCTGCTCGGCAAGGCCGTCGTAGTTGATGCTCTTCATGTAGCGTTCCTCATCGGCGAAGTGCTTGATCGTGTAGTCGCGCAGTTCTTCGATGATCTCGATGATGTCGTCGAATTTATCGACGCGGAACTCGTCATGCACGAGTTCGTATGTCTGGCGCACCAGGTCGAAGAGTGTTTCGTGCTCCTTGTCGACGAGCGGAATCTGCGTGCGGAATTCGTCGGTGAAGGCGAAGGGATCAGCAGGCGCCTTTTTCGCCTTGATGACCGTCGTCGTCGGCTTTGCCGTCTTGGACGCGGCTGCCTTTGCCGCAGGTTTGACGGCAGACGTGGGTGCGGAGGCTGCTTCCTCCGTGGGCTTCTTTGCGGAGGCTTTCGTCACTTTTTTTGCGGGTTCGGCTGCTTTCGCGGCAGGCGCATCGCCCTTGCTGCCTTCATTAGCAGGTGCAGCGGCGTTGGTCGGCTTCGCGGCAGTGCGCTTCTTTGTCGTCTTTTTGGCGGGAGCGGCGGGGGCTTCTGGCATCTGGGCCGCCGATGCTTTTGCCTCGATGGTTGTTTTCGCCTTCTTTTCGACGGAGGACGCGTGCTCTTCCTTGATTTCCTTACTTGTATGTGCCGCTTCTCGTGCCTTGGCGGCTTCTTCGGCGTGCGCCGTTTCCGCTGCCCGCGCTTCCTTTGCCGCCCGTGCCTTCGCCTCGACGGCGGCGGCCTTTGCCTTCTTCAGTGCGCTGCCGATCAGCATGTCGCTCGATAAAATGTGCTGCAGAAACCATTCGTTGAGGAAGTGCAGGAGACTCGTAAGCTCCTCGTGGTCGTTCTGGAAGTTCATCGAGGATTTGTGCTGGTCGATGACTTCGCGAAAATGTGCGTGCGCCTCCTTCTGATCTGCAAGCTCGTCATCGCGCGACATGGCCATGATTTCTTCTTCGTAGACGTGCTGTTTGACGATATGATCGTGCATCGTCGCCAGGAGTTGACCGCTCAAGCGGTGGTACTCGTCCTCATGACCGGCGGCGAGCGCTACGCGCGCTTCTTCCATGTCTTCCAAGAGGCGGCGGTGTCCGTTGTCGATAAAGGGGATTCCTGTTTCAAAATTTTCCAAGAAGCGGTACATAAGGCTCACTCCATTTTTGCATAGTAATTCTCTTCTAAAGTATATCGTAGGTTAGGAGGTTTGTCTTAAGCTCGTCTTTTGACCCATAGCTATATCTGCTATAATGGAAAGAAATGAGGTGTGGAGGATGGAAATGGAACAGGAATCACTTTTTCGGCGAGAGATCGATTTGCCGCTGGCGGCGCGGATGCGCCCCAAAAGTCTCGCGGATTATGTGGGGCAGCAGCACCTCGTGGGCAAGGGAAAGATGCTCAGGAAGCTCATCGCCGAGGACAAGATCTTCTCGATGATCTTCTGGGGGCCGCCGGGCGTCGGCAAGACGACGCTCGCACGCATCATCGCGCGGGAGACGAAGGCTCGTTTCATCGACTTTTCCGCCGTGACGAGCGGCATCAAGGAGATCCGCACGGTCATGCAGGAGGCGGAGAAGAACACGGCGTACGGCGAGCGCACGATTCTTTTCGTCGATGAGATCCATCGCTTCAACAAGGCGCAGCAGGACGCCTTCCTGCCGTTTGTGGAGAAGGGAAGCATCATCCTCATCGGCGCGACGACGGAGAACCCGTCGTTCGAAATCAACAGCGCTCTTCTGTCGCGCTGCCGCGTCTTTGTGCTCAAGGCCTTGCAGAAGGAGGACATTTTGGGGCTTCTGCGCCGTGCGCTCGCCGCGCCCGAGGGCTTCGGCGAGCAGAAGGTGGAAATAGCGGATGATCTTCTGGAAGCTTTGGCCGTGTTCGCCAACGGTGATGCGCGAACGGCTCTTTCCACCTTGGAGATCGTCGTTTTGAACGGCGAGGTGGAAAAGGATGCGATCCGTGTCACGCGCGAAACGGTGGAGCAGTGTTTGGAGAAGAAATCGCTGCTCTATGACAAGAAGGGAGAGGAGCATTACAATCTGATTTCGGCGCTTCACAAATCGATGCGAAACTCCGATGCTGACGCTTCGGTTTACTGGCTCGCGCGCATGTTGGAAGCGGGTGAAGATCCCTTGTACATCGCGCGGCGCATCGTGCGTTTTGCGAGCGAGGATGTGGGACTTGCCGATCCGCGCGCCTTGGAGCTTGCCGTCGCGGCGTATCAGGCGTGCCATTTCATCGGCATGCCCGAGTGCTCGGTTCATTTGACGGAGGCTGCCGTTTACATGGCGCTCGCGCCGAAATCGAATGCGATGGAAGTCGCCTATTTGAAGGCAAAGGCCGATGCGACGAAGCGTCTCGCCGAGCCTGTGCCGCTCGTCATACGGAACGCCGTGACGCGACTCATGAAGGACGAGGGATACGGCAAGGGCTATCAGTACGCGCACAATGCGAAGGACAAACTCACGAACATGCAGTGCCTGCCCGATGATCTTCTGGGAAGCGTCTACTACGAGCCGACGGAGGAGGGGCTTGAGGGCCGCTTCAAGGCGCGACTCGCCGATATCAAGCGCTGGAAGAAGGAGCATGGTGCGAAGTAGCGGCGGTGCAGAAGCGAGCGGAAAAGTGGCAGTGCAGGGGAAAAACCTTTCCCCTGCACTGCCACTCTTACCTCATTTAGAATTACAACTGGAACTTCTGCACTTCTTCCTGAAGTTTTTGTGCGAGTTCGGCGAGCGTCTGGCTGGCGTGCGCCATTTCCTGCATGGCGGCTGCCTGCTCCTCGGTGGCGGCAGAAATCGTCTGTGTATCTTCCTGCGATTTGTTGCTGATCTCCTGCACCTGGTTCATGGCGGCGATCATCTCGCTGCTCGTTCGGCTTACTGCCTGTACGGCATCAACGGCGGTGCGGATCGTCTGTTCGAGTTCGCCGAACTGGTTGGCGATATTGTCGAAGGCTGCTCCCGAAGCATTGACGGCATCGGTGCCTCTCTGGACATTTTCGTTTCCAGCCTGTATGGAATCGACGGCTTTTGTCGTGTCCTGCTGGATGGCGGTGATGCGTTCGGTGATGTCCTGCGTGGCGATGCCCGATTGCTCGGCGAGTTTTCGCACTTCTTCGGCGACGACGGCGAAGCCTTTGCCGGCCTCGCCGGCACGCGCCGCTTCGATGGCGGCGTTGAGGGCGAGGAGGTTCGTTTGCTCCGCGATGCCGGAGATGGTTTCGACGATGGTACCGATCTCGTCGGAACGCTTGCCCAGCGTATCGACGATTGCCGCCGAAGACTGCACTTGTTCGGCGATGGCTTTGATTTCGGTGATGGCATGACGGACTTTTTCCTGCCCGTCTACGGTCACTTCTTGACTCTTCTGGGCGAGATTCTGCATGGAAGCCGCGCTCTTTCGCAGCAGCTCGATGGTCTCGCCCATCGCATGAGCCTGCTCTGTCAGATTGCCTATCGTATCGGCAGAGGCAGCAGCTCCCGCTGCCATGTTAGTGGCGTTTTCCGCTACCTGCGTGACGGACTGCGTCGTCTGGCTTGCACTGGCGGTCAGTTCCTCTGAAGAGGCGGCGACGGATTCAGAGGAAGAGGCGACATTTTTGATGACGCTCTTCAAACGAGCCTTCATGCCGTTTGCGCTGTGCGCGAGCGTGCCGAGTTCATCGCTGCGATCTTCTGGAAGGTTGGCGACGCGAAGGTTTCCGTTTGCAATTTGGCTCAAGGTATCGGCGAGCGTGAGCAGGGGGCGGATCGCTTTGCCGATGATGATGTATGACAGGAAGCTCAGGAGTCCTGCCAAGACGAGGACAGCGATGACGCTGGCGAGCATGAAGGAGTGGCGTACATCGTCCATGTCCGACGTGCGCACGTCGATACCGATGAATGCCATGCCGATGTTTTTCCCCGCGGCGTCTTTCAAGGGGAGATAGGCGCTCATGTAATCCTTGCCGAGAATCGTTGTACGTCCTTCATAGGTCGCGCCGTTTCTCAGCACAGTGTTGACGATCTGGTCATCAGCCTTCGTACCAATATTGCGTGAGCCGTTTTGGTCTTTGACATTCGTCGAAATGCGCGTGTCGCCGGCAAAGAATGTAACGAAGCCGTGACAGCTGCTACCGAATCGGTCGACGATCTCCGTATCCTCGTTCATATTATGGTCGCCTTTGTAAAGAATGCCGTCTCGGACTTCCCAATCCCCCGGATAAAGGGAATCCATGTTGTCGACCATGATGCGTAGATTCGATGCTGCCTGTACCTGCAGCGAGGTGTCGAAGCCTGCGTTCGCACTGAACCACCCGATCAAAGCCATGACGATGCAGGCGATGATGAGACAGATGTTGAACGCAAGTACGCTTTTTGTTTGCAGTTTCATTACAAAGCCTCCTTTGTGGTTTTGAGTACGAACCTAAATAAACTATATTACACATATTGACATCTGTGATGTCCTCTAAAAGTTACACTATGTCCTTCTATATTTTAATTATTAATCCTTGAGATAAAAGTCTTGTTTAAACATTAGAATATAAAAAGAAGATCTATATATGAGTCCATGGAAACTCGTATACAGATCTTCTGTCAAATTATAGGGAAAAGTTCATTCTGTTATTCTGCAACGAAATGTTTTTCACGACAGCAGCAGACTGTCATTCGCCATTTCGTTGCCCGCCGCTTTTTCAAAGAGCGCGAGCAGGTCGCGCACGGTCAGGCGCGATTTTTCTTCGCCTTTGACGTCGACGAGGATGTTTCCTTCGTGCATCATGATGAGGCGGTTGCCGAGGCGAAGGGCGTCCTTCATGTTGTGCGTGATCATGAGCGTCGTGAGCTTGCGCTTTTCTACGATGGATTTCGTGATGTCGAGAACTTTTTCCGCCGTCTTGGGGTCGAGTGCCGCCGTGTGCTCGTCGAGGAGTAGGAGCTTAGGCTCGGCCATCGTTGCCATGAGAAGCGTCAAGGCTTGGCGCTGACCGCCTGAGAGAAGGCCGACCTTGGATTCGAGACGATCTTCGAGACCGAGGTCTAGTCCCGCCAGAAGCTCGCGGAAGCGTTCGCGCTGCGCTTTGGAGAAGCTCCAGCGAAGGCGCGGTGCATTGCCGCGGCGTGCGGCGATGGCGAGGTTTTCCTCGATCATCATGCCCGCCGCCGTGCCCATCATGGGGTCTTGGAAGACTCGTCCGATGTACTTGGCACGCTTGTGCTCGGGCCACTTCGTGATGTCTGTGCCCGCGATGACGATGCTGCCCGCGTCGACGCGGAAGGTGCCGGCGATGGAGTTCATCAGCGTCGATTTGCCCGCGCCGTTGCCGCCTATGACGGTCACGAAGTCGCCGGGCGAAAGGTGCAGCGTGACGCCTCGGAGCGCGTACTTTTCTGTGATTGTGCCGGGATTGAAGGTCTTGGCGATGTTTTGAAGTTTGAGCATCAGCGAGAGCCTCCTTTCGCGCGGCGGATGCGCGCCTGGATGAGAGGCAGAGAGAGCGCGAGCGCGACGAGCGCCGCCGTGAAGAGCTTGAGGTCGTTGGGCGGCATGCCGAGTTCGAGGACGATGGCAATGACGGCGCGGTAGACGATGGAGCCGCCGATGACGGAGAGAAGGCAGTTTTTGAAGCTGCGCGTGCCGAAGAGCACCTCGCCGATGATGACGGAGGCGAGACCGATGACGATCGTGCCGACGCCCATGCCGACGTCCGCAAAGCCGTTCGACTGCGCGACGAGCGCTCCCGAGATGGCGACAAGACCATTTGAGAGCAGGAGGCCGAGGATGATCGTCATGTCGGTATTGACGCCGTTCGCACGGATCATGTGCGGGTTGTCTCCTGTCGCACGAATCGCCGCGCCGAGTTCCGTACCGAAGAAGTAGTAGCACGCGACGCTGATGACGACGACGATGAGAAAGCCCATGGCGAGCACGGCGACTTCGCGCGTGAGGCCGAAGCTCTGCGCCTGCGTGAAGATCGTCTCTGTATTGAGGAGCGGCAGGTTCGCCTTGCCCATGATGCGAAGATTCACGGAGTAGAGCGCGATCATTGTGAGGATGCCGGCGAGAAGCGCGGGGATCTTGAGCTTCGTCGTCAGAAGTCCCGTGATGACGCCTGAGATCATGCCCGCGACGAAGGCCGCGAAGATGGCGAGAAGCGGTGTGACGCCGGCGGCAAGGAGGCTTGCTGCCGTCGCCGCGCCCAGAGGGAAGCTGCCCTCGACGGTGAGATCAGCGATGTCGAGGACGCGGAAGGTCAGGTAGACACCGATGGCGAGGAGCGCCCAAAGGAGTCCTTGGGAAATCGTTGGTATGATGAGATCCATAGAGAGAAATTCTCCTTTTTGAAAAAGCAGCCGCAAGGAATTGCTTGCGGCTGTTTCTTGGTTTTGATCGGGGACAGGAGCTGCAATTATTCGAAAATCTGTGCATCCTTCAAGATGTCGGCAGGAATTTGGATGCCGAGCGTTTCCGCGTTTTTCTTGTTGATGCTGACTTTCAGTTCCTTTGCCATCTCGATCGGCATGTCGGCGGGCTTCTTCTTGCCTTCGAGGATGTCGGCGGCCATGTGACCCGTCTGCACGCCGAGCTTGTAGTAGTCGATGCCGTAGGTCGCAAGCGCCCCCGCCTTGACCCAGTTGTCCTCGCTGCAGAACACGGGCTTCTTCGCCGGATTCGTGATGGAAAGAAGCGTCGGGACGGCGGAGGCCATGATGTTGTCCGTCGGCTCGAAGAAGGCGTCGACATCGCCGACGAGGCTGTTTGCCGCCTGCTGGATGTCGTTGACGGTCGAGATCGTCGCCGTGCGCACCTTCAGCCCACGGCTCTCGGCGTATTCGGCAATCGCCTTCGCCTGCACTTCGGAGTTGACCTCGCTTGAGCAGTAGATGATGCCGATGGTCTTGACTTCGGGGCAGATCTTCAGCATGAGGTCGACCTGTTCCTTGATGGGGCTCATGTCGCTCGTTCCCGTGACGTTGCCGCCGGGCTTCTCGTTCGAGGCGGCGAGCTTCGCGCCGACGTAGTCCGTGATCGCCGTGCCGACGATGGGAATGTCGTGCGTCGCGTTCGCCATGCTCTGTGCGGCGGGCGTCGCGATCGCACAGACGAGATTCATCTTCGCATTGACGAAGCGCTGCGCAATGTTCTGCAGGTTCGATTGATCGGCCTGCGCGTTCTGGCGGTCGATGGAGATGTTCTTTCCTTCCTCGAAGCCGCGCTCCTTGAGTCCGTCGGCAAAGCCCTTGTTCGCCGCATCGAGCGCATTGTGCTCGACGAGCTGCACGACGCCGATCTTCACGTCCTTTGTGTCGGCGCTTTGGCCGCAGCCGACGAAACCGAGGCTCGCTGTGAGAAGAGAAGCGCCGAGGATGAGCGCCTTGAACTTTTTGGAAATGTGCATGAGGATTCCGCCTTTCTTCTGTGTGGGAAACGCATCTGAAGCCGCGTCGCCGAACAGTTCTTGATGAAGATTCCGGATGGATTCATGTAGAAAATATTGACGTAATATGGATATTATACATGTTTACAGAAAGAAATGCCATAGCTCTATGAAAATCAGGACGAAGCTTCTGGTTGACAATTGCCCATAAGAGATATATTCTAGTACTTAAGGCGAAAGCATATTTGAAATTCGCTCGGCAACTAGTATTATTGGAGGGGATTTTGATGTTTGGCATGAAAAAGGCTGCAGCCGCCCCGAATGACGGGCAGAATCTGGCGGCAGCCATTCAGAGGGTTGCACAGGGGCATGAGAAGAATCAGCTTTTCTCCAAGGCAGATTCGCGCGAGCCGTGGGCGGACGCGTTCAATGCGCTCATCGACAAGGTGAACGAGGAGATCGAGTACCAGAAGTTCCGCATCCGCACGATCAATGATGCCGTCCATTCGGGGCTTTGGTATATGAAGATCAATGCGGACTTCAGCATCGCCTATGCCATCTGGTCCGACGAGTTCCGCCGCATGGTCGGCTTCCGTGACGAGAACGACTTCCCCAATACGGTGGAATCTTGGAGTTCGCGCCTGCATCCTGACGATGTGGACGGAACGCTTTCCGCCTTCACGCAGTGCATCAAAGATCTGAGCGGCAATACGCCGTACGATGTCGACTACCGCATGAAGGTGCATGACGGCAGTTACAAGTGGTTTCATGCCTCGGGCAACGTCGTGCGCAGCCAGAGCGGACATCCCGAAGAGATCATCGGCGTCTTCGTCGACATCGACGAGGAGGTCAAGAACAAGGAATATCTCGACTACACTTTGAAGCGCTACGAGGCGATCGACAGCATCCTGGCGGAAGGCTCGTGGAACATGAAGGTCGTCGGCGACGATCCGACGAATCCGAACAATGAGTTCTGGTGGTCGGATCGTTTCCGCCACCTCCTGGGCTTCTCCAATACGACGGACTTTCCGAACAAGCTGAACTCGTGGGCCGATCGCCTGCATCCTGAGGACAAGGCGCGCACCTTGCAGGCGTTTCAAGCGCATATCATGGATCGCAGCGGCAGGACGCCGTTCGACCTTGAGTATCGCTTGAAGACGAAGACGGGCGAATACCTGTGGTTTCACGCCGTGGGCAAGACGATCCGAAAACCCGACGGAACGCCCGTCCTGGTCGCCGGCGCCATCGAGGATATCACGCTGCTGAAGACCGGTAAGGAGCAGTTCTACAAGGAATTCGGCTCAAGGATGGAAGGGCTTTATCACTCGATCGAGACGATCACGACGCGCGTGAACGAGACGGCGGAGCGCACGACCGAGATCACCGGCGTACAGGAGGAAATCACGCGGGCGGCAGAGGATACGCGTACGCAGACGGAGAACACGCTGAAGATGACGGAGCTCATCATGAACATCTCGAAGCAGACGAACCTCCTCGCGCTCAACGCCTCGATCGAGGCAGCACGCGCGGGTGATGCGGGCAGGGGCTTCTCCGTCGTCGCTGAAGAGGTGCGAAAGCTCGCTGACAGCAGTCAGGAGGCCGTCGGCAAGATCGTTGAGGCTCTCGGCTCGATGGAGAAGGCCTCGGCCAATATCGAGGAGAAGATCAAGACGATCAACCTCTTGATTGAAAGGCAAGCGGAGGGGATGAAGGAAATCCATACGTCTGTGGTGCAGGCGAAGGAAGTGTCGGGCGACATTGAGAAATTGACGAAGAATATGTAAGAAAGCACTGGATTTATCCGTGCTTTTCTAGGCAGAAGCCTAGGAAACGCCGCGAAGGAGCAGGAAATTGTGCTCCTTCGCGGCGTTTTTGCGCATCAAAGAGCCGAAAATTATGACGAGATTCCCCCTTGGCAAATCCTCGCTGTCCATGTATAATATCACTATGATAATACTTTAACGAAGAAAAGGAGTGCTTTGTTTTGAAGAAAATTTTATTCGTCTGTTTGTCCCTCATGCTCGCGGCAGGCTTTATGGCGGGCTGCGGCGGACAGAAGGCGGGAAACGACGCGCCGAAGAAGATCGTCATCGGTCTGGACGACAACTTCCCGCCGATGGGCTTCCTCGACGAGAAGAACGAGATCACGGGCTTCGACGTGGAATTGGCGAAAGAGGCGGCGAAGCGCCTCGGCACGGAGGTCGAGTTCAAGGGCATCGACTGGGCAAGCAAGGAGGCTGAGATTCAGAGCGGTCGCATCGACGCGCTGTGGAATGGCTTGGAAATCACGGAGGAGCGCAAGAAGAATCTGCTCTTTTCCGAGCCGTACATGAACGATCAGCAGGTGATCTTCAAGCGTGCGGACGACGCTTCGATCACGAAGGAAGACGACCTCAAGAACAAGATCGTCGCGACGCAGAGCGCCTCGGGCACGGCAGAGGACTATGTGGATGGTCACAAAGATGTTACGGGCTACAAGGACGTCAAGAAGTACGCGGATTATTTGTCGGCGTTCATGGATCTCGAGAACGGCCGCGTCGACGCGATCGTCTGCGACGAGATCATCGGTCGCTTCTACATGTCGAAGCACCCTGACAAGATCGCTGCGCTCGATGGTCACGTCGGCCCCGTGACGCAGTTCGGCGTCGCTTATCGCAAGGATGATACGGCGCTCAAGGAGAAGATGCAGAAGGTTCTCGACGAGATGCGCGCCGACGGCACGATGGCGAAGATCTCAGAGAAGTGGTTCGGCAAGGACATCACGAAGTTGTAATGTTTTAGGTGTTTTGGAGGCTGTGCGCGAGCTTGGGGCTTGTGCACAGCCTTGCTGTATTTCGTGTTTTTTTATTGAGCGAGTACAGATCTCGTGATAAAATATAGAATAAAGAAAGGATATTTTTTGACATGGAGAGAGCTGTATGGCGCGGGTGAAGAGAACGTACAAGGATTCGCTTTTTTGCGATATATTCCGCCGCAAAGATTATTTGCAGGATGTATATCGCGGGCTTTTTGGGCGAGATGTTTCCTTGCAGGAAATACAGCTCATGACGCTGCAGGGGACATTCTTCAACGACGAGAAGAATGATGTGAGTTTCTTGGCGGGTAAGCGGCAAATTGTTTTGATGGAGCACCAGAGTACTTTGAACGAGAATATGCCCTTGCGTATGTTTTGGTATATGGCGAAGCTTTATCGGAAGCAAGTGCCGAAGGATGCACCGTATCGAACGCGACGTCTCCAGTTGCCGGCACCATGCTTCTATGTATTCTACAATGGTCTTGATCCAGCGCCGGATGAATGGGAAATGCGTCTGTCGGAGGCTTTCGGAGGAGAGTGCTCCTCGTTGGAACTTTGCGTCAAGGCATATAACATTAATGAAATGTCGGGCAGCAGACTTCTTGAAAAGAGTCGTGCGCTCAAGGGGTATAGCGTTTTCGTGGCGCAAATCCGACGAAAAACGGCGGCGGGAGTATGTTTGGAGGGGGCTGTTAAGCAGGCAATCCGCTATTGTATCGAGCAGAATCTTTTGGCGGAATATTTTCTTGAGCGTGAGATGGAGGAGGTTTTTGACATGGTGAGCTTCAAGTGGGATCCTGAATTGGCAAAGCGTGTCCAGCTTCAGGAAGCACAAGAGATCGGCATGGAAAAGGGCATGGAAAAGGGCATGGAAAAGGGTGTGACGGAGATCGTGCTCAACATGCTGAAGAAGAAAAAATGGTCATTGCAGGATATTTCTGAAGTCTCGCAATGGCCGTTGGACAAGATTGAGAATCTTGGAAAGATGCATCAGCTTTTGTGAATTCGTTGTCGATGGTGTTGTGCGCTTTTTGCCTGCGCTGTGGAAACAGCAAGCAAAAGGCGCATTTCTCGTAGGAGATATAGTTTATGGAGCTGGATTTCATCAAGCTGAGTCCGCTGGGAAATACGACGGTATTTTTGCGCGGGGAGGCTGCACCGGAGGCGCGTGCCGCGCTCCTCGCTGAGGCGATGGATTATGATCATTTGGCGGCGGAGCAGGCGGGTTTCCTCGTTGAGCCGCACTCCGAGGAGGCGCTTTTTCGCATCGAGATGTCGGGTGGCGAGTTCTGCGGCAATGCGACGCTTTCGGCGGCGGCTCTGGCGGCATCTGAAGGTGCTGAGTCACCTTTTTTTATTGAGTGCTCGGGTGCGGAAGGGCCTCTTCGGGCAGAGGTGCGTCCGCTCGGTGCAGGACATTGGCTGGCACGCGCCGAGATGCCGCAGGCGCATGAGCTGAGGCGACTTTCGCTTGCGGGGCTTTTGCTTGGAGGGCTTCCCCTCGCAAGTGCGGCGACATGTGTCACGCTGCCGGGCATCTGTCATCTCGTCGTCGAAGCCGCAGACTTTTCGGTGGCGGATTACGATGAACTGCTTGCCCGCCTGATGCGCGAGACGGACGCCGATGCTTACGGAGTCGTGCCGTTCGAGCGCTTGGGACGCGATTACTTTCGCATCCGTCCCTACGTCGCTGTGCCGAGCGCTAAAAGCCGCGTCTTTGAGCGTGCCTGTGGTTCGGGCAGCTTGGCGCTTGCGCTCGCCGAAGGAAGCGAGCGTGGGCGCATCGCCGTCGAGCAGCCGGGCGGCACGCTCTTCGTTGAGCCGGGCAAGCGGTTCTTCCTCGAAGGCGAGGTGCTCATTTCCTGCCGCGGCACGGTGGAACTGGGAAACGTGGGGCTGTGAGATGGCGGAGGTTCGTGAGGTGGGTTGCGCCAAATGGTTTGACGTGTATCGTATCGTGTCGTATAATAAAAGGAGAAGAGGTGCTACTGGTAAACGGTCAGCCCCTACTCTTGGTTGAGAGAAGAATTCCCCGCCTAAGTTGTGAGCCTGAGGCGGGGAATTCTTATTTTGCTTTTAACGCAACGATGCAGATCGTTACGAGGAAAACCAACGATAAAAAATCGTACAGATCCATAAGCAACGCCCCTGCTGAGCCGTCCAAGAAGCAAGCTCGCAGGCGTAGCTGATTGGCAAACGGCGCGTATGCGAAAACGTCCCAAGAGCGTGAGCCGAAGGCGAAGCGCGATTGGCTGACGTTGACCGCCTCTCAGGGGCTAAGAATCGACCGCCTACCGTTTTCGTATCACCAATTGTATTATAGCATGGAAAGATGGCGTTTGGATATATAGTACACCAATTTGTTGAAATATAAAGAAAATGTTGATATAATCAACTAAGAGAAAATCTGTACCTCATGGATGTGAGATTGCTGCTGTTGCATTTGATCGTGTATGAGAGGGGGATCTTGGTGGAAAATTTGCAGGTGGCGCGTTGTTTTTCCATTTTGGACGGACGTTCGCGCAGCTATGTGTTGGAAGCATGTCGTCCTTTGCAGCTTACGTATTCGGAGTACGTCCTGCTTCTGCGCCTTTTTGACTGCGAGGGGGCGAGTCAGGAGGATTTGTCGCGTGCTCTGCAGACGGACAAGTCCGCCGTGGCGCGCACGCTCAAGCTTTTGGAACAGAAGGGCTTCATCTGTCGCGAGAAGGACGCGGAGGATCGCCGCATCAAGCGCATCCGTCTGACGGAGTACGGACGCATGCAGCATCCGTTCCTGCTGTCCGTGATGAATTCGTGGGTTAATTATTTGATCGATCCGTTGTCGCTGCAGGATGTCTCCTGTGTGGAGCGCAACTTCCAGATTTTAGCGGAACGCTCGTCGAAGGCGGATTTTCGAGAGCTCATTGGGAAGACGGCGCGGTGAAACCCGCAGTAAGCGGAGAGGGGGAAACGATGTGAGATATGGGGCACGCAGTATTCTGGCGCTCCTTTTGGCGGGGCTGCTCGTCAGTGCCGCAGGCTGCGGCGATGCGCCGCCCGAGAAGGCGAAGCCGCCGTTGGTGCGCACCGAGCGCGTCGAGACGAATGAGGCGGCGCACGCGGTCAACTATGCGGGCAGTGTGCGCGGCCGTTACGAGAAGAATCTGGCGTTCCAGGTAGGCGGCCGCGTCATCGCGCGTGCGGTCAACGTCGGCGACCGCGTGGAAGCGGGAGCGCCGCTCCTGCGCCTCGACGCCTCCGACATCGTGCAGAGGTCGAGGCAGGCTGACGCCGCAGTCGATGCAGCGAAGGCGCAGCTCGACCTCGCGGCGGCAAATGCGGCGCGCTACCGCGAGCTTTACGCGGCCGAGGCCGTGCCCGCCGCCGTGCTCGACCAGTACGAGACTGCCTATGGGGCGGCGGCGGCGAGCTATCGGCAGGCGCTCGCCCAAGCGGCAGAGGGGCACAATGCCGTTTCCTATACGGAGCTTCTTGCCGATGCGCCCGGCGTGATTTCTGCCGTGGCGGCAGAGGCGGGACAGGTTGTTGCCGCAGGACAGACGGTCGTGACACTCGTCGAGTCGGGCGATCTTGAGGTCGAGATCGCTGTGCCCGAAGATCGTCTCGCCGATGTGCCGCCGGGCAAGGAAGTCGCCGTCTCCTTCTGGGCGCTCGGCGCAGGCGTCGTTTCCGGCACGGTGCGCGAGGTCGCGCCGATGGCGGACGCCGTCTCGCGCACCTACCGCGTGCGCGTCTCTGTGCCCGCACCGCCGACCGGCATGGCGCTCGGCATGACGGCGAATGTAGCGGTGGGACGGGCACGGACTTTGGCCGTGCGCCTGCCGCTCGCCGCCATCTACCAGACGGGCGGCACGCCTTCGGTCTGGCTCGTCGGCGCGGACAACAAGGTGTTCTTGCAGGAAGTTGCGGTCGACGGCTATGACGGCAACGACGTGCTCGTCCGGGGACTTCCCGACGGTGCGCTCGTCGTGACGGCGGGCGTCCACAAACTGCGCGAGGGCGACGAAGTGCGGACGGGGGATGCGCCATGAGGAATCTTACGGAAATCTCCCTCAAGCACAAGGGGCTCGTATGGTATTTCATTCTCGTCGTCTTTATCGGCGGCATTTTTTCCTACGGCAAGCTCGGTAGGATGGAAGATCCTGACTTCACGATCCGCCAGATGGTCGTGTCCGTCGCCTGGCCGGGTGCGACAGCGCAGCAGATGGAAGAGCAGGTCACGGACAAACTGGAGAAGAAGCTGCAGGATGTGCCAGGACTCAAGGAGCTCAAGAGCTATTCGCGCGAGGGACAGGCGGTCATCTATGTGACGCTGGACGACGCTGTGGCGAAGGAGGATATTCGTCCGACGTGGCGCGACGCACGCAATCTCTGCGAGGATGAGAAGCGCAGCCTGCCCACAGGCGTTTACGGCCCTTATTATAACGACCGCTTCGACGATGTATTTGGCTCGGTCTACGCCGTAACGGGCGACGGCTGGTCCTACGAGGAGATGCGCGAGCAGGCGGAAAAGACGCGCCGCGCCCTGCTTGCGGTCGAAAATGTACAGAAGGTCGAATTGATCGGCGTGCAGCCGGAGAAGATTTACGTCGAGGCCGCGCGCGAGCGTCTCGCGGAGCTTGGCATACCGCCTGATGCCATTCTTGCCGCCATCCGCGCGCAGGAAGAGATGACGCCGGCGGGCATGATCGAGACGCAGACGGACAACGTCTACGTGCGCGTCTCGGGCGCTTTCGACGACCTTGAGGCGATCCGCGCCCTGCCAATCGCCGCCGGCGGGCGCACCTTCCGACTCGGCGACGTCGCGAGCGTCACGCGCCGCTATGCCGAGCCGGCCGAGCCAAAGATGTACTTCAATGGCGAGCCTGCCGTGGGCATCGCCGTTTCCATGCGCCCGGGCGGCAACATCCTGACGCTCGGCAAGGATTTGCAGAAGAAAATCGCCGCGCTCAAGGACGATCTGCCGCTCGGCTTGGAAATCCATCAAGTCTCCGACCAGCCGCAGGTCGTCGCAGAATCCATCGATGATTTCATCGACACGCTCAGAGAAGCTGTCATCATTGTGCTCGCCGTGAGCTTTCTGACGCTCGGCCTTCGCACGGGGTTCGTCGTCGCCTGCTGCATCCCGCTCGTACTGACGGGCGTCTTCCTCTTCATGTACGGTGCGGGCATCGACCTGCAGAAGGTGTCTTTGGGCGCGCTCATCATCTCCCTCGGGCTTCTGGTCGACGATGAGATCATCGCCGTCGAGATGATGAGCGTCAAGCTTGAAGAGGGGCTTGACCGCTTCAGCGCCGCCTCGCACGCCTTCCGTGCGACAGCTCTGCCCATGCTGACGGGCACGCTCATCACATGCGCGGGCTTCATCCCCGTCGCGTTCTCAAAGGGCATGGCGGCGGAGTTCTGCGCCTCGCTCTTTCCCGTCATTGCCGCCGCGCTGCTGCTCTCTTGGATCGTCTCCGTCATGGTCGCCCCGCTCCTCGGCTATCACATCATCCGTATTGAGCCGAAGCGCGATGAAAAGGGCGAAGCCTTGCTCCATCAAGGTCGATTCTATCGCGCGTTTCGCCGTGTGCTGGAGGCGTTTTTAGCGCATCGCCGTCTTGTGCTCGGCGCGACGGCGCTCGTCTTCGCTGCATCCATCGCGCTTTTGGGCGCTTGCCGGCAGGACTTCTTCCCGCCGTCTTTGCGGCCTGAGATCATCGTCGAGATGCACCTCGCCGAAGGCTCCTCCATGAAGAACACGGACGGCGAGGCGAAGCGCTTCGCTGCCTTCCTCGACGGCCTTGCGGACGAGTACAGGAACTATTCCGTCTATGTGGGCGAAGGTGCGCCGCGCTTCGTGCTGACCTTTGAACCCGTCTTGGCTGCGGACAATTACGCGCAGTTCGTCATCGTCGCGAACGACAAGGAGTCACGCGAGGATTTGACGGCGAAGATCCGCACGGAGCTTTCCGAAAACTTCCCGAACGTGCGTGCAAACCTCAAGTTCATCCAGACGGGGCCGCCTGCGGCGTACCCCATCATGCTGCGCGTCGAGGGAGAAGACAAGGAAAAAGTCATGTCGCTTGCCAATGAGGTTGCTGACCTCGTAGCGAGCGATGCGAACACGCGCGACGTGAACCTCGACTGGCAGGAAAAGAGCAAGGTTCTGCACCTCGCGCTCGATCAAGACAAGCTCAAGGCGCTTGGACTTTCGACGCAGATGGTGCAGCAGATGCTCTACACGGAGCTGGCAGGAGTGAAAGCGGCAGAACTATACGAGGGCGACCGCACGGTGGACATCGTGCTGCGGCTCAGGGAGGAGGCGAGGGACGACCTCTCGCGCCTCGAAGAATTGCCGATCTACTTGCCGCAGGCAGGCTATGTGCCGCTTGCGCAGGTGGCGAAGATTTCCTATGATGCGGAAAACGGCATCATTTGGCGGCGCGACTTGAAGCCCGCCGTGACCGTACGCGCCGACATCATCGCGGGCACGCCGACGGATGCGGCGAAAAAAGCGTACGCGGCGACGAAGGAACTGCGCGATGATCTTCCCGCAGGATATGCCATCGAGCCGGACGGAAGCCTTGCAGACAGCGAGGATTCGATGAAATATCTTCTCGTGCCCGTGCCCGCCATGATCTTCCTCATCATGACGCTTTTGATCTTCCAGGTGCGCGAAGGCCGTGCCATGCTCATCACACTCTTGACCGCTCCTTTGGGCATCATCGGCGTCGCCTGCGGCATGTTCCTCACGGGCGAGCCGATCGGCTTCGTCGCCGACCTCGGCATCCTCGCGCTCTCGGGCATGATTATCCGCAACTCGGTCATCCTCATCGACCAGATTCAGAAGCATATCAAGGCTGGCGAGTCGCCGTGGCAGGCGGTCATCGACTCGGCTGTGCTGCGCTTTCGTCCCATCATGCTGACGGCTGCTGCTGCGATCCTCGGCATGATTCCGCTGATGACGAGTTCTTTCTGGGGACCGATGGCGGTGGCGATTGCGAGCGGGCTTTCCGTAGCGACGGTATTGACGCTGCTCGTGCTGCCCGTCATGTACGTCACTGTCTATCGCGTGAAGCGGGAGACTTGAAAAGAAAAAATACGATCTCCAACTCTGGACTTTTGTACTAATATGTGATATATTATGGCAAAAGGGTCTTGTGTCTTGCAGGAATGACGGACGGAAGGCTTTCGCGGTCAGCAGTGAGAGGGCGGTGCATGGCAATGTTGGGGAAAAGAGGGCGCAGAGCGGCGCATGACTTTCTGCGCATTCTTGCGCTCACAGCTGTTCTCTTCGTCCTCGCCGCCTCCTTGCCGAAGGCCTTGCCTGCAGTCGCCGCGCATGGTCTTTTCCCGGATTCCCATGAGATGATGGGATTTTCCCTGCAGCATTCCGCTAAAGAGGAAGCTGAGCCTACGGAAATGCACTGTTGGCAGAGCGCGAACCTTCCGGACGAGGGAGAAATGCAGGAGCTTCTGCAGGAGGCGCAGAATGGTGCCGAAGGATGGCAGTGTGTGACTTATCCCGCACAGCCGCTCCTTTCGAGCGAGACGCGCTATGTTTATCTGACAACGAGTCTGCCCGAAGAGGGGTACAGCGGCAAGGGTTTGTTCTTCAAGACGACGAACCAGTCGGTTCGTCTGTGGATCGATGGCAAGCTCCTTTACGAATACGGTTCGATGGAGGACGGTGACTACAGCTACGGCACGCGCTGGCATCTCGTTCCTCTGCCGGAAGGCTATGAGGGGAAGACACTGACCGTCGGAATGCATTCTTTTAGCACGGTCGATCTCGGCCGCTTCGACCACCTGTGTCTGCGCGACATGCGTGCGAGCGTGGCGGAGCTTTTCTTCGCCGATCTGCCCTTCGTCTTCGGACTTTCTTTGATCTTCATGATGGGGGCGATCGTCGCCATCTATAGCTGCACCTTGCGCCGCAACCGAGGCGCCTACGTCTTTCTGCTGCTGTTCTTCCTCGTCTACGGCGTCTGGATGGTCAGCGTGATGAACGTGAGGTATTTCCTTTTCGATTCGCCGCGCTTCTGGTGGTTCGTGCAGCTTACGGCAGTGTATGGCATAGCGATCTTGGCGTTTCATTTTCTCGCGGGCTTCCTGCCTGCCGCGCAGCGCCGCACGATGCGCCTTTTGTCCGTACCCTTCGTGCTCCTCTTGGCTGCGTCCGCTCTCGGCGAAATCTTCGTCGCACGCGGCAGTTTCTTCGCCTGCATGAACTTTTACTATCCGCTGGCGGCCATCTTTGCGCCGTGGGCGAGCATCCTGCTCTGGCGCGAGGCGAAGAGCGGCAACGAATACTGCCGCACGGCGCTCGTGCCGCTCCTGTCGATTGCGCCGCTCGGGCTTTTCGACGGACTTTGGTTTCAGTACCATCTGTTTGCGTGGGACACGTACATCACGCCTTTCGCGCTGCTGTCCTTCGTCGTCTTCGTCCTGAGCACGATTCGCATGCGCATTCGCGACGAGGTGCGCAGCGAAGCGGTGCAGAAGTCTCTGGAGAATGAAATTGTCGAGGCGAAGGAAAAAGCGCAGATCGATCCCTTGACGCGCTGCTTCAACCGCTACAAGTTCAACGATACGTTCCCCGAATGGGTGAAGGTGGCGCAGAATACAGACGGACATCTCGCGTTCATGATCCTCGACATCGACTTTTTTAAGCGCGTGAATGACGACTATGGACACGATGAGGGGGATCATGTGCTGCGCTCCTTTGCCGGGGTTCTGCACACTTCGCTCGACCGTCGTCACCTTCTGGTTCGCTGGGGCGGTGAGGAATTCGTCATTCTCTGCCTGCACTATTCACTGAAAGAGGCGGAAACCTTCGCCAATCATCTGCGCGAGCGGATCGCACAGGCGCCGATCTGCAACTACCGTCCCATCCAGTGCAGCATCGGCGTTTCGCGCTGGCATGGCGTGCAGAAGGACACGATGGAGGCGCTCTTGAAGCGTGCGGACGATGCGCTCTATCGGGCGAAGCAGGAAGGGCGCAACTGCGTGCGCATCGAGCAGATGGAAAGCCTGACGCCCGATGGCGAGAGGTCGAAGGGCGCGGCAGGCTCGCTGCTCGACAGCGAGAAGACGGAATGCACCGAGAATCCGATGGCTGCCGGCGAGCATGCAGAGTGCACCGAAAGCGTACCCGTGCATTGAGCAGGAAAACAAGAGTCACATGGAGAAATAACAGGGGTCGGCTGTATGCCGCGAAGTTTCGCAAAAAGCGTCTTCGCGCTGCAGGCGGCTCCTGTTTGCTGTTTCTGGCAGACGCCGATCAGACGGGGATTCCCGCTGATACATTCAAGGAGAAAGGAAAATCATACAATGACAACAAAAGAGAAGTACCATCAGGTAAGGCGCGAGGCCATAGCCACAGGACTGGCACTCGCCGCGCTCATCGTCTATTGGCTCTTCGCCGGTTTCGGCACGGCGAATTTTCTTGACAATAGCATCCGCATCGCGGGGCTGCCGCTCTGGGTCGTCTTGGGCACGTTCGGTACATGGGCGATGGCGCTCGTCATCGTCACACTTCTGCTGCGCTTCGTCTTCCGCGATATGCCGCTCGACGATGAGGAGAGGCGAAAGGGGGGCGAGGCATGATGGAAAAGCTCTCTGTCTTATTGCCGCTCCTCGCCTTCATGGGGTTGATGCTCGCCGTCAGCTTCGCCGTGCGCGTGCGCAGGGAAAAGGAAGGCGCGGGCTTCGTCTCGCAGTACTTCATCGGCAACCGCGCGATCGGCGGCTTCGTGCTCGCCATGACGACGGTCGCGACGTACAGCTCCGTCAGCTCGTTCGTCGGCGGTCCTGGCATGGCGTGGAAGGTCGGTTTCGGCTGGATCTACATGGCGGTCGTGCAGGTCACGGCGATCTTCCTCGTGCTCGGCATCTTCGGCAAGCGCGTCGCGCTCCTCTCGCGCCGGCTTGACGCCGTGACTATCGTCGACATCATCCGCGCACGTTTCGGCTCGGATATGCTCGCGAACCTTTCCGCTTTCGTCATCGTGCTGTTCTTCCTCGGCACGATGACGGCGCAGTTCGTCGGCGGCGCGAAGCTCTTCGAGGCGGTTACGGGCTACAGCTACTTGACGGGACTCGTGCTCTTCGGCGCCGTCGTCGTCCTCTACACGGCGATCGGCGGCTTCCGTGCCGTCGCCTTGACCGACACGCTGTGCGCCGTCATGATGATGGTCGGCATCGTGCTGCTCTTTTACTTCGTGCTTGAGGCGGGCGGCGGCTACTGGGCGATCCTGGAGACGATCGAGCGCGAGCATCCGGCGATGCTTGCGCCTCTGTCCGCCGGCGACATGCCGCTCGGCCTCTACTTCACGCAGTGGCTGCTCGTCGGCATCTGCACGATCGCGCTGCCGCAGTCCGTCGTGCGCGGCATCAGCTACCGCGACACGCGCGGACTGCATCAGGCGATGCTCATCGGCACGTTCGTCATCGGCTTCATGAACATCGGCATCAACTTCACGGGCATCCTCGCGCACGGCGTGCTGACAGGCCCCGTGACGGACTACGGCACGGTCGACAACATCATCCCGCAGGCAATCGCACGCTCGATGCCGCCCGAACTCGCGAGCATCGCCATCATCGGCCCTCTGGCGGCTTCGATCTCGACGATCTCGGGGCTTCTGATCGTCGCATCCTCGGCGATCATCAAGGACGTCTACATGCATGAAAAGATGAAGAAGGGGCGCGTCCCCTCGATGCGCCGCCTGCGCCTCCTGTCCATGACGTCGACCGTCATCATCGGCGCGCTCGTCTTCTTCCTCGCGGCCTCGCCGCCGAATCTCATCTGGCTCATCAACATGTTCGCCTTTGGCGGACTCGAAACGGCGTTCCTCTGGGTCATGCTCTTCGGCCTCTACTGGCGGCGTGCCAACAAGGCGGGCGCTATGCTCTCGATGGCGGGCGGCACCGTCGTCTACTGCGCGGCGCAGGCGCTGAAGATCCATGTATTCGGACTGCATCCCATTGTGCTGGGTCTTTCGTCTTCGCTCGCCTTCTTCCTGCTCGGCACGTATCTGGGCAAGCCGACCGCCGCGGAAAGGCTTCGCGTGTTCTTCCCCGACAAATAAATCCGCTTTGCGGCCATCTCGCGCCGCCTTCGTATGAAAGGAAGGTTTCCCATGCGCTTCATCCATACCGCCGATTGGCACCTCGGGCGGCTCTTCTTCGGTCGCCATCTGACGGACGATCAGGCGCACGTCCTCGACGAGCTTGTGCATCTCGCGAGGGACGCACGCGCCGAGGCCGTCGTCATCGCGGGCGACGTCTATGACCGCGCCGTGCCGCCCGTCGAGGCGGTCGAACTCTTCGACGAGGTGCTCTCGCGCCTTTTGCTCGACGAAAAGCTCAAAGTGCTCTACATCGCGGGCAACCACGACAGCGCTGTGCGCCTCGGCTTTGGCAGCCGCCTCCTTGCAGGGGGCGGCGTTTTTGTCGCGGGGCAGCTGCAGGCGGACGCCGCGCCCGTCATCTTGGACGACGCGCACGGCAAGGTAGCCTTTTCGCTCCTGCCCTACATGGAGCCGGCGACGGTGCGTTTCGCCTACGGCGAGGCGGCGGAAGATCTCGCGGGCTTCGATGAGGCAACTTCGTTCGCTGTCGCACGCGCGGCGGCGCTCGTGCCCGAGGGCTGCCGCAGCGTCGCCGTCGCCCATGCCTTCATTGCGGGCGGCGCATCGTCCGAGTCGGAGAGGCCGCTTTCCGTCGGCGGCTCGGACAGCGTGAGTCCCGCGTGCTTCGCGCCCTTTTCCTACGCGGCGCTTGGGCATCTGCACGCGCCGCAGCAGGCGGGTGCGGCGAACATCCGCTACGCAGGCTCGCTCATGAAGTATTCGTTCAGCGAAGCGGGTCAGAGGAAGGGGGCGACCATCGTCGACCTCGCCGCCGACGGCTCTGTGATGATTGAGGAAGCCGCGCTCGCCGCGCCGCACGACCTCCAAGTCGTGCGCGGCACGCTTCAGGAAATCCTCGAAGACCGCGAGTGTTTCCCGCAGAGTGAGGACTATACGGCCGTCGAGCTTATGGACAAGGGGCCGGTGCTCGACGCGCACGGCAAACTCAGCCGCATCTATCCGAATGTCCTGCAGGTCACGCGCCCGGGACTCATGGAGCAGGCGGGCGCTCTGCGCGAGCAGGGCAGGAAGAAGCTGGAGCGTCCCGACGACGTGCTCTTCGGTGAGTTCTTTGCCGATATGACGGGAGAGACGCTCGACGAGGCGCAGAAGAAGGAGCTTTTTGATGTGCTCGAAGAGTTGCTGCGCGAGGAAAGGGAGGCGAAGATATGAGGCCGCTGCGATTGACCATGGAAGCGTTTGGCTCGTATGGGAAGAAGACTGTCGTCGATTTCACGGAACTCGGCGAGAGGAGCTTTTTCCTCATTCACGGCCGCACGGGATCGGGCAAGACGACGCTGCTCGACGCCATCTGCTTCGCCTTTTACGGCGAGGCGAGCATGGCGGGGCGCACGGGCACGATGATGCGCACGGACGAAGCGCCGCGCGAGGCGAGGACGAGCGTCGACTTCGTCTTTGCTTTGGGAACGCAGAAGTACCATATCTGCCGCACGCCGTCCTATGAGCGCATGAAGAAGGACGGCACGGGGCTGACGCCGGTGCAGGCGTCGGCGATGCTCTGGCAGGTTGGGGAAGGAGAAGCGGCAGAAAATGAGGAGCGCGTGCTCGCACAGCGTCCGTCGTCGGTGACGCAGAAGATGACGGAGCTTCTGGGCTTCGGCCCTGCCGAGTTCCGTCAGGTCGTCCTCCTGCCGCAGGGCGCGTTTCGCGACCTTTTGACGGCGAAGGTGGACGAGCGCGAGGCGCTCCTCGCGATGCTCTTCAAGACGGAGCGCTACCGCAGATTGGAGGAACTCTTCAGAAGCCGCGCCAAGGCGATGGAAGCGCGAAGAGCGGAAATCAAGGCGCAGGAAGGGGCGCTCCTCGCGGGCGGCGCGGCAGATTCGCTCGACGCGCACCGAGCGGCGAGTGAGGAGAAGGAAAAAACGCTCGCCGTCCTCGAAAAGCAGGCGGCGGCGCTGCAGGAAAAGCAAGAAGCGGCGCAGCGTGCCGAGCAGGAGGGCATCCGTGCGGCGGAAATTCTGACGCGCTGGGAAAAGGCGCGAAAAACGCTCGCCGACCATGAGAAGAAGCGCGGCTCTGTCGAGCGCTACCGCGCACAGCTCGAAGAGGCGCAGCGTGCGGCACAGATCGAAGACGTGGCGGCAGGCGCGGCGCGTGACCGCGAGAAGGCGAAGGAGCGCGAGGCTGAGTGCGCGGCGCAGGAGAAGCGGCGCGAGAAGGCGGCGCATGAGCTGAAGCGTGCCGAAGACGCGCTGGGGCACGAGAAGGCGCGGGAAGGCGAGCTGGAAGAGGGCAAGGCTAAGGTGCGCAAGCTCGAAGAATACGGCGCGTGCGCGATCGACTTGGCACAGGCGCGGGCGCGTGCGAAGAGCCGCGAAGAGGCAGCACATGAGGCGGCAGAGAAGGCGGCGCAGGCGAAGGCGGCGCAGGAAAAGCTCGCCGCAGAGCTTCTCGCGCTCGGCACGCGCGAGAAGGAGCTTGCCGAGCGTGCGGCGAAGGCCGAAGGGCTTTCGCTTGCTCTCGCGCAGAAGGAAAAGGAGCGCGAGGCGCGGCAGAATCTCGCCCTATTAAAGAAGCGTGCAGCAAAGGCGCAGGAAGCCGCCGAGAGCGCAGGCGAAAAGGCGCGGGCGGCGCGAGAAGAGCATGAGACGAAGCGCAGGAACCAGCGCGCCTTGGAGCACGTCTACATGGAAGGGCAGGCGGCGCTCCTCGCACGCAGTTTGGAAGACGGCAAGGCCTGCCCAGTCTGCGGCTCGACCGCGCATCCGCATCCGACGGTGAGCAAAGACGAAGTGCCCGAAAAAGCGGATGTGGAGCGCGCGCGAAGCGAGGCGGAAAAGGCGGAGAAGGCGCGCGAGCAGGCGGAAAAGACGCAGACGGCGGCAGAAGCCGACCTCGCCGCCGTGCGCGGCGAGTTGGCGGCGGCGCAGAAGTCGCTGACGCAGACGACGGAGGACGAGGGAAGCCTCGCCGCCGCCATTGCCTCCTTGCAGGCCGAAGTCAAGGCGGCTGGGCAGGCAGCAGCGGCACAGAAGGAGGCCGCCGCCGAGCGCGAGACGCTTGCCGCAAGACTCGCGCAGGCGGAAGCCGCAGAAAAGGAGGCGGCGAAGGGCGCGGAAGCAGCCAAGGGCGAGGCCGCACAGGCGGCGGGAGCATTGCAGGAAAAGAGCGCGTCTCTGCCCGAAGCATACCGCGAGCCGAAGGCGGTCGAGACGGCGCTCGCGGCGGCAAGACGCGGCATCGCAGAGCGGGAGAAGGCGCTGGCCGCGGCGCAGGACGCCTTCTCCGGCGCGGGGAAAGAGCTTGCCGCAGCCAAGGCCGCAGCCGAGGCGGCAAAGACGGCGGCGGCGCTCGCGCAGGAAGAAGCGCTAAAGAGCGCGGCGGTTCTCGCCGAGCGTTTAAAGAGCGCGGGATTCTCGGACGAAGCGGCATTTCGCGCCGTGCTCACAGGACACTTCGCGACAGCAGAAGGCCGCAAGGAAGTCTCCGATCGCATTCGCGCCTACGAGGACAAGCGAACCGCCTTCGCCGAGGCAGAAAAAAAAGCCGCCGAGGAGGCGGCCGGCATCGCTCCGCCCGATCTCGCCAAGCTCAAAGCGGCGCGGGAAGAAGCAGCCGCCGTGTGGACGGCAGGCACGCGCGAAGCCGCCGCGCTGGCACAGGAGCTGAAGGAGCGCAGGTCGCGCGAGGAGCAGTTGCAAAACCTCGCCTCTGAAGCGGCCTCGCTTGAAGCCGCCTACCATACGACGGGCAGGCTCGCGGAAGTTGCTGCAGGGCAGAACGCCCACCGCATGCACTTCCAGACATACGTCCTCCGCTCGATTCTCGCCGACGTGGCGGACGCCGCGAACATGCGCCTCCTGCGCATGACGCACGGGCAGTACCGCCTGGAGCGCAAAGAAGGTGTCGCCGACATGCGCAGGAGCGCGGGACTCGACCTCGAAATCTTCGATGAGAACACGGGCTACGCACGCCCCATGGCGACCCTCTCGGGCGGCGAATCCTTCCTCGCCGCCCTCGCCCTAGCGCTTGGGTTAGCCGACGTCGTCACCAGCTACGCCGGCGGCATCCGCCTCGACACCATCTTCATCGACGAAGGCTTCGGCACTCTCGACGCCGAAACCCTCGACCTCGCCATAAAAACTCTCATGGACCTCCAAAAAGGCGGCCGCCTCGTCGGCATCATCTCCCACGTGGAGGAACTGAAAAGCCGCATCGACGTGCGGCTTGAAGTGGAAAAGAGGGAAGATGGGAGCACGGCGAGGTTTGTCGTGGGGTAGATGAGGTGGCAAAGAAGCACGGAGTGTGCGGTAGAGATTCGTTCACCGGTGCAGAAGAGGCGTGCTGTTGTGATAAACTAAAATTGTAACAGAAGTGTCTAAAGAAAAACATCGAATGAAAGGAGATTTATCTTCACGAGTATCACGATGAGGAATCTCTCTATCGCGCCGTTGAGCATTTTGCCTATACCACGTACAACCATGTACGTCCGCATTCTTATAACGGTTACCGTACGCCATTCGAAGCAAGGTATTCGTCATAAGTTTATTGGACACTTATGTTACAAAAATGCTTGACCACAACAGCCCCCCGTTTGACGGGTGGTCATGATTTGCATAAATTCCTCGAATAGCATCCGTCAGACATCTCATCTTCCTGCATTTGTGTGAGACTGATTAAAGGGTTGCTACTTGAAGTTTCAACCCTAGTGGCTGCATGAGTTTCAGCAGTGTGTCGATTTTTGGTGTGGTTTTAAAGGATTCGATGCGTGCGACAGAGGACTGCGGCAAGCCGCAGCGTTCTGCAAGCATTCGTTGGCTGATGCCGAGGGCAGTGCGACGTTCAATCATAGAAGATACGATGGCTGCAATCTCCTCAATTTCCTCCATGTTGCGACGACTTTCTGCGTCGATGGATTTCACATGATTCTTGTAATCTTCCCATGTCTTCATTGTGGTCACTCCTTTTGTTGACAGATGTAATCCTTCCGTGCCTCTTTAGCGTGGGCAAGTTCTCTAGGCGGAGTCTTTTGACTTTTCTTACGAAAGTGGTGCAGCAAAACATATCGATCATCGGCGTAATAGAAATAAAAGATGCGATTATTTCCTGGGCGGAGTTCCCATATGCCATCTTCCAGATGTTTTGTGATTTTGTTTGGCAAATTTGTTCCGTTGCGTGCTAGAAGATCGAGGTAAAAGATGATTTGTTCATACTGAATGCGTGCATCTTTGTTGCTTCCGCTTTTTAGGCGCAGTTCCTCGAGGAAATCCCATACGTCAGATGTGCCGTTCCTTTTTTCGTAGAAATCAATTTGATACATAGTCCACTCCCTCTGTTCACTATTTATATGATAGCATAAAAGCTATCACTATACAAGGAGGATTCCATGAACCCATTCAGCAAACTCTTTCTGCTGTATTACATACCGTTGACAACTGAGCTGATTGCAATGATTTTGCATGAGTTAACACAGCGTGTTTCTGGCATTGATTTTCGTTCAAGAGCAAACAAAGTAGCGAATCTTTTTTCACGAATTGCTCGTCAGAAGTGTATTAGTAAAGAGCACGAAGATTGCATATCTCTGCTGCATGAATATCTTGATTCGATATTGCAAGCGATTATTGGTGGGAGGCACGCGAGTTCATTCAAAAGAGTGGCACCCCTTTTTATGTTTGGATATCTGATTGGGAGAACTTTGATTATGCGAATTTTAATATTGCTTGGCTTGCATGGTGTGCAGAAAATTTATTAAAAACGATTGGAGAAATGTACAGGTACGAAAAAAGATTCAAGAGGCAGTACGAAAGCAACATCTGGATGGATATAGAAACGCCAGTGCTATGAGGAGATACTTTGAGATCTTTGCCGTTTAGCTATATAGAGGACAGTCCGTCTGTGCTTTTAATGCAGAGTAATGTACGATATAATGAATCCGTAGAATAAACCGACTCCAAGAAGACGGGCGATATGATCAGCAATATAGAGATAAATAACAGCCGTGGCGGTATGCACTGCGATGGCAATAAAAGATAGGAGATGGACTGCATGAGAACAAACGATACTCCGATTTTGGATTTGATGAAGGATATCGACAAAGGAAACATTCAATTGCCCGATTTCCAGCGCGGCTGGGTATGGGATGACAGTCGCATTCGTGGGCTTATTGCCAGTATTACGCAGAATTTTCCAGTAGGTGCCGCCATGTTCCTCGAATATGGCAATGCGAATGTACGCTTCAAATATCGCATGATTGAGGGCGCACCGTCCTGCAAAGCACAGCCCGAGCAGCTTATTCTGGATGGTCAGCAGCGGCTCACTTCCATCTATGCGTCTATGTGCAGTCCGAATGCCATCAAAACCAGAACCGACAAAGGCAGTGAGATTAAGCGATTTTACTACATCGATATTGCCAAGGCAATTGATCCTGCTATCGATCGAGTGGAGGCTATTATATCCGTCCCAGAGTCGAAGCGAATCACATCCGACTTTGGCAGGAAAATTGACCTCGATGTTTCGACTGCCGAAAGGGAATATGCGAATAAGCTGTTTCCTCTGAATATCATCTTGGATGACGAGAAGTCCTTTGAGTGGGAACGGGCATATCTTGCTTATCACAGTAATTCACACGAGGCAAGCGACGAGTATAGAACTTTTCGCGGAAAAATTATAATGACCGTCACTCATTACAAAATTCCTGTCATCAGCCTGGACAAGGACACGCCGAAGGAAGCGGTGTGCCAAGTTTTTGAGAATGTGAACCAAGGCGGCGTATCGCTTACGGTTTTCGAACTCGTCACAGCTGTATTCGCTATGGATGATTTTGAACTCAGGAAAGATTGGGAAAAGCGCAAAAACAATCATCTCAACGGAGATATTCTGAATATTGTCACGGCTACGGATTTCCTGACTGCCTGCACGCTTCTTTCTGCCTATGAGAAGAAGGGTGTGGTGAGCTGCAAGAAGAAGGACGTGCTGAACCTGAAGCTTGCCGATTATCAAAAATACGCCGATGTTTTGATGCAAGGATTCGAGGAAGCGGAAATGTTGCTCTTCGAGGAGCGCATCTTCGTCAGCCGCGACCTTCCTTATACGACGCAGCTCATTCCATTGGCCGTTTTGTGCACCTTGCTCTTGCCCGATCGTCGAATAAAAAATTCCAATGTGAAGAACAAAATCAAGCGATGGTATTGGTGCGGTGTATTCGGTGAGCTTTATGGAAGTGCCAATGAGACGCGTTATGTAAATGATGTAGTTGGCGTGATGAATTGGTTGAACGGTGGTGAGCTGCCCAAGACCATCGTCGATTCCTATTTCAATCCCATGCGCCTGTTGATGCTTCAGTCAAGACGGAGTGCTGCCTATAAGGGAATCATGGCGCTTATCATGAAGAATCACAGTCGTGACTTCATCAGCGGGCAGGAGATGGATCTTGTTCTCTATAAAGCCGCCGGCATTGACATTCACCATATCTTTCCGAAAAACTATTGCAAGAGCAGGGGATATGATTATATCAAGTGGGATTCCATCATTAACAAGACGCCCCTATCGTACAGTACCAATCGGGAGATAGGCGGTGTTGCTCCGAGTGAATACCTGGCGCGTATCGAGAAGAAAAAGGTAGAGCAGACAGACTTGTGCGATTATCTCGCCAGTCATTGGATTGATATGGCCGATTGCATGTCCGATGATTTCGAGAGATTTATCGTTCATCGCGCGAGAAAAATTCTCGATGCCATTGCAAATGTCACCGGCAAGCCGATTTCCGGCAGGGATAGCGATGAAGTGAGAGAAAAATTTGGCGAAATTTTGTAAGCTATCTGCTCCGTGGATGTCTGGTTGTTTTGAGGGGAACGTTTTCACTAGAAGGACAAAGGCGGCTTCAACAAGAATTAGAAGAGCATACTGACTACGGAGGCGATACGATGGACAATAAGAAGGAAATGGAGCGGGCGGAGCTGCATCGGGCGATCTGGCAGATTGCGAACGATCTGCGCGGTTCGGTGGATGGCTGGGATTTCAAGCAGTATGTCTTGGGCACGCTCTTTTATCGCTATATCTCGGAGAAGCTGACGAATTACCTCAACCGTGAGGCGCATGAGGCGGGGGATGCGGCATTTGACTATGCCGCACTGTCCGATGAAGAGGCGGAGACGGAGCGCGAGAATCTCGTGGAGGAGCAGGGGTACTTCATCCTGCCGAGCGAGCTTTTTGCCAATGTGCGCAAGGCAGCGCCGATGAATGAGAACCTCAATGAAACGCTGGAAAAGGTGTTTCACAATATTGAAGCCTCGGCGACCGGCACGGCGAGCGAAAACGATCTCGCAGGGCTTTTTGAAGACCTCGACGTCAACAGCAACAAGCTCGGCGCTACGGTGAAGGAGCGCAATGCAAAGCTCGTGAAACTTCTCGACGGCATCGGCGAAATGCAGCTTGGGCACTATCGAGACAATACGATCGACGCCTTCGGCGACGCCTATGAATATCTCATGGGCATGTACGCCTCGAATGCCGGCAAGAGCGGCGGCGAATACTATACGCCGCAGGAAGTCTCTGTTGTGGTCAAGCATTTTTGTAACATAAGTGTCCAATAAACTTATGACGAATACCTTGCTTCGAATGGCGTACGGTAACCGTTATAAGAATGCGGACGTACATGGTTGTACGTGGTATAGGCAAAATGCTCGACGGCGCGATAGAGAGATTCCTCATCGTGATACTCGTGAAGATAAATTTCTTCATTCTTCAGCGTGTTGAAATAGCGCTCCATGGGGGCGTTATCATACGGGCATCCAGCCTTGCTCATGCTTTGCGTCAGTTCCTGCGCCTCACAGAAATCTGTGAATGCTTTTGATGTATACGGGCTGCCCTGATCGCTATGAAGAATCAAGTCTTTGCTTCTCTTTCGGTGGCTGCTAAGTGCTTTACGCAGCGTTCGGATTGCCAAGTCGCTTGTCATACGCCGATCGGTCAAGCTTGCAACGACGCTGCGATCATACAGGTCAATGATCGTACAATTATATCGAACATCACCTCCACAGAGAAATAAATAGGTGAAATCCGTCGCCCATTTTTGATTGATTTGTGTTGCTGTAAAATCTTGCTTGAGCAGATTCTCAAACTTCTTATGAGGTGGACCACCTTGATATCGCGGAGCTTTTCGCCGCACAATAGAGTGCAATCCCAGTTCCGTATTCATATACTTATGAATCGTAAGAGCGGAAAGATGAATACCCTTGCGCGCCAAATGAATTTGCATCCTGCGATAGGCGGCAACGCCGTTGGTTTCATAATATATGGTTTGAATTTGATGCAGGATGGTCTGTTTTCGGGCAGCCTCCTTTGCTCGTTTGTGTTTTCAGTAGTTGTAATAAGCATTCGGATACATTCCCAAACGCCGCAGCAACCACCGAATGCCAAATAGATTCTGATATTCGTCTATGAATCGATATGCCTCTAGTCGATTCCCTTTGCGAAGAATGCCGCCGCTTTTTTAGGAAAAGATTTTCTTTTCGTGCTTCTGCAAGTTCTTCGCGCAAACGACGATTCTCCTTCATGAGCTCCAGATCATTTGGGGCGGTTGGATTTTTTGAGGCGTT
>ERZ772948.249-NODE-249-length-33915-cov-33.977791_pt1 | contig 33915 bp, 25 predicted proteins | sample MGYA00511945_ERZ772948 | MGnify/ENA primary metagenome ERZ772948 (study PRJEB29015, sample SAMEA2737927) | human oral metagenome | biome: human oral; feature: human-associated habitat; material: dental | place: China | collected 2141 ... | reverse complement strand
GAAGCATCGAGGTGCTCTTCTTCCCCCAGACCTATCAGACCGTCTCCACCATGCTGGCCCCGGACACGGTGGTCACGGTGCGCGGACGTCTCAACCGGCGTGACGGGCAGGTCGCCCTCTACGCCCAGGAGATGACGATCCCGGACATCTCCAGCGCCGCCCACGAGGCGGTCCTCATCACCCTTCCCACCAACCGGTGCACCGGGCCTCTGGTGGAGCAGTTCAAGGACGTGCTCACCAAGCACCCGGGTGGCTCGACGGTCCGTCTGACGCTGACCAGCCCGGGGCGCGAGGTGCGTACCCAGCTGGACGCCTCGCTACGGGTGGAGGCCTCGCCCGCCTTCTACTCCGACATCAAGGCCCTTCTTGGACCGGGGTGCCTGCGCCACTAGAAAGCCGTTTCCCCGGGAGTGGATCGCCCGCCCCGATGGGGACGTCGAGCAACCGATGCCAGCCCGAGCGGGCACCGTTCGCAAACCTGTTCGTGATCTCACCGTGTCCTCATCAGTGCGCCACACGCCGTCTTTCCTTAGGGCGGCAGGTCCGCCTTCGGGATGGTGGAAACCGGTTTTGAGGCGGTATTCCCACAGGTCGTGCCACTTTCACCAGGGTTGGTGCTCATGTGGCGCCCCGTCTTCATCTTGATACTCTCGTAATGTCCACAAGCAGTCGGTGACTGTATTGTCTATGAGGTAATTTGATGAGTGATGAGGATTTCAACCCTCCAACGTTGACGCAGCAAGAGGAGCGGGACTCCGGCCCGCAGGAAGGGCAGGCAGGGGAGGTCCTCCAGGGTGCGGCGGCTGCGACGCCGGCCTTCCAGACCTCCCCGGCAACCGTGAAACGCCGCCAGCGTCACCTGCTGGACCGTCTGAGGAGATCGGTCTCCCGCCAGCCCCACGACGTCGGTGAGGGAATGGACAAGGTGGTCTTCGGCGTCGCCGCGGCCGCGACCATCGCCTTCGTCGTGTGGGGCTTCATCTCTCCGCACGGGCTGGGGAGGGCCTCCAAGTGGGCCCTGGGGGGAACGATCAGCAACTTCGGCTGGCTGTTCGTCCTGTCCTCGACCCTGTTCGTCGTCTTCGTCGTCTTCGTGGCGGCCTCCCGGTTCGGCAAGATCCCCCTGGGTGGGGACGGAGAGGAGCCCGAGTACTCCACCGGCTCCTGGGTCTCCATGATGTTCGCCACGGGAATGGGTATCGGACTGATTTTTTACGGGGTCGGTGAGCCGCTCTACTTCTACATGTCGCCCCCGCCGGAAACGGTCGACCCTCAGACCGCCCAGGCCGCCAGTACCGCCCTGGGCACGGCCATGTTCCACTGGACCATCTACCCGTGGGCGATGTACGCCCTGGTGGGGCTCGGGATGGCCTACGGAACCTACCGGCTGGGACGCTCCCAGCTCTTCTCGGCCATGTTCACCTCCCTGTTCGGGCGCCAGGCCATCGACGGGATCGGCGGGCGCATCATCAACATCCTGGCGATCGTCGCCACCCTGTTCGGGTCGGCCTGCTCCCTGGGGCTGGGGGCCCTGCAGATCGGCGGGGGCATGGTGTCGACCAACCTCGTCACCAAGTCCACCCCCGCGATGATGGTCGGCATCATCGCGATCCTGACGGCCTGCTTCGTGGCCTCCGCGATCTCCGGCATTGAGAAGGGCATCCAGTGGCTGTCGAACATCAACATGGTGCTGGCTGTGCTGCTGGCGATCATCGTCTTCATCGGCGGACCCACCCTGTTCATCCTCAACATCATCCCCTCGGCGATCGGCAACTTCATCGACGAGCTGCCCGCCATGGCCTCGCGCACGGCGGCCGTGGGCAATCAGGACATGGCCCAGTGGCTGTCCTCCTGGACGATCTTCTACTGGGCCTGGTGGATCTCCTGGACACCCTTCGTGGGAATGTTCATCGCCCGCATCTCGCGCGGCCGCACCATACGGCAGTTCGTCACCGGGGTCATGCTCGTCCCCTCGGTCGTCTCCCTCATCTGGTTCGCCATCTTCGGTGGCGGCGCCATCGGGCTCCAGGAACGCGCCGAGCGCGCCGGCCAGGCGGCGCACGCCCTCGTCCATCTCAAGGCCGATGGCACGCCCGACCTGAACTTCGACACAATCCTGTTCGACCTGCTCAACGCCATGCCCGTGCACAAGGTGGTCCTCATCGTCCTCATGGTGCTGGCAGTCGTCCTGGTAGCGATCTTCTTCGTCACCGGTGCCGACTCGGCCTCCATCGTCATGGGAGGGCTCTCGGAGAACGGTGCAACCGATCCGAGCCGCTTCACGGTCGTCTTCTGGGGCGTGGCCACAGGCGGCGTGGCCTCAGCCATGCTGCTCGCCGGTGGGGATGATCCGCGCGAGGTTCTCACCGGTCTGCGGGACATCACGATCGTCTCGGCGCTGCCCTTCGTCTTCGTGATGCTGCTGCTGTGCGTCTCGCTCTACAAGGATCTCAACAACGACCCCATGCTGCTGCGGCACTCGCTGGCCAACCAGGTCCTGGTCGACTCGGTCAACACCGCGGTCACGACGGCCAACGAGCCGCATGAGGTTGAGACCATCGAGCTGCACACCAGCCTGTCATCGACCACTGACGGCGACGACGCAGGCGGTGAGGGTTGCCAGGACAGCACTGACGAGGCCGCGCAGGACCCGAGTGCCGATACTCGCGCCGTCGACGGTGCCGAGAACGCATCGACGGGATCGGAGCGGAGGCAGGAGGGCTAAGTCGGCCGACTGCTCCTGGTGCTGGGGTCCGGGCTCATTGCCCGGGCCCCAGCTGCTCGACGGCGGCGCCCACCTGACCTGCGGGGTGATCGACGACAACGACGTCTCCACCGGCCAGGTGGTGCCCGCGACGTGTCTCCACGACGCCGTTGACAGTGACGTCTCCGGACTGGATGGCGATGCGCGCCTGTGCGCCGTCCTCCACCAGGCCCGCCAGCTTGAGGAACTGGCCGAGCCGGATGCTTCCGGACACTGAGATGAGTGGGTACCGGGATGGGCGCTGAGATGTTGCGTGCGTCATAGGTGGATCCTCGCAGACGGGGCACGAGATGCGCATGTCGGAGCAGGTAGCGCCCCGGCAGAGCGGCCGGCGACGAGGCGAGTGAGAGAAGCGTCTCTCAGAAGTATGCGGATATAACGGATGCCAAACAAAATTTATCACGGTAGGGTAACGGCGTTCTGATAACACTACGGAGACGGAGACACCATGAAGCGTCGAATCGTCGCCCAGATGGCGATACTCGCTCTATCGCTGTCGGCGCCTGTTCTGGCCGTGACTCATGCACCACAAGCCGCCGCCGCCGACGGCAACATCATTCATGTCTCGGCCGAGGGAGGCTCGGACGCGGGAGACGGAACCGCTGCCAAGCCCCTTCAGACCATTGGAGCCGCCCTGAAGAAGGCCGGCGGCGGAGACACCATCGAGCTGGCCAACGGCACCTACCGTGAGGGCGAGCTCGCCGTCGACAAGGGCGTGACCATCAAGGCGGCCGAGGGTGCCAAGCCGGTCCTCACCGGTGCCGAGGTCCCCAAGAGCTGGAGTGCCGGCGGTGACGGGAAGTGGTCCACGGGCAAGGACATGGTCCGCTTCTGCACGGTCTGCACCATCAATGCCGACCCCGCCAAGGAGGGGATCGCCGCCCACCCCGAGCAGGTGTTCGTGGACGGTAAGCCCCTGACCCAGGTGCTCAGCCGCGCCGAGGTCACCGAGTCCACCTTCTACGTGGACGACCCCGACCCGGTCACCCTGAAGAACCCGAAGAACAACCAGGCCGGCTACAACGTCAAGCCGCACCGGGGCACCTCCTACGTCATCGGTGTCGACCCCAACCAGCACCAGGTCGAGGTGGTCCAGCACTCCCGCGCCCTGTCCTTCAACACCGACAACATCACTCTGTCGGGGCTGACGGTGGAGAAGTACTCCGCGGTGCAGCGCTGGGACTACGAGGACCCCGAGATCGGCACCATCTCCGGTGGCGGAATGGTCGTGGCCGCTCACGGTGCTCCTCGCATTGAGAACTCCACCTTCCGCTACTCCTCGACGGCCGGTGCGCTGCAGGTCATCGACTCGACCAACGCGGTCGTGTCGAACAACCTGTTCGAGAACAACGGCTCCAACGCCTTCGGCATCAACGACTCCAGCGGTGCCAAGGTGGAGAACAACATGTGGAGGAACAACAACACCTCCGGCTTCATCACGAAGGACTGCGGCGCCTACTGCACCCTGGCCGACACCAAGATCACCCACTCCAAGAACATCCGCTTCGCCAACAACACCGTGGACTACTCGGCCACCGGCACGGACATCTCCGACCCCTCGGCCTATGACCAGAACCGGGCCGCGGGAGTCTGGTTCGACGAGGGCGTGATCGACTCCGAGATCGTTGGCAACTACTTCGTCAACGTCCCGGTGGCGATCTTCAACGAGGTCTCCTCCAACAACCTCATCGCCTCCAACATCGTGGCCGGGGCCGGCATCGGTATCCACGTCTCCGGGTCCAACGACACCCGCGTGTGGAACAACACCGTCTCCCACGCGCTCACCAGCCTGTGGATCCAGGAGGACACCCGTTCCGACGGCTGCAACGCCCGCAACGCCCAGGGTGTGTGCACCCAGGTGCAGAAGTGGAGCGCCGAGCACGGACTGAGCTGGGACACCACCAACACCAAGGTGATGAACAACATCTTCTCCTCCGAGCAGACCACCCCCATGCCCGGGGACCCGTGGCGCTACTCGGCCATGGTCCAGGTCCTGGGTGGGGCCAACCAGGACGGCTCCGGCGCGGTGTACGCCAATGAGATGGTCTCCAGCATCGACTACGACGTCTACTACCGCCACGAGAACCCCCAGACCCTGTCGACCACGGTCCTGTGGAACTGGGGCGCCGACCGCATGAACCAGTCGGTCAACGCCGAGAAGCTCTCGGACTTCACGGCCAGCTCGAGCGTCAAGGCCGAGGGCAAGGAGTCCAACGGTCTGGACCTGCACGGCTCCCCGGAGAACAACCCGTTCTTCGTCAAGGAGTCCGCCAACCCGATGGACAAGACCTCGGACTTCCACCTCAAGGAGGGAAGCCCCGCCTCCGGTAACGGTCACGCCCTGCCCGAGGACATCGCCAAGACCCTCGGCGTCAACGCCAACGTCCCCGTGGACCGCGGTGCGCTGGTCAACGTCGCCTGGGGCGGCGGCGCCGTTCCCGGTGCCGGGGACGCCCCCGCTGACAACGCCAACAATGGTGGCAAGGCTGCCGACAATGGTGACAAGGCCGCCAACAACAACGGCGGCAACGGCGGCAACGCCAATAACGGTGACAAGGCCGCCAACAACGGCGACAAGGCCAACAACGGTGGTAAGGCCGCCAACAACAACGGCGGCAACGCCAACAACGGTGGCAAGGCCAACAACAACGGCTCGACCGTCACCGACGGGGCCGCCGGTACCGACGGCAAGGACGCACAGGGCGCCAGCCCCTCCAACTCCAAGGCGGGGGCCGGTCAGAAGAACTCCGGAATCGCCAAGCCCGGCGGCAACGCTCAGGGCGGTCAGGGCCAGGCCGCTGCGGCTGCAGCGGCTACCGGTGATAGCCGTCTTCCGCTCACCGGTGCCAGCATGACCGGCATCGTCCTCGCGGTGGCCGCCATCGCCCTGGGCGGCGGATTCATCCTGGTGCGCCGGCGCATGGCCAGCTGATCGCTGCTGGCCTCGGGGTGAGGCGCAGCGAGGACGAGCTTGTGAAGAGCCCGGACAACCCGGATTATCACACCGTGACTGAGTCGCTCGCCATCACCGTCGGTGACTACTTCCCCGTGGGGGACAGGATGCGCCGACTCACCCCGAGGCTGGCTGAGGCCACTAACGCAGCACGCTCCGTCCTGATAGAGGTCGCGCAGCACCGTGAGGTCATCACCTACGGCGAGCTCAGCGACTCGATCGGACGGAGCGTGCTGCCGCGTCATATGGGGCCTTTGCTCTCCATGATCGCTCATGACTGTGCTGCTCGAGGCGAACCGAGCCTGGCCTCCCTGGTGGTCTCGGCGGCCACCGGAGAGGTCGGCACCGGGGACTCGAGCTGGGCCCCGCCGCAGCGGCTCGCCTGCTGGGCACGATGGGGTGAGAAGTGGGCCAACGGCTGAGCGGATCGGTTCTCGCTATGTGGGACGGCGGCGGGGCTGGGAAACAGTCGTGGTTTGATACGCTCGACCATCCAGAGCGGCCGAGAGACCTGGTTCCATGACGCCGCAGCAACCCGGTACGCGGGTGCTTCAGCCAGGATCGATGGAGACGACGTGCACGACAACGAGCTCACCGGGCCCACCGCCGCGGCCGGCAGTCGCGGCGAGGCCTTGAGCAGCGCCGAGACCGGAACCGCTCGGCGACTGCCCACCGTCAGCCTGGAGCTGTTCCCCCCTCGACCGGGTAAGGCAGCCTCGGCCACCTGGGGCCGCATTGACCGGCTCCTGGCCACCGGGCCCGACTTCGTCTCGGTGACCTACCGGCCGACCTTCGTCACTGACCCTGCCGGCGGGGTCACTGGCGGCGGGCGCCAGGGGAGCGCGCATGAGCCGGAGGCGGGCCGATGCGAGGCCGCCCCCCGCGTGCGCGCGGTCCAGGAGCAGACCAACCCCTCCGAGTGCGTGCTCGCCCACGTGCTGGACTCCAGCACCATCCCCCTCATGGCTCACCTGACCTGTATCGGCTATCGCAAGCAGGAGGCCATCGACATCGTCACTCGCTTCCTGCGCATGGGAGTACGGCGCTTCCTCGCCCTGCGCGGCGACCCGCCAGCCGGCACCCGGGCCGAGGATGTCGCCGGGGAACTGCGCCACGCCGACGACCTCGTCCGGGTCATCCGGGAGGTCGAGGCCGACTTCTTCGGTGACGGCAGGCGCCACGTCACGATCGCCGTGGCCGCCTACCCGGCCACCAACGACCACATCGAGGCCATTGAGGTCCTGGCCGCCAAGCAGGCCGCTGGGGCCGACATGGCGATCACCCAGGTGTTCTACGACGCGGCCGACTACGTGGCGCTGACCAACGCGGCCTCCTACGCGGGGGTGAGCATCCCAATCCTTCCCGGCGTGATCCCACTGACCGACCTGCGTCGGCTCACCCGTCTTGAGGCGCTCACCGGGGTACGCGTGCCCGCCGGCCTGCGATCCTCGCTGGGATCGGCCAGCGGCGCCACCCTCGTGGAACGCGGCATCGGCGCGACGCTCGACCTGGCCACAGCGCTGCTGCGCGCCGGCGCCCCCGGTCTGCACCTGTACACCTTCAACCGCACCCGACCGGCCCTCGACGTCATCAGCCACCTGCGTCTGGGCGGCATCCTGGCTGGAGCCGCGCCCGATCGGGAGGTGCGCGACGCCGTCGATCGCGGATACCTCCAGGCCACACCTGGCCGAGGCCCTTCTTTCCTGCGCCGTGGCTCTGCCCGCGCAACAGTGTCTTCCCACCACCCCGTTCAGCCCCTCACCACCATCACCAAGGAGAATGCATGAGCGCCACCCCTGAGTCGGCCGCCCCCGCCTCGCCGGCTGAGATCGCCGTGACCGAGTCACAGGTCCCCTCCGCCCCCCTGCCGGGGGCCACCATCCTGGGATACCCCCGCATCGGAAGGGACCGTGAGCTCAAACGCGCCGTGGAGTCCTTCTGGAAGGGGAACCTGAGCGTCGAGGAGCTCAAGCACGCCGCTGCCGAGCTGCGCGGGGCGACCCGCTCGCGCCTGACGGACCTGGGGCTGACTCAGCCCGCCTCGGTGCCGGCGGACTTCACCCTGTACGACCAGGTTCTTCAGGTGACCGCCACCCTGGGCGCTGCGCCCGCCCGTTTCCGCGACCTGCTGAACGCTGACGGCGCCCTCGATGTCGAGGGCTACTTCACCCTGGCCCGTGGTGAGGGCGCCCGTCCCGCCATGGAGATGACCAAGTGGCTGGACTCCAACTACCACTACCTGGTCCCCGAGATCGACGCCTCCACCCCCATCGACTACGTCGACACCGCCATCGCCGACCAGGTCCGCGAGGCCAAGGCCGCCGGGACCGAGGTCCGCCCCGTCGTCGTGGGCCCGGTGAGCTACCTGCTCATGGCCAAGCCCTCCGACGAGGCAGCCGAGGACTTCCACCCCCTGGACCGCCTCAGCGACGTCCTGCACGCCTACGGCCACCTCCTCATGGACCTGCACGAGGCCGGCGCCACCTGGGTCCAGCTCGACGAGCCCGCCCTGGTCTCTGACTCCTGGAACGTGGAGCGCCAGCGCGTCCTCGACGCCGTGCGTGACGCCTACACCTGGCTGGGCGCCATCGTGGAGCGCCCCCAGATCCTGGTGGCCGGAACCTACGGCTCCCTGGGCGACGCCCTGCCCGTGCTCGCTCAGACCCCGATCGAGGCCGTGGGCCTGGACCTCGTGGCCGGCGCCCTGCCCGAGGCCGGAGACCTGGCCGCCCTGGAGGGCAAGACCGTCGTCGCCGGCGTCGTCTCGGGCCGCAACATCTGGCGCACCGACCTGAACCGGGCCATGGACGTGCTCGAGCAGCTGCGCGAACGCCTTCCCGAGGGCACCCCCATCACCGTGGCGACCTCCACCTCCTTGCAGCACGTGCCCCACGACGTCGAGCGCGAGACCGCCATCGACCCGGAGATCCGCTCCTGGCTGGCCTTCGCTGACCAGAAGGTCGGGGAGGTCATCACCCTGGCCAAGGGTCTGGAGCAGGGGCGTGACGCCATCGCCGCTGAGCTGTCTCAGGACGCCGACCTGCGCAAGCAGCGCGCCGCCCACCCCGGCGTGCACCGCGACGAGGTCCGCACCGCCGTCGGCGCCGTCACGGACGCCGACCGCACCCGCGCCCCCTACGGTGAGCGCAAGGCGGCCCAGGACGAGCGCCTCGGCCTGCCGGAGCTTCCCACCACCACCATCGGCTCCTTCCCGCAGACCGCCGAGATCCGTAAGGCCCGCGCCGCCTGGCGCAAGGGCGAGATCGACGACGCCGCCTACGACGCCGCCATGCGTGCCGAGATCGCCAGCGTCGTCGCCCTTCAGGAGCGCCTCGGCCTGGACGTCCTGGTCCACGGTGAGGCCGAGCGCAACGACATGGTCCAGTACTTCGCCGAGCTGCTCGACGGCTTCGTGACCACCGAGCACGGCTGGGTCCAGTCCTACGGCTCGCGCTGCACCCGTCCCTCCATCCTGTGGGGTGACGTCGCCCGCCCTGAGCCCATGACGGTGACCTGGTCGGCCTACGCCCAGTCCCTGACCGACAAGCCCCTCAAGGGCATGCTCACCGGCCCGGTGACGATCATGGCCTGGTCCTTCGTACGCGACGACATCCCGCGCGCCCAGGTCGCCGACCAGCTGGGCCTGGCCCTGCGCGCGGAGGTTGCGGACCTCGAGGCCGCCGGCATCGGCGTCATCCAGGTCGACGAACCCGCCATCCGCGAGACCCTGCCGCTGCGGCGCGCCGACCGTCCCGCCTACCTGGAGTGGTCCGTCGGCTCCTTCCGCCTGGCCACCGGAGGGGCGGCTCCTGCCACCCAGATCCACACCCACCTGTGCTATTCGGAGTTCGACGTCGTCATCGATGCGGTCGACCACCTGGACGCCGACGTGACCTCCATCGAGGCCTCCCGCTCGCGCATGGACATCCTGCCCGCGGTGGCCGAGCACGGCTTCGAGCGTCAGCTCGGCCCGGGCGTGTGGGACATCCACTCCCCGCGCGTGCCCAGCCAGGCCGAGTGCACCGAGCTGCTCCAGCGGGCCGTCGACGCCCTGGGCGCCGAGAAGGTCTGGGTCAACCCCGACTGCGGTCTCAAGACCCGCGGCTACACCGAGACCGAGGCGAGCCTGACCAGCCTGGTCGGTGCCGCGCGCGCCGTGCGCGAGGCCTGATGAGCTCTGACTCAACTGCAGGCGCCTGAGGCGGCCCGGGAGACAACGTGCTCTCCCGGGCCGCCTTGTGCATGGCCGGTAGGCTTACGGTCATGCTCACCCGCACCGATCTGCGCAGTACCCGACTCTCCGCACGCCAGCTGGCACAGGCCCTGCCCCGGGCCGCCCTTGACGTCACCGCCGCCCAGGCCGCCGTGGCTCCACTGATCGAGGACGTCCGCCGTCGCGGAGCGGCCGCACTGCGCGACGCCGCGGAGCGATTCGACGGCGTGCGACCCGTTCACCTGCGTGTGCCCGCTGCTGCCATCACCCAGGCGCTCGACGACCTGGACCCCGCGGTGCGCGAGGCCCTCGAGCTGTCCATCGCCCACAACCGGGCCGGGCACGCCGCCCAGGTGCCCGCTGAGCGCAGCACGGAGGTGGTCCCCGGAGGCACCATCACCCAGCGCTGGATCCCCGTGGAGCGGGTGGGGCTCTACGTTCCCGGAGGACTGGCGGTCTACCCCTCCAGCGTGGTGATGAACGCGGTGGCCGCCCAGGTCGCCGGTGTCGAACAGATCGCTTTGGCCAGCCCGCCTCAGGCCGAGTTCGCGGGTCTGCCCCACCCCACGATCCTGGCGGCGTGCGCGCTGCTGGGGATCACCGAGGTCTACGCCGTCGGCGGCGCCCAGGCCATCGCGATGCTCGCCTACGGCGCCGACGCCCAGGATGACACCGACCGCGCGGACGCCGGGGGAGAGGTCCTGTGCCGGGGCGTGGACGTCATTACCGGTCCCGGCAACGTCTACGTGGCGGCCGCCAAGCGAGCCGTCATGGGGACGGTCGGCATCGATGCCGAGGCAGGACCCACCGAGATCGCCGTCCTGGCCGACGCCGGGGCCGACCCCGAGTACGTGGCCGCCGACCTGCTCTCCCAGGCGGAGCACGATCCCAATGCCGGCAGCGTCCTCATCACCGACTCCCTGCAGCTGGCGGACGCCGTCGATGCGGCGCTCGAGCGCAGACTGAGCGCGACCCGGCACCGGGAGCGGGCATCGACCGCATTGAGGGGTCCGCAGTCGGGAACCGTTCTGGTGCGTGACCTCGCCCAGGCCATCGAGGTCGCCAACGCCTACGCGGCCGAGCACCTGGAGATCCACACCTCCGACGCCCCTGGGGTCGCGCGTCGGATCCGCAATGCCGGAGCCATCTTCGTCGGGCCCTGCAGCCCGGTGCCCCTGGGGGACTACCTGGCCGGCTCCAACCATGTCCTGCCCACCGGGGGCACCGCCCGGTTCGCGGCCGGGCTGAGCGTGATGGCCTTCCTCAAACCGGTCCAGCTCATCGAGTACAGCGCGAGCGCCCTGGAGTCCATGACGCCGGCGCTGGAGGTCCTGGCGAGCTGCGAGGATCTGCCCGCCCACGGGGAGGCGGCCCGTGCCCGAAGGCAGTGAAAAAGCCTGCTGAGCAGGCCGATTGAGATCATCCTGTGACCTTCTAGTGACCGCGCTCTGCCGCGTCAGGGGGGCGGCGCTGGAGCGAGGCGCTGATTCGTTGGCGATTCAACTGGCGGAATCCTGCCGTTTCCCGCTCTTGTGAGCCACCTCCAAGAGGGCGCTTATTGCATAGTCGAATAACACAGTGTTGCAAAGCGTTACTCTATTGTTATATTTGGTGGTGACGCACGGTGCGCCGTGCCCGACGGGCTGAGTTCCCACATCCCGTCATCCCCGGGCGCGCCGCACCGAGGCGTTGGTTGCCGACCTGGCCTGCTCGCGCATGCGGTGATGACGGTCGGCGCCGGCCCTACCCCTTGGATCCAGATGGATGGCCTCATGCACTACTCCCCATTCGCCGCCGGAACCGGACTGTTCGTCGTGTGGTATGTCGCCCCGGCAGGTTCCCCTCCCGCTCTCGTCGCTCGTTTCCTCATTGACTGCGCCGGCCTGGTATTCGTTGCCATCCTGGCCTTCTTCCTGCTGACCAACCTCTATGGCGCGGCCCGCGCCCTGATCCCGCACTCCAGGCGCACCGCCGGGCGTCACGTGCAGCAGCGCAGCGGCCTGATGAGTCTGCGAGCGTGATGAGGACGCAGACCCCGTTCCTGCCCATGAGCTTCGATGCCTCGAGCCCCCTGGGAATCCTCGACCGCATCGGTTGGTGGGGTGCCCTGGGGATGATCGCAATCGCCCTGGCCTACACCTTCTTCATGCTCCTCGCCTCGCGCGGGGCCCCACGGCACGGTGGGCCCTCGCATCCGGATGCGCCGTTGCTCGTCGTCATCCTCATGCCCTGCCTCAACGAGGCGGCGGTCATCGGCGCCAGCGTCCGGCGGCTCACCTCGATCCCTGACCCTGGCCTGCGCATCATGGTCATCGACGACGGCTCCGATGACGACACCGCCCAGGTGGCCGCCCAGGCCGGCGACGAGCGTGTCGAGGTGGTTCGCCGTCGTCCTCCCCACGCCCGCCTGGGCAAGGGGGAGGCCCTCAATGACGCGCTGTCGATCGTGCGCTCCCGGTGCACCACGGTGTCCTCCTCGCGAGTCGTCGTGGGAGTCATGGACGCCGACGGCAGGCTCGACCCCCACGCCATCGGGGAGGTGCGCAAGGCCTTCGCCCCGCAGGAGGTCGGTGCCGTCCAGATGGGGGTGCGCATCAACAACCGCTTCGGCTCTCTGCTCGCCCGCATGCAGGACATGGAGTTCGTCATCTTCACCGAGGTCTTCCAGCGAGGACGGCGCCGGGTCCGCAGCGTCGGCATGGGTGGTAACGCCCAGTTCGTCCGCCTCAGCGCGCTCGACGCCCTGGGTCCCCGACCCTGGACCCGGTCGCTGACCGAGGACTTCGACCTGGGGATCCGGCTCAACGCCACCAGCTGGACCAACGAGTTCTGGCCCGCGGCCTCCGTTCACCAGCAGGGCGTGACCAACATACGCCGCCTCCTGCGTCAGCGCACCCGCTGGTTCCAGGGAAACCTCCAGGCGCTGCACCTGCTGCGCTCCGTGGCCCGTGAGCAGCGCGGTCTGGGGCGTGCCGACACGCTCTGGCAGATCCTCACGCCCTACCTGCTCCTGACCGGCTCCCTGCTGACCCTGTCCTTCCTCATCACCATGGTGACCGCCGGGGTGGCCGCGGTCCTGAGGTGGGAGCAGTCATGGGCGTGGCTCGTGGGGGCCTATGTCATCGCCTTCGGGCCGGCGCTCATCTACGCCTGGATCTACTGGCGCATCGAGCGCAGTGAGGGCCTGAGCCTGCTCAAGTCCGTGGGCTACGCGCACCTATTCGTCCTTTACGGTCTCCTTCCCAGCCTCTACGGCTGGCGAGCAGTCGCCCGGGAGCTGACCGGACGCACCGGGTGGGCCAAGACCGCGCGGGAGGCGGAACCGGGCCAAGGAGCGCAGGGTGCGCCGAGCGCACCGGTGGCCGGCACCAACGGATCGGCAGCCGTGGGCTCACCGGTACCGAGCAAGCAGCGCCCGCCCAGCGGGCCGGAGAGGGTGCAGCCCCTGGCCGGCACCCAGGCCGCAGCTCCGGGCAGTGCCGTCCCAGCCGTCCCTGCCCGTCCCGTGCTGAACCCCACCGCCGTGATCGTACGCCGACCGCGTCCTACAGCCAGCAGTCTGACCAATGAGGAGATGAGATGACAGTTGCCAACGCACCTCAGCACGCAGGAGCCGTTGCCGGTTCTCGTCGCGGCAGGATTCTGCGTCGCGTCCTCCTGACGGCCTGCGTCCTGGCACTGGTTTTAGGAGTCACCGTGTACTGCCACGCCCGAGAGGCTGACACCTCGGACTGCTCCCAGTGGGAGATCATCTTCGATGGTTATGGCGAGGCCTCCTGCTCCGACGGCCTGCTGCGCCTCAAGCCGACGTCGGCCAACTCCCACGACACGACCCACGCCGGTCTGGCCACATCCTCCACGGTGAAGATCGAGGCGGGAGGCGTCCAGACCATCCACACCACGATGACCACTGTCAGGCAGCTGCGAGAGGACGGCGACCCCAACGCCTGGGAGGTCGCCTGGCTCCTGTGGAACTACACCGACAACAACCACTTCTACGCCCTGGCCCTCAAGCCCAACGGCTGGGAGGTCTCCAAGCAGGACACCGCCTACCCGGGGTACCAGCGATTCCTGTCATCGGGCAACACACCCGCCTACCCAACCGGGAAGAGCCACGACGTCACCGTCACCATTGATACCACCAAGCCCTCAGAGGCGACCTTCACCATCACCGTGGACGGGAAGGAGCTCGGAACCGTCACCGACAAGCAGTCCCCCTACCGCTCCGGCAAGGTGGCGGCCTACTGCGAGGACTCCGACGTCACCTTCACCCCGATCATCGGGGACAAGTAAGGCCTGCCCTCCTCGACGGTGCCGGACTCGATCACCACTGAGGTCCACCTCGTCCCACTCCCGACACACGACCAGGAGAACCCTATGACCACCGACTCCACGCCAACGGGCGGCCCCCTGAGGGTCATGCTCGTCTACGGCACCCGCCCGGAGGCGATCAAGCTCGCCCCCTTGGTGGCCGCCATGCGCGACGACGAGCGTTTCAATCCGATCGTCGTCGTCACCGGGCAGCACCGCGAGATGCTCGACCAGGTGCACGAGTTCTTCGGAATCGTGCCCGACGACGACCTCGACATCCACTCGCCGGGGCAGACCCTCACCCAGATCACCAACCGCTGCCTGCAAGGGGTGGGGCAGGCCATCGAGGCCCACCGGCCCGACGCCGTCGTCGTCCAGGGGGACACCACCTCCGCCTTCGCCGCCGCGCTGGCGGCCTTCTACCACGAGGTCCCAGTCCTCCACGTCGAGGCAGGCCTGCGCACCGGGGACATCTCCTCACCCTTCCCCGAGGAGGCCAACCGGCGGCTCATCAGCCAGGTGACCGCCCTGCACCTGTGTCCCACCACCACCAGCCGGGACAACCTGCTGCGCGAGAACACCGATCCGCAGACCGTCAGCGTCACGGGCAACACGGTCATCGACGCGCTCCTGGTCGCCGTTGACCGCCGGGTCCCGCCCCCGGACGAGGAGCTGGCCGCAGCACTGAAGGACTCCTCCCGGCGAGTCGTGCTCGTCACCGCCCACCGCCGTGAGTCCTGGGGCGAGCCGATGCGGGCCATTGGCCGCGCCGTCGCGCGCCTGGCCGACAAGCACCCCGAGGTGCTCTTCGTGCTGCCGGTCCACCGCAACCCCAAGGTTCGCGAGGATCTCCTGCCCCAGATCGAGGGCCACGCCAACGTCATCTGGTGCGACCCGCTGGAGTACGGCGCCTTCTGTGCACTCATCGACCGCTGCGACGTCGTGCTCACCGACTCCGGCGGCGTCCAGGAGGAGGCGCCCGCGCTGTCCAAGCCCGTCCTGGTCATGCGGGACAACACCGAGCGTCCCGAGGCGGTCGCCTTCGGGGTCGCCGAGCTGGTCGGGACCAACGAGGAGCGCATCGTCGAGAGGGTCTCCACCCTGCTGACCGACGAGGCGGCCTACACAGCCATGGCCCAGGCCGCCAACCCCTACGGCGACGGACACGCGTGCAAGCGCATCCTGGCCGCCACCGCAGCCCTGTTCGGCCGAGGTGTCCCCCTTCCCGAGTTTGAACCGGTTCCCACCTCATCGAAGGAGCGTTCATGATCCCCCCGACCCTTATGACCGCACGACGCCGCCGCTGTGCACTGGCCGCCATCGCGGTGTGCCTGGGCAGCTCCATCGCCGCAGTCGGCCCCGCTCAGGCCGCACCCGCCGCCGGCGCGCAGGTGCCGGCCGCGATCCAGGCCGCCGCGGCCAAACCCGCCGACGGGGCCCAGGCCAATGACGCCGACCCGGCCAAGAACCCGCTTCCGGCTCCGCCCGAGCCGGCCGCCGCGGCAAAGAAGGAGCTCCCCCTCAAGGGCGACAAGCAGGCCGACGTGGATCTCAACAAGCCCGCGCCCGCCGCAGGACAGGTCAAGATCCGCGACCTGAAGCAGAACGCGCCCGAGGTTCCTGTCGGAGCGGTGAGCTTCTCCAACCAGGAGGCGGGGCCGGCATCGACCCTGGTCCTGTTCGACACCACCGGTGACTACGCCAAGCTGGGGGAGTACTACGCCCTGAGCATGGGCACCCTGGCCAGCCACTCCGGGACCGTGACGACCCTCCCGGTCAAGGACTACGTCGCCGGCCTGGCCGGTCGCTTCACCAACGTGGTCTACATCGGCTCCACCTACGACGAGCCTCTGCCGCGGGCCTTCATCGATGACGCCCTGACCGGCAACGTCCCCGTCATGTGGTCCGGCTTCAACATCTGGCAGCTGGCCAAGACCGACGCCGACCGTGCCGCCTTCACCCAGCGCTACGGCTGGGACGCCGCCACCTCCTACATCGACTCCACCGACCGGGTCACCAAGATCAGCTACAACGGCGCCTCCCTGAAGCGCAATGAGCTCAACTCCGGCGGGATCATCGCTCCGCGCATCGTTCGGGACAAGGACGTCAAGGTGCTGGGGCGCGCCGAGTGCTCCAAGCCCGACGGCGCGGCCACCGCCTGCGCCTCCGTCGCCCAGTCCGGCACCACCTCCTTCCCCTGGGCGGTCAGCTCCTCGGGAATGACCTTCATCGGTGAGATCCCCCTGACCTACCTGGGCGAGCAGGACCGCTACATCGCAGCCGCCGACATCCTCCTGGACTTCCTCCAGCCCGGTGCCCAGCAGTTCCGTCAGGCCGCTGTGCGCCTGGAGGACGTGACCCCGGACAGCGACCCCGAGGAGCTGCAGGCGATCGTCGACTACCTCCACAGCCAGAACGTGCCCTTCCAGATGGCGGTGGTGCCCAAGTACATCGATCCCAAGGGCACTGAGAACAACGGGACGCCCAAGGAGCTCACGCTGAAGGACGCCCCGGAGCTGGTGGAGGTCCTGCAGGACGCGGTGAACAAGGGCGGAACGATCGTTCAGCACGGTACCACCCACCAGTTCGGGACCCTGGACAACCCTTACAACGCCGTCTCCGCCGACGACTTCGAGTTCATCCGCTCGTGGTGCTCGGCCACCAACGACACCAAGGCCCCACCCGTCGACTGCGAGGACAAGTCCTTCGTGCAGATCGGAGGCACCCTGCCGGGTACCTCCCAGGAGTGGGCTTCCGAGCGCGTGGACCAGGGGCGCCAGATCTTCGGCGAGGTCGGCCTGCCGACTCCGGAGATCTTCGAGACCCCGCACTACTCGGCCACCCGTGAGGCCTACTACGGCATCGGCGAGCACTACCCGGTGCGCTATGAGCGCGAGCTCCTCTACGCCGGCACCCTGACCAACACCCAGGCCGGTCCCCACGACTACTACGGGCAGTTCTTCCCCTACGCGGTCAACGACCCCTACGGGACCCACGTCCTGCCCGAGAACCTGGGCAACTTCGAGCCCAACGAGATCAACCAGCACCCGCCGCGCCTGGCTCAGGAGGTCATCGACGCGGCCAAGCTCAACCTGGTCAACACTCACGCCACCGCCAGCTTCTTCTTCCACCCCTACTACCCGCTGGCCGAGCTGAAGAAGATCGTCGCCGGTATCAAGGCCGAGGGGTACACCTTCGTGCCGGCCTCGGAGCTGAGATGACCGCGGCGCAGGCTGTGAGACTCAGCAGTCTCCGAATCACGGAAATAGGGCCGTTCGGTCGAAATCTCTTTCAGAAGACTGGGATACTGCTTCCATGACAATCGAGACCAACCGCAGAAGGGTGCTGGCGCTCCTGGGCACCGGGATTCTGGGGGCGTCAGTGTCCTCCTGCGGGCACGCGAACGTGACTCCGACGGCCATGGGGGACGGGGCGACCACCCATGTGAGCCTTCACGTCAGTGATGCGCAGGGCAGTGCCCTCAACCTCGAGGCGCTGCGACGCATTCAGTCCAACGGCAAGGGCGAGGTCGGCTATGACGACGCGCTGCTGGATGCCAAGACCCTGGAGGTCATCGCCGTCGGCCCCCTCTACCAGGATGAGGGTGGTGCCATTGGCATCGATGTGCCTGCCGGGCGTGAGTGCACGCTGACCCTGTCGTGGCCGACCAGCCACGGGTACTCGGCACTCATGGCGGATCTACCGGCCTCCGGGGAGCACGATCTCCTGGAGCTGGCGGCCCGAACCCTCCACGGTCGGCAGGCCGAGCGCCTCGCGCAGGCCACTGCGAAGGGCTTCAAGGGCGCTGACGAGGCGGAAAAGCTGCGGGCCTCCGCCCAGCAGTCCCTGGATGCCTGTGCCAAGGCCCAGTCATGGACGGAGCGGGGCCGCCTGGCGAACTCCGCCCTGGAGTCGGCTGCCGGGGCCCAGCTCTCCCTGGACCGGGCGCTGTCCGCTCAGGCGCCGCAGGACGCCGTGATCGGAGTGACCTTCACCCGGGTGCCCACCTCCGCCGAGATCGCCGCAGCACTGGCCCCCAGCGGACCGGGGGGCGGCAAGCGGAAGGTCTCAGCCCGTCTCGTCATCGGCGACCCCAATGACGCCGAGGAAATGACCGGCTGGCGCAGCACGGTGGAGGCCCTGCACGCGCAGGGCGGGCAGGCCCTGGTCCAGATCTGCGACTCCCACGACCTGTCAGCCCTGACCGACTCCGCCTGGGACACGCGGGTCGACACCCTTATCAAGGCGCTTCCCAACGTCGACGCCTGGGAGATCGGCAACGAGATCGGTGGGGACTGGCTGGGCACCGGGCCGGTGGCCAAGGCTCAGCGAGCGGCCAAGGCCGTGCGCGAGCGCACCAGCGCCACGACGGTGCTCACCCTGTACTACCAGCTCGGGCAGGCGGACCCGACCTACTCCCTGTTCAGCTATGCAGCCAGGGAGCTCCCCGCATCGATCAGGGAGCTGATCGACGTCGTGGGACTGTCCGTCTACCCCCAGCTCCATCCGCTGGGAACAGCCGCCGACCGGGTTCTCAGCACCCTGGAGGCCGCCTTCTCCTCCTCCCGGATCGCCGTGACCGAGCTCGGGTACGGGGGAGCGGATCTCAACGCCGGTCCCTGGTGGTTCGGCTCGGCCTCCGACCCCGTGGCGGCCCGCACCGCCGTCGCCGAGCACGTCACCGGCGCGGCACTGGGGCGCTCCGACGCCTGGGGAGCCCCCTTCTGGTGGTACTACCTCGAGGATCAGGTCGGAACCCCCGGAGGCCAGGTGGCTCCCGCACTGGCCGCCGTCTCCACGGGTTTCTAGGACGCCGGTGCCGGTGGGCACTGCCTGCTCAGGCAGTGCCCACCGGCACCTACCTCTGCGCCAGCACGAAGGGGTGGACCGCCGCCGCCCCCGCCTCGCGCAGGAGGAAGGCGGCCGTCGTGAGCGTCCAGCCGGAGTCGCTCCAGTCGTCCACGAGGACCACGGTGCGCTCGCGCAGCTCGTCACGGGCCTGGGACGACCAGCCCTGGAGCGTCAGGCTGCGGGCCACCTGCGCCAGGCGAAATGCAGAGCCCACATCGTGCTGCGGTGGTTCCTGACCGGACAGGCCCACGACGCCCAAGGCCCGTGCGCCCAGCCGTGCGGCCACGGCGTGCCCCAGCCGGCGGACCATGCGGGGGCGGGTGCGGGAGTCCACGACGACGACGGCCGGCTCTCCGCCCGGCGGTCCGTCGGAGCCGGCGGCCTCCTGCTCGTCGCGGATGATCTCAGCGAGCCGGTCCACCGCCTGAAGCACTTGTGGCCTGAGCGCCACCGGGACCTCGCCGTCGGAGGCACAGGCCACCAGCTCGCGCAGCGCCACCGAGGTCCCCAACCCATCCAGCCTGCCCACCGCCAGCCCGGTCGCCGCCTGACGGTCGGCCCCGATACGACCCTTGAAACGGCCCAGGCCCAGCCGGTCCATCCCGGTGGGCCACTGGCGGCGCGCCCGCAGCTCGACCCCCACCCTCCCGAGCGCCTCCCGAGCGGCACCGAGCTGCTCCTGGTCTGGGGCGTCAGGCAGGTCCAGGCCCCCGCACAGGTCACAGGCTCCGCAGCGCCATCCCGGCTCAAGCAAAGGATCATCGAGCACCGACCTCAGAAAGGCCATCCGGCACGACACGGTTGTCCGCCCAGGGCCAGTATCGGTCCCGAGGCGCTCATAGGCGATCATCGCCTCCTGCTCGGCCCGGCGCGCGGCCTCGACTCGCGCATAACGCTGCGAGTCATAGCGCCAGGGCCGGCCGGTGGACTCCCAGCCTCCACGAACCCGGCGCACGGCGCCGTCGACGTCGAGGACCTTGAGCATGGACTCCAGCCGGCTGCGCCGCAACGAGGTCGCCGTCTCCAGCACCGCCGTCGAGATCGCCCCACCGCCCGCGGCCATGCGCTCCTCCAGAGCATCGAGGACCACGCGAACCTGCTCCTCGGGCGGGAAACCCTGCGAGCCGAACCACTCCCAGATGGCCCGGTCCTCCTGGCCGGGCAGCAGGACCACCTCGGCCCGCTCCACTCCGCGGCCGGCGCGCCCCACCTGCTGGTAGTAGCTCACCGGCGAGGAAGGAGCCCCCAGGTGCACCACGAAGGCCAGGTCCGGCTTGTCGAAGCCCATGCCCAGAGCGGAGGTGGCCACCAGCGCCCTGACCCGGTTGGCCTTGAGATCCTCCTCCAGGCGCTCGCGCTCGGCGGCGTCGGTCTGCCCCGTGTAGGCGGCCACCTCCGCGCCCGCCGCACGCAGGTGCTCGGCGACCTCCTGCGCCGCCGAGACCGTCAGGCAGTAGATGATGCCGCTGCCGTGAGCGCGGCGGATGTAGGCGGTCAGCCAGGCCAGGCGTGAGGTGGCATCCGGCAGCATCCTGACTCCCAGGTGGAGGGAACCGCGCTCCAGGGTTCCCCGCAGCACCAGGACCTGCTCGCCGTCCGCCCCGCCTGCCTCCACAGACGCCCCCAGCTGCTCAGCGATGTCGGCACTGACCCGGCGGTTCGCGGTCGCCGTCGTGGCCAGGACCGGGGTGTGCGGCGGCAGACCGGCCAGCAGGGTGGCGATGCGCCGGTAGTCAGGGCGGAAGTCGTGGCCCCAGTCCGAGATGCAGTGGGCCTCGTCGATGACCACCAGTGCGGCGCCCGCAGCCAGGTGGGGGAGGACCTCATCACGGAAGACCGGGTTGTTGAGGCGCTCCGGGGAGACCAGCAGGACATCGACCTCACCACCGGCCACCTGGGCCTGAATCTCATCCCACTGCGTGACATTGGCCGAGTTCATGGTCACGGCCCGGATCCCGGCGCGCTCGGCGGCGGCGACCTGGTCGCGCATGAGGGCCAGCAGCGGCGAGATGATGACGCTCGCCCCGGTGCCGGAGCGCGCACCGGGGGATGGCGGTGGGGTGCCCGGGCTCCAGCCTCCCCAGCCCTCTCGCACCAGCACCGTCGCCACGAAGTACACCGCCGACTTCCCCCACCCGGTGCGCTGGACCACCAGGGCTCGGCGGCGTGCGATGACCAGCGCCTCGATCGCCCGCCACTGGTCCTCATGCAGGCGCGCGTCGCTGCGGCCCACGAGCCCGCGCAGGACTGCCTCGGCCCGCTCACGCACGGGCGAGTCGAGCCGATCGGGGTGCACGGAACGCTCAGCGTCCTTAGGGTCCTGGGGGCCTGTGATCGTCACAGAACCACGGTAGCGTGGACGATCAAGACGGCACTGCCTAGATAGGCTTGGCCCATGGACCTCCTCATCATCGCCGTGCTGGGCACTTTGGCCATTGCGGCAGCCTCTCAGCTCAGCGACCGCATCGGTGTCGCCCCGGCGCTGATCCTCCTGGCGGGCGGCACGGCGGTGGGCTTCCTGCCCTTCATCCCGGCGATCGAGCTGGACCCCCAGGTGGTCCTGGAGGGGATCCTCCCCCCGCTGCTGTTCTCCACCGCGGTGAGCATCTCCACCATCAACTTCCGCCGCGAGCTCGCCCCGGTGGCGGTGCTGGCCATCCTGCTGGTGCCCCTGTCCGCCGCGGTGATCGGCGCGGTCCTCACCCTCCTGATTCCGGGGCTCTCCCTGGCCTGGGCCATCGCCATGGGGGCGATCCTCAGCCCCACCGACGCCGTGGCCATCTCCATCGCCCGCCGGCTGGGAGTCTCCCAACGCATCATCACCGTCCTGGAGGGGGAGGGGCTGCTCAACGACGCCACAGCCCTGGTGGTCCTGTCCTCCGCCGTCTCCGCGGCCACCTCCGGCGGAGTGAGTGTCGGAGGCGTCCTGGGCGGTTTCGCCCTGGCGGTCCTCGTGGCCCTGGGGGTGGGGTGGCTCGTCGGCGAGGCGAGCCTGCGGGTGCGCTCCCACATCACCGACCCCACCGTGGACACGGTGGTGTCCTTCACCGTCCCCTTCCTCGCGGCGATCCCGGCCGAGCACATGCACGGCTCGGGTCTCGTGGCAGCCGTCGTCGCCGGGCTCATCACCGGCCACCGTGGTCCCCGGATGCTGCCGCCGGCCCACCGGGTGGCCTCACGCACCAACTGGCACACCGTCGAGCTCACCTTGGAAGGACTCATCTTCCTGGTCATGGGGCTGGAGTTCTTCGGCGTCGTGGAGAAGGTCGGTGCCTCAGCTCTCGGTATTGTCCGGGCTATCGCGGTCGCTGTCGTCGCCGGCGCGCTGACGGTCGTCATCCGGGCGCTCGTGGTGGCACCCATGCTCAAGCTCCTCAGCCACCGGACCGCGCGCTGGGCGATTCACTGGCAGGAGAACGAGGAGGCCATCCACCAGTTCCAGAACCGCTGCTCGGCCATCGTGCGCGGAGAGTCCGAGATGCCCCCGGTCCCCTGGGACCGGCGCCCCTTCGCACAGGTCCAGCGCAAGCTCCGCCAGGCGACCAACCACGAGAGCATCGCTCGGCGCGCACGCAGCCTCTCCAGTCGAGTCAGACGCCGGGGCGCCGACCTGGACTACTTCGCAGCCGAGCCCCTGGGCAGACGCGAAGGCGCCGTCATCGTCTGGGCGGGCATGCGCGGCGCCATCACCCTGGCAGCCGCCCAGACCCTGCCAGTCACAACGCCTCACTACTCCTTCCTCCTCCTGGTGGCCATGCTCGTGGCCGCCGGCTCACTGACGATCCAAGGACTCACGCTGCCCGCCCTGGTCCGCGTCGCCAGACCCGCCATGGCCGGGCCCGCCGACGAGGAGGAGAAGGCCGCGGTCATCTCGCTGCTGGTCAACGCCGCCCGCGACGTCGCCTCTATCGACACTCACGGCGCCTCCCAACAGGCCGCCCCCACAGCGCTCACCGGCGCCGCAGACCCCGACGCCTCGGACACACATACGACCATGAGCGCTCCCGGCCTGGACAAGGTCTCACAAACCGCCCCCGACCCAGAGAACAACGAGAGCCTCAACCCCACCACTGAGCAGCACGGCCTCGTACGCAGGCAGGGCAAAGACGTCATCGTCTCGCCGGCAGCCGTTGCCAAGGCCTGGGCCGACCCCACCTGGCGCCACGACGAGCTCGCCCCCATGCGAGAACGCGCCCTGGACATGATCCGAGCCCAGCGCGAGGCCCTTCTCGACGCCGGCGACGAGGGCCTCTACTCGGCCGACTCCCTGGAGCACGCCCTGAACCGCCTCGACTACCAGGAGATCATGCTCACCAGCGATCCGCACTGACAACACCGCCAGCAGGACATTGCGACCGCCACCCTCGGCGCCGCAGTACCACCGGATGGGCGGCCCAACCGCTGGAGCGGACCGAGCCGTAGACTCCAGGCGTGAACGCGAACCTGCCCCTGAGACCGAACCTGGAGGGCGAGGCCCCCTACGGGGCCCCCGAGATCGACGTCCCCGTGAGACTGAACGTCAACGAGAATCCCTACCCGCCCTCGGCCGCGGTCATCGAGTCGATCGCCACCGCCGTGGCTCAGGCCGCCCAGGGACTCAACCGCTACCCGGAGCGGGACTTCCCCCGGCTGCGGGCCGCGCTCGCGGACTATCTCGAGGCCGAGTCCGGCGCGCACCTGACGCCTGAGCAGATCTGGGCGGCCAACGGCTCCAACGAAGTCATGCTCCACGTGCTCCAGGCCTTCGGCGGCCCCGGGCGCACCTGCCTGAGCTTCACCCCCACCTACTCGATGTACCCCGAGTACGCCCGCGACACACTGACCGACTACGCCACCCGACCGCGCCGCAAGGACTTCACCCTCGATACGGACGCCGCGGTGGCCGCGATCAAGGAGTTGCGGCCGGCCGTCGTCATCCTGGCCAGCCCCAACAACCCGACCGGAACCGCCCTGCCGCTGGAGGACATCAAGCGGATCCTTGAGGCCGCCCGCGGCCACGGCCCCATGCTCGGAGCCGAGATCGGCTCGCCCGCCCGAGCCAGCGACTGCGTCGTCGTCATCGATGAGGCCTACGCCGAGTTCCGCCGCCCGGGCGTGCCCAGCGCCCTGGAGCTGGTGGGGTCGGACAACCCGCACCTGGCCGTCACCCGCACCATGTCCAAGGCCTTCGGAGCGGCCGGCCTGCGCCTAGGCTACCTGGCCGCCGACCGCGCGCTGGTAGACGCCCTGCGCGTGGTGCGCCTGCCCTACCACCTCTCTGCCGTCACTCAGGCCGCCGCCCTGGCCGCCCTGTCCCACCGCGATGAGCTCATGGCTCAGGTGGCCTCCCTGCGCGATGAGCGCGATGCCTTCGTGGACTGGCTGCGCACCCAGGGCCTGAGCGCGCACGAATCGGACGCCAACTTCGTCCTGTTCGGACCCTTCCCCGACCGGGAGGCTGTCTGGCAGGCCCTGCTCGACGCCGGAGTCCTCATCCGTGTCGTCGGCCCCAAGGGCTTCCTGCGGGCCAGCATCGGAACGCCGGAGGAGATGGCACGCCTGCGCGCCGCCCTGACCTCAGCCATCGGCAGGTGAGAGGGATGCCGGCAGCGATCGGCGCCTGGGACCGGTAGGGTTGCTATCGATTGAGATACCTATCAACCACTGTGCAGAAAAAGCACGACACCCGATGCTGAGGAAGCACCTATGAGCCGTACCGCGCGCATTGAGCGAGCCACGAGCGAGTCGAGCGTCGTCGTCGAGATCAACCTCGATGGCACGGGCCAGACCGACATCTCCACCACCGTTCCCTTCTACGACCACATGCTCACCGCGCTGGGGCGCCACTCACTCATCGATCTGACGGTGCGCGCCACCGGTGACACCGAGATCGACGTGCACCACACCGTGGAGGACACCGCCATCTGCATCGGTGAGGCCCTGCGCGTCGCCCTGAGGGACAAGCGCGGCATCCGCCGTTTCGGCGAGGCCAGCGTTCCCCTGGATGAGGCTCTGGCTCATGCCGTCGTCGACATCTCCGGACGCCCCTACCTGGTGCACGAAGGGGAGTCCGAGGCCTTCGTCCACCACCTCATCGGCGGGCACTTCACCGGTTCCATGGTGCGCCACGTGCTGGAGGCCATCGCCTACCATGCCGGCATCTGCCTGCACGTGCGGGTCCTGTCCGGGCGCGATCCCCACCACATCGCCGAGGCCGAGTTCAAGGCCCTGGCCCGTGCCCTGCGCGCAGCCGTGGAGGACGATCCCCGTGTCGAGACCATCCCATCGACGAAGGGAAGCCTGTGATGGACCAGACCCCCCGACCCGACGAGAGCCGCGACGACCACCAGGACCACCAGCGCGACCTGGACGCCGAGTTCGCCGCTCTCATGGGCGACGTGGACATCCCCGACGACCTCTCAGCCGAGGACCTGGGGGCTGTGCAGGAGGCCGGCAGCGAACCGGGCCGGCAGACCCCGGTGGAGGACGGCTCCGTATCGGCCGGCTCCGCGGGGGAGAGCGGACCGGCAGACATCAGGCCCGACGACGTCCCCCACAACACCTACCGTCCCCTGAACGGGGGAGACGAGACAACGGAGGACTCCGACCACTCCCGGCTCACCGATGCCCAGGAGGCGCAGATCGCCGCTGCGGCCGAATCCCTAAGCTCCTACGTGCCCGATCAGTCCGAGGACCAGGCTCCTCGGGCGGTCAAGGTCGCCGTCGTCATGACTCCGCTGAACCGGGCTGACGGCCTGGCCGGAATGTGCTCCCTGCTGGACCTCGACTGCACCGTGGTGCCCTCCTCCAGCGGGGCCTTCGCGGTCAAGCAGTTCGTCTCCGCCCACTCGGACTGGGACGTGGCCGAGCTGCTCGGCGGTTCCGACTCCGAGCCGTCCGAGGCCGCGGAGCTGGCCGCCCAGCTCTCCCGCCTGTCCCGGGCCGGCGCCGTCCTCATGACCGCTGACCTGGCCACCGACGTCGGTATCGAGTCCGGCCTGTCCGGGACGATCACCGCCCGCCACTTCACCAACGGCCAGCCCGGCGAGGAGGCCTCGGCGGGGCTCCTGCTGGCCTCCATGGACCAGGTCGTCGAGGACGTCCTCCTGGGAGTCATCGACGCCGACGACGTCCCCGGAGCGGTGAAGTCCTCCGAGATCCAGGCGCCCCGGGCGATGCGCTGGTTCGGACGCGGCCTGCGCCGTCCCCCGCAGTGACCACAGCGACACGCGCAGCCCGCCGCCGACCAGGGGCGGGTGGCTCCTAGCCGGCGTAGGAGCTCGTCCGCTGTCCGTCCTTGTCGGAGGCGATGCAGGAGAATCCCCGCTTCCCGGAGTTCCAGCCGGCCTCCCCCGGTCCCAGTACCGATGTGCTCGGATCGGCGGCCCCGTACTGCTGGGCGGCCTGCGCGGTACAGGTGGCCTGCACGTTGGGATCGGCCGCCAGGTCGTCATCACTGGAACCCGAGGTGCTTTCCGCCAGGGTCCCCACCTGGTAGACCTCCCAGGAGTGGGGCTCGTTGCAGCTGACCTTTCTGGCCGTGGTCTGGCCCGAGATCGAGGTGGTGCCCGCCAGGCAGGTACCCACCGGGTGCGGTGGGGTCGAGGCGTTGTCCTGACCTGACGATGAGGGCTGGGACACGGCTCCTGACGGGCCGGTGGCACTGGCCGCAGGAGCCAGACGGGCACCCGCCACCCATCCTGCGCCCAGACCGATGACCAGGCCGGCAACCGCGCCGACCGCTGCGGAGCGCAGCGTGATCCGCCGACGTTCTCGGCCGGACAGTCGCAGCGACTGACTCCGCTGTGCTGACACGGGGGCGTTCAGCAGCGCCTTGTCGGAGTGCTCCAGCCCGCCTGAGACGATGGAGGGCGCCGAGGCGGCGGACCCCGAGGAGCCGGTCGGGCGGACCGGGAAGACGGAGTCCGATGCCGCCCACTGCGATGCACTGCTGGGAGCGTAGGAGCTGGGTGAGCCCGCCTCTTCACTGCGCGGAGGCGGTGCCAGCCCGGCCTCAACCAGCCGCAACGAGGTCACCGGCCCGCGGACGGCCAGGTTTCCCGTCCCCAGAGCCTCACGGATCTGCCCCAGGGCCTCCGTGAGCTCCGTACCGTTGCGGAAGCGGTGCGTGGGATCCGGATCCATCGCCTTGCTCAGGATCGGCAGCAGGAGCTCGGGGACGTTCGGGTCGGTGAGGTTGAGGGGGTCGTCGAGGGAACGGACGATCTCCGGCAGGCTGCGCTGCACGCCGTCGGGACCACGCCGGGGGCCTCGGCCCGTCAGCAGGGCGAAGAGCACCGCACCCATGGACCACACGTCCCCCTCGGGGCCGGGGCTGGCCAGCATGAAGGCCTCCGGCGCGGCGAAGTCGGGGGTGAGGCACTCCAGAGTCACGGTGGGGTCCTGACCCTCGCGCTGGACAGCGGCGATACCGAAGTCCGACAGCCGGGGAGAGCCGTAGGAGTCCAGAAGGATGTTGGCGGGCTTGACGTCCCGGTGCATGACGCCGGCCGCATGGGCGGCCCCCAGGGCCGAGGCAGCGGCCTCCACGAGGGCCACGGCGTCGGAGGCGGGGGTCGGCCCGCGCGAGACGAGGTCATAGAGGCTGCCGCCCGCGCACAGCTCCATGACCAGGTAGGGGCGCAGATCGGGCAGCTTGCCGGTGTCGACCAGCGAGACCACGTGAGGATGCCCCGAGATTCTCGAGGCCGCCTGCACCTCACGCATGAACCGCCGCTCATTGCGAGGATCATCCAAGGGGCGGGAGTCCACCTTAACGGCGACCGGACGCTCCAGGGAGTCCTGAACCCCGGCATAGACCGTCGCGAAGCCACCGCGCCCCAGCACTGAGGTGATCCGCACTCCGGGAATGGAGAACGGCGCAGCGCTGCGCGATCCGCTGGAGCCGCCCGAACCTGCCTCGGCCGCTGCGGGGGAGTGGGGCGAGGCCGCCTGCGAATGCGGTGGGGACGGGGGTGCCGGCCAAGGCGGTGCAGAGGCCTGGCCGGAGGGGAACTGCATGCTCACGGATGAATACTCGCCCATCTTGGGTGATTCGTGAAAGGAAGCCGACGACCCGGATTCGGGATCGCACATTTGCCCCGGCCTTCTCACTGTCCCCGCGCGAGGCCACGATCAGCGCGACGCGTCCCGAACCGCCGCTCCAGGTTGTTGCGGCTGTGCAGCCGGTGCTGGTTCTGCGCACGTCACAGGGCGTTTCAGAGTGTGGAGGATACTCAGAACGATCTACCGGGACGGTAGGGTGTGTCACATGCAAGCGCCGCGCGTCACCCTCCTGTCCTACGGATCCGGCAATGTCCGCTCAGCGATGCGTGCTCTGGAACGCGTCGGAGCGCAGGTGACCTTCTCCTGCGAACCGGACGATGTCACCGAGGCCGATGGGCTCGTGGTCCCCGGGGTGGGTGCCTTCGGCGCGGTCATGAGGCAGCTGCGGAAGGTCGATGCCCCCCGTCTCATCGAGCGGCGCCTGGCCGGTGGGCGGCCGGTCCTGGGAATCTGCGTGGGCATGCAGGTCATGTTCGAGCGCTCCGACGAGCACGGGACCGCGGAGGAGGGGCTGGGGCAGTGGCCCGGCACCGTGTCCCACTTGAGAGCCGACGTCGTTCCGCACATGGGGTGGAGTCTGGTCCGCCCTCCCTCGGGCTCCGTCCTGTTCGACGGCGTCGCCGAGGAGCGCTTCTATTTCGTCCACTCCTATGCGGCCACCCAGGACCCCGCCGAGCTGCTTGGCCCCGGTCCCACCCGCCTGCCGCAGGTCACGTGGGCCACTCACGGCCACGACTTCATCGCTGCCGTCGAGAACGGTTCCCTGAGCGCCACGCAGTTCCACCCCGAGAAGTCCGGTGACGCAGGGGCCCAGCTGCTGCACAACTGGTTGACGACCCTCTGAGCCCCACCCGAGCCATCCCACGACCACTGCAGGAGAAACACATGCTCACTCTACTTCCCGCCGTCGACGTCGCCGATGGCAAGGCCGTCCGTCTCCTTCAGGGAGAGGTCGGCTCAGAGACGGACTACGGCAGCCCCGTCGACGCCGCCCGGGACTGGGTGCGCGCCGGGGCCGAATGGATCCACCTGGTGGACCTCGACGCCGCCTTCGGGCGCGGCTCCAACCATGAGCTGCTCGCGCGCATCGTCGGCGAGGTCGGCATCAAGGTGGAGCTGTCCGGGGGCATCCGTGATGACGCCTCACTGGCCCGGGCCCTGGCCGCCGGCGCCGCCCGGGTCAACCTGGGCACGGCGGCGCTGGAGGACCCCGAATGGACCGAACGGGTCATCGCCGAGCACGGGGAGAAGATCGCGGTCGGCCTCGACGTGCGCGGTTCCACCCTGGCGGCCCGCGGCTGGACCAAAGAGGGTGGAGACCTGTGGGAGACCCTCGAGCGGCTCAACGCCGCAGGATGCGCGCGCTACGTCGTCACTGACGTCACGCGGGACGGCACGCTGAGCGGCCCCAACACGGAGCTCCTCACCGAGGTCTGCCAGCGCAGCCCTGCCCCGGTGCTCGCCTCCGGCGGTATCGCCCACCTCGATGACCTGGTCGCGCTGCGTCGCCTGGTGCCGTTGGGACTGGAGGGCGCGATCGTCGGCAAGGCGCTCTACAACGGCAACTTCACCCTCCAGGAGGCCCTGGCCGTGGCCGGTGATGAGGACAAGAGGCAGCCCTCAAAGGCTCGTTCCTGACTACTCCGGGCCTCTGGCGCCCCGGCTCCCGCATCGCCGGCATGCTCACCGGCGTCAGGGACAGGGGGACGTCAAAGGCGCTACCGTGAGGGCCGTGAGCCAGTCAGCGCAGAATCAGCAAGCAGTTCCCGCACCAGCGCCTGCGCCGGTCGGTGACTCGACGTCCGAGCCTCCGCAGGACCCCCAGGTGGCGGCGGCCGTGGCCGCACGGGCCAAGCTGGAGCGTCTTCTGGCTGCACCGGCCCCCTTCGCCGACGACGACGGCTCCGTCAGTCCGGAGGTGCGCAAGGCGCTGGAGGCCGTGGATCTGCCGCGTCATCAGTACCTCGATGAGCTGTGGGCGGCCCTCGTCGGGGGCCGGCTGATCGTTCCCGTGGCCGCTCACGCCCTTCCCGGACGCCTCGAGGGGAGTCTGGCGCAGTCCGCGGGCCTGCCGCATGGCCCGTCGGGCGATGGTGCGCCGCAGGTCCCGGCTCATGAGGTGCACACTGCTGACGCCTGTCAGGATGCGGCGACCCTGGCGGTGAACCTGCCCGACGGGCACATCGCCCTGCCGGTATTCACCAGCGCCGAGGCCATGAACCAGTGGCGCAGTGACGTGCGTCCCGTGCCCGTCTCGCCCCAACGAGCGGCCCAGGTCGCCTGCCTGTCCACCGACCAGCTGTGGGTGCTCGACCCCGGCAGCCGGGACCTGCGTCTGCCGCGCCCCGCCGTCGTGGCCCTGGCCGGGGGAGAGGCGTGGGTGCCCTCATGGCGCAACGAGCCGGTTCAGGCCGAGGTGCGCGCCCAGCTCCAGGAGGTCGACGGAGTCACCGGTGTGGCCTTCGGACCCGGTGAGGACGCCGAGCTGCGGGTCTTCATCCGCATCGACGCCGCAGGCGGTCGCGCCGGCGTGGCCCGCAGCCTGGAGGGCTGCCAGCACGTCATGGTCAACCCGGCCTGGGGCGACCTCATCGACACCGTGGAGCTGTGCCCGCTTCCCGCCTGATCCGAGCGGCTCGAACCCGATTTCAGGAGCGGCCCAGGATGAGGGCCTCCCACTGTTCGACCTGTCCGTAGTGGTCCTCCAGCGGCCCAGCCACCTGGTCGAAGCGCGCAACGACATCGCGCAGAGCCTGGCCGTCCTGGGGACGTTCGTTTCTCTGAGCGATCCTGGCGCAGGCCTCAGCGATCCCACGGATCTGGGCGAGATCCCGGGTCGAGACCATCACCCGACCGGGGCCCGGGTCCCTCGTGGTGCTCCAGTCGGTCCCTGCCTCACGGGAGAGGGCGGAATCGTCGTCGGACGCGCCATTCGGGTCCGTGGTCCTCACGCTGTTCCAATCCATGACTGCGGAGCGTAAGGCATCCGATTCGACCAGGCCACCGAAAATAACGTGTGTTGGAATAGTACCGATGAGCACGAAGTCGACCGCCTCAGTCCCATCTCGTCCAGACCCGGCGTCAACACCCGGTTTCCGGCATGATGTCAATGGCGGTCCCCAGCCCCCGACGGGGAGTCGTGAGCCGCTGGTGAGCGCCCGCGACCTCAGTGTCGGATACGGTGACCAGCCGGTCTGCGCCCCGGCGACCTTCGATCTGCTTCCCGGCCAGGTGCTGGCCCTTGTCGGGGTCAACGGGGCCGGCAAGTCGACGATCCTGCGCACCTGCTGCGGGCTACTGCGTCCGTTGTCGGGGCAGGTTCACGTACTCGGACACGTCCCGGATCCCCGCTCAGGCGCCCAGCGCACCGCCCTCGCCACGGATCTGGGGCAGGAGTCCTTCTTCCCCACCCTGACCGTCGCCGAGCATCTGCGGATGGTCTGCTTCGGGCACGGCGTCGTCGAGGCCGACGAGCGGGTCAGTGACCTGCTGGAGGACCTGGAGCTGCGACGACTCGCGGGACACCTTCCCGAGGAGCTCTCCTCGGGGCAACGGCGCCGACTGGCACTGGCGTCAGTCCTGGTCCGGCCCCGCAGGCTGCTGGTCCTCGACGAGCCCGAGCAGCGCCTGGACCGGGTGACCCGCCTGCTCCTGGCCGACATGCTCGTTGAGGAGCGTGAGGCCGGCGGGGGAGTGCTCATGGTCTCCCACGACCCGGAGATCGTGGAGGAGGCGGCCACCGACGTGCTCCTCGTCGGACGCGACACCCGGATGCTCAGTGTGGACGACGGCGTGCGCGCCATTGAGGAGGGGCTGCGGTGACGCCGCTGGGTGACCGGACGGCGCCGGTCCTCTCCACCGAGCTGGAAACGATGACCTTTCCCGATGGGGCCGCGTTGCGCAGGTGGGTGCGGCGCCGTACTCGGCGGCACCTCCACGGTGTCTGGGCGCTCGTGGGGGACGTCTACTCCGTACTCCTGACACTCATCGTCGTCGTGACGATCCTGGCCCCGTATCTGCGCCGGATGGTTGTGACCCCGCCTGGTTCAGCGGTTGGGGCCGGTGCGCTCGGCGGCTTCGCCACGGTGGGCCTCGACCCCGGGTGGGGGCTCCTGGCGCTGCTCATGCTGCTGGTGGCGGTCGGTGTCGGTTCACTCGGCCGGCTCGGCCCACTTTTCCTGCGCCCCCACGAGGCGGCCTGGTGGCTGCCCATGCCTGGAGACCGGGACAGTCTCCTGGTGCCGGTGGCCCGCGTCGAGTACCTCATCGCGGCCACCGTGGGAGCCACGGCGGGCGTGCTCCCGGCGGTGGCGGCCGGAGGCGGCTGGCTCGCCGCCATCGCTTGGGCTGCCCTGCTTTCGGCCGGGACCTGCCTGGTCCTCACCGAACTCATCAAGGCCCAGATTCTTGACCGCGATGTCGAGCCGCTGCGGCGTCGTCTCATCGTGGCGGGGGCCGCAGCATGCCTGGCCGGTGTGGTGCTTGCCTTCCCGCGCTCCCTGCTCGGCAACACGGCGGTCGCCCTGCTGGCCGGCGTGCTGGCCTTCCTGGCTGTGCTGGGATGGCGGCGGGCCAGAGGCAGCCTGGGACAGGCGCATGATGCTGCGCTCCTGGCTATTGTCGCGCGGTCCTTCGGCGCGCACGTCTCGCTGCTGTCGTTGGACACCAGGGCCCTGGGGCGGCTGCTCTCCCCGGATCCCACCCGGCCCGCCGATCCTTCATCGCTGCGGGCGGCGCGGATCGGGAGTCGACTGCCCCGACCGCTGGGGGTGCTGATAGCAGTGGCTCAGGCGGACTGGATCCTGCTGTGCCGCCAGCGCCGGCGCCTGCTTCAGATGGGGGTCGGGCTGGCCATTGCGATGCTGCCGCTGCTGTCCGGGGCGGTCGGCGCCCCGCTGCGCGCCGTCGGGTACCTCATCGGAGGCTGGATCGCGACCCTGGCGGTTGCCGAGCCGGCGCGTCAGGCCTGGTTCGACGGCGGTCCTGATGCCTCCTGGCCGGTGGCTCCCTGGGTGGTGCGAGCAGGCCACCTGCTCGTGCCGGCCGTTCTCATGAGCGCCTGGTCCCTGCTGAGCCTGGCTCCGGCCATGGCGGCCCTTGGGGCTGCGGCCGCCTGGAAGGGGCTGGCCATCGTGGTCGCCCTGGCCCTGGTGAGCGGCTGGGCCTGGGCCGGGGTGGCGCTGCGCTCCGGGTACCGGGAGATGCCCGACTTCGCCGCCGGGCTCATCGCCTCTCCCATGGGGTCCCTGCCGCCGGGAGTGTTGCAGATGCTGACTCAAGGGCCCGACGCCGTCGTCGTCGGAGCACTGACCGTGGCGCTGGTCGCCAGCGGTATCGCGGTGCCGACGACGATGCTCCTCGGGATCCAGGCCGCCGCCGGTGCCGTCGTCGTCATGTGGGGAGTCCGCACGAACCGCCGGGCCTTCTGACGACCTGCCTCGCCTCGACGCACGCCTCACACGTGGGAGGACTCACGTCAATAGGGGCGAGGGGGCGGTGGGAGAACGAGCCCGTGTCCTGGTAGTATTTCTCACTGACCACCCGGGGTTCGCCCCGGTGCGCAAGCGGAGTGATCCCACCTGGGTTCCTTTCGGGAATCGGGTTCATGCGAGGGTGACCAGCCCTTCGCGGTCCTTGCTCGGCCACGGCCGTGCGGTGATCGCGCTCATCATGAGGCCTCCGACCTGCGCGGCAGGAACGGGGGCCTTTCCTCGTTCCGCAACCATCCGTGACTCAGAGTGAGGAACCGACATCAGCGAGCCCCGTATCAACGAACGG
>ERZ772948.247-NODE-247-length-34007-cov-36.318302_pt1 | contig 34007 bp, 28 predicted proteins | sample MGYA00511945_ERZ772948 | MGnify/ENA primary metagenome ERZ772948 (study PRJEB29015, sample SAMEA2737927) | human oral metagenome | biome: human oral; feature: human-associated habitat; material: dental | place: China | collected 2141 ... | reverse complement strand
GCTTGTAACCGGTGACCCGCTCAACGGCCTCGGGGCTCCAGTAGGTGCGCACGTCACTGAAGAGCTGAGGACGGTGGGTCAGGACGGAGTTGAAGAGCATGGCCACGGCGTTGCCGGCGTCGCCCTCCGTGGCGAAGACCTTCTCGGGCCGCTTGCCGTTCCAGTCGAAGGTGGTGTTGAGGAAGGTCTCGAGGATGTCGCCGTTGGGCTTGTAGTCCGTCCACTGACGCTGCCCCTGGAAGCCCGCCGCGATGGCGTCGTGGCCCTCGGCCTCCTCGACGAAGCCCAGCTCGGCCAGGGCGGGGTTGCCCTCCATGAGGTCGCGTCCGATGAGGAGCATCTTGATGCAGTAGTCGAACTGCTCATCGTACTCCTCCTGGGTGAAGCGGTTGGCCTCCGGGTTGCGGTTCTCCCCGATGGTGAGGTGCTCCCGGGCCCAGGCCAGGGCGGTCTCGTACTCCTGGTGGTCGTAGATGCCGTGGGCGATACGGCGGTCGATCTCGATCATGTCGATGTACTCGGCGCGCATGCCCAGGTAGTCGACGAAGAACTGCTCGGGGACGCGGCAGCCGGCGATCCCCATGGAGACGGTCCCGATCGAGAGGTAGCTGCGCCCCTTCATGAGGCCGACCCCCAGGGCGGCGCGCACGTAGCGCAGGATGTTCTCGACGACGTCGTCGGTCAGGCCCGAGTCGTCGGCGTCCTGCACGTCGTGGCCGTAGATACCGAAGCAGGGAATGCCCAGCATGTTGTAGGCGGCGGCCGCGGCGGCCAGGGTCACGGCCCCGGGGCGCTCAGTGCCGTTGAAGCCCCAGATGGCGTGCGGGATGGAGGGGTCGAGGTCGAGGACCTCGGTGATGTAGTTCCAGGAGGCGGTGACGGTCAGGTCGGCACACACGTTCTCGGTGCGGAACTGCTCCTTGCAGCGGTTGGCCTCGGCCACGCCCCCGATCGCGGTCTCGGAGACGACGCAGCGCACCGGGCTGCCGTCGGGGTAGGTCAGGCGCGAGGAGATGAGCTCGGCGACGTCCTTGGCCAGCTGAGCGGTCTTGTCCTCGAGGGACTCCCTCACGCCACGACGACGTCCGTCAATGAGGGGACGGATTCCGATGGCGGGGTAGGACGCAGCGGACATGGCAAGTTTCCTTTCACTGGGCGACGATGACCAGGACCCACATCGATGTGAGCGCAAACATAGGATGCCCCTGACCGAACGGTCATGTCAAGCATGAAAACAGAAACGCGAAATCGTAGACATGAGAGCGCCAACATGAGACGATGCCTCGGTACCACTTCTGACGCAACGGGGCGCGCAGCGGTACGCCCCGGGGAAAGAGCCCATCATGCTTCTCAACGACGCTCGACAGCAGATCGCCGATGCCTGCTCCCACTTGTCCGACGACGGCCTGGTCGTCGGCACCGCCGGCAACTTGTCCGTTCGGGAGGGGGACCTGGTCGCCATCACCCCCTCGGGGCTGCCCTACCAGGAGATGCGCCCCGACCTGGTCGCCGTGGTCGAGTACGCCACCGGCAAGCAGGTCGAGGGGCCGCTCAAGCCCGCCAGCGAGCTGGACCTGCACCTGACCGCGCTGCGGGCGACCGGACAGATGTCGGTCGTGCACACCCACTCCTATGCGGCCACTACCGTGGCCAGCCTCGAGGGCGTGAGCGCGCTCCCGGCCGTGCACTACTACATCTGCATGTTCGGCGGCAGCGACGTGCGAGTGGCCGACTACGCCATCTACGGCTCCCCCGAGCTGGCCGCCAACGTCTCCAAGGCCCTCAAGGGACGCACCGCGGCCCTCATGAGCAATCACGGATCCGTGGTGACCGGCCCGGACCTGGCCTCCACCTACGTCCTGGCCCAGGAACTGGAGTGGGTCTGCGAGCTCTATCTGCGCACGCTCGCCGTCGGCACCCCCAAGATCCTCACCGACGAGCAGATCGAGGCGGTCGCGTGCAAGATCCGGGACACCGGCTACGGTCAGCACGCCCCGGCCGAGGAGGGCTGAGCGCCGCGGCCACAGGGGACGCGGCCTGCCGGCCGGGTAGGGTCTTCCCCATGACGAGGATCGTGGCCGGAACCGTGGGCGGACGCAGGATCGAGGTGCCCCGGTCCGGGACGCGCCCCACCTCCGAGCGCGTCCGCGAGGCTCTTTTCGCCCGCCTGGACCACTACGGGGTGCTCGACGGCGCCCGGGTGCTGGACCTGTGCGCAGGCTCGGGGGCCCTGGGCCTGGAGGCTGCGAGCCGGGGAGCCGACGAGGTCACGCTCGTGGACTCCTCGCGCGGTGCGTCGCAGACCTGCCGACGCAACATCCACTCACTGGGCCTGAGTGGGGTATCGGCGGTGACCGCGAAGGCGGCCGCCTTCCTGGCCGGCCCGGCGGGCGCCCCGGTGGACCTGGTGCTGATCGATCCTCCCTACGAGCTGAGCGAGGAGGAGCTCACCGCGATCCTCACTGCCCTGGTCCGCAGCGAGGATCCGTGGCTGGCGCCGCGCGCCGTCGTAGTCGTCGAGCGCTCGACACGCTCACCGGAACCCACCTGGCCGACGGGGCTGGAGCGCTTCGCGGACAAGCGGTACGGCGAGACCACGGTCTGGTTCGCCGAGCCGGCCTGAGCCGGGGACGCTCCTCGGCCCGCACCCTGGTGCCTCAGGCTCTTTCGAGGAAGGCCTGGGACTCCTCATCGAGGCGCTCGACGATCGCTGCGGCCAGGGCCCGGTGGTCGCTCAGCTGAGGATCGGCGGCCACGATCCGCTCGGCCTGACGCCTCGCGGTGGCGATGAGGCGGGCATCGCGGGTCACGCGCAGCAGGTCCAGCCCGGAGGTGCGCCCCGACTGCGAGGCCCCCAGGACGTCACCTTCGCTGCGCAGCTCGAGGTCGGCCTCGGCCAGCGTGAATCCGTCCGTGGTGGAGGCGAAGGCCTTGAGCCGGTGGAAGGCGATGGAGCCGACCTCCGCACCGGTGACCGCCACGCACAGGGACGGTCTGCTGCCGCGCCCGACCCGCCCGCGCAGCTGGTGGAGCTGGGACAGTCCGAAGCGCTCGGCGTCCAGGATGACCATCATGGAGGCCTCGGGCACGTCCACCCCCACCTCGATGACGGTGGTGGACACCAGGACCGGGGTGTTGCCCGAGGCGAAGTCGGCCATGGCGGCCGCCTTGTCCTCGCCACTCATGCGTCCAGTGAGGATCCCGACGCCGATGCCCCCCAGAGCGGGCTCGCCGGTCAGTCGCTGCCTCCAGTCCTCGACGGCGGCCAGCGGGCGGTCGGGATGCGAGCCGTCCCCCTCCTCCGCGAGCGCCTCCTGCTTCGGCCCGTCGTCGGTCTCGACAGCCGCCGCGCCGTCCATCGGCGTCTGCCGGGGCTCGTCGTCGACCTCGATCCGTGGGCACACGACGTAGACCCGTCCCCCGGAGGCGACCTCCTTGGCGGCACGCCGCCAGATGCCCTCCACCCAGGAGGTGCGCGACCACGGGACGAGGTGGGTGGGTACGGCGCTGCGCCCGGCGGGCAGCTCGTCCAGGACGGAGGTGGCCAGGTCTCCGAAGACCGTCATGGCGATGGTGCGCGGGATCGGGGTGGCGGTCATGACCAGGAGGTGGGGCGTGTGGGTCTGTCCAGTGGCCGGGTCGGTCAGACCGCCGCGCTCGCGCAGGGCGTCACGCTGGGCGACGCCGAAACGGTGCTGCTCATCGACGACGACCAGGCCGAGGAAGGGGATCTGCACCGTGTCGGACAGCAGGGCGTGGGTACCCACGACGATCGCCGGCTCACCGGCGGCCAGCTCAGTGAGGATCCGACGGCGCTGAGCGGCGGGGGTGGAGCCGGTCAGCAGGTGGACGCGGGTGGCGCGTTCGGCGCCGCCAAGCATCCCGAGGCGGGCCATGGGCCCCAGGACCGCCTCCAGTGAGGAGTGGTGCTGGGCGGCGAGGACCTCGGTGGGGGCCAGGAGGGCGGTCTGCCCGCCGCCTCCGACCACCTGGAGCATGGCGCGCAGGGCCACGAGGGTCTTTCCACTTCCCACGTCGCCCTGAAGAAGGCGCTGCATGGGAACGGTGCGGGCCAGGTCGGCGGAGATCTCCTCACCGACCCGCTTCTGCCCAGCGGTCAGGTCGTAGGGCAGGCGGGCGTCGAGGTCCGCTCTCAGGGAGCCCTCCGCCTCCGGTACGGGCCAGGCGACCGCGGTGCATGTCGCCTCATGATGGGCTCGACGCTGGGCCAGGGCGACCTGCAGGATGAGGGCCTCCTCGTGGCGCAGCCGTTTCCGGGCGGCTTTCCACTGCCCGGAGTCCTCGGGCCGGTGCACCCAGCGGTAGGCGGTGTAGGCGTCGACCAGCTCCGCCTCGCGCCGCAGCTCCTCGGGGAGGGGGTCGGCGACGTCGCCCGGCTCCAGCTGGTCCAGGACGCTGCGCACCGCCTTGGCCACCAGCCAGGACGGGAGGGCCTCCGTGCCGGGGTAGATGGGCATGGGTCGGGCCAGCAGGGCCTCGCGCTCGTCCTCATCGAGCTCGTCGAGGACGTACAGGCGCGGGTTGGACAGCTGCTTGCGTCCACGGTGGAGTCCCACCTTGCCGCTGAGCAGGACGGTGGTTCCGGGGGCCAGCTGGGCGGCTCGGGCGCGCATCTGGCCGGCCGCACCGAACTGGACGAGGTCCATGGTGGAGGCGCCGTCGGTGACGGTGGCCTCCATAAGGGCCGGGACCCGTCCGGAGCGGGTGCGCCGGGAGGAGGCGCGCACGACCTGGGCCTGGATGGTGGCTTGCTCGCCCTCGACGAGGGTGCGCATATCGGTCAGCTCCCCCCAGGTGTCGTAGCGCCGGGGCAGCAGGCGCAGCAGGTCCGCCCCGGTCTCCACCCCCTGCTTGGCGAGCTGTGCGGCCGTGCGCTTGCCCACGAGCCGGGTCACGGGACGCTCGAGCAGGCCGACGCTGCCAGGACGGGGCGTGCGGGTTGAGCGATCAGACGAGCCGGACACGGCCCCACCCTATGACGAAGAAGCCTGGGAGCCCTTCATGACCCGAGGCGCTTGCATATGCGAGTACCTCAAGGCATGGCAGCGCGCAGAGAGGGCTACTCGATGGCGATGAGGACGTCGGGGTGCTCCTGGCCACCGGCATGGACAGCGACCTCCACGTCCTCGCCGACCACGTGCCCCCGGGCCCCCACCGCCGCGCTGGCGGCCAGGGCACCGACGTCGCGGCCGGCATTACGGCCGGTGATGACGGTGAGCAGCTCATCGGAGGGCCGCAGCGCCGAGGCCACGGCGCGAGCCACGGCCTCACCGTCGGCCTGGGCTCCGTTGAGGGCGATGGTGCGCAACCCCGCGGCGGCGCTCCAGGCGCGGCGGGCCAGCTCGGCCAGCTCTGCCTCCTCGCCCCTGCCGGCAAGGGCCACCGCGACGGCCAGGACCCGGGCCTCGTCGTCGGTGTCGCACACGAGGAGCTGAATGCCCTCGGCCTCATAGCGCTCCGAGGCCACCCCGGCGCGGGCGGTCTCTCGAGCGGCGCCCGTCTTGCGGGTGGTACCCACCGGAGGGCGGACGGTGGAGACGGCGGAGCGGGCCGCCAGGAAGCGGGCGGCGTCGTGGGCCGCCTCGGTGCAGGCGGCGTCACAGGGCAGCACGATGACCTGGGAGGACCCCAGGTCCGCGGCAGCGCGGGCGATCCCCTCCCGATCCGGGTTGAGGACGACGGCGGCGTCGGAGCGGGCGAGCTGCTCGATGAGCCCGGGAGCCCGGGTACAGGCGATGACACCGACGCCGGACTGCCGTGAGCGCACGGCCAGATGCGGGGCCTGCGCCGGTGCGGGACGGGGGGCGGCCGCCTGTGAGGGGTGCATGCGCACCGACTGCGCCTTGCGCTCGGCCCGGCGCGCGGCCAGACGCTCGAAGGAGACCACGTGCCCCGTGGGGTCGGAGTCGAACGACTCCCACGGGGAGGGCGGCTCGTCCGTGGGGCTCACTAGGGCTGTAGGGTGGAGGTGGTGGATGCAGATCTGCCGGGCGCGGCCCGCATGCGGCAGAGCGGCACGCGGGGTGTCAGTGTGGACGTGGACCTGGTAGAGGCCCACCCCCAGGGCGTCCGGGGTGCCGACGACGCCCACGGAGTCGCCGATGCGCTCCAGATCCCGACGCAGCTGACCGGCCTGGACCGCGGTCGCCTCCAGCAGGTACATCACCTCGAACTCGCCGGTGGACATGCCCAGGGGCTCGGGACCGACGCTGTGCGGAACCCCGCCGGCGGCCAGGTCGGTGAGCATCTGGCGGGCGACGGCGGTGTAGGGGGCGTGCTCGTCGGCATCCTCGTGGCCCTGACGCAGCTCTGGGGCCTCAGTCGCCCCGCGGCCGGCGTCCTGCATCGCGTCGATGGTGTCCGACAGGCAGGTCAGCAGCAGCATGAAGGCCGCTCCCCCGGCATCCACCGGGCCGTGTCCGAGGCCGGAGGTCTCCACAACGGATTCCTGGGCGCCGAAGGCGGCGGCGGCGGCGATGAGGCTCAGGGTGGCGGGCGAGCTCGCCGTCGCCTCCTCCAGGGCGGAGCGGGCCGCCGTGGCCGCGTCCCGGGCAACTGACAGCAGGGTCCCCGAGACAGGGCGTGAGACCGCGGCCCAGGTGGTGTCCGCCATGGCCTCGTAGACGTGGACAAGCTCGACGGGACGCAGGCCGGTGGGGTCGGGGGCCTCGGCGCAGACGTCTGCGAAGGCGGCCAGGGCCTGGGAGATCAGAAGACCCGAGTTCCCTCGGGCTCCCCGGACGGCGCCGTCGGCTGCAGCGCGGACCACCTGAGCGGCATCAGCGGCCCGGCCCAGTCGGTGGAGGGCGTCGGAGGCCGAGCGCAGGGTGAGCAGGACGTTGGTTCCGGTATCTGCGTCCGGCACGGGGAAAACATTGAGGACATCGACGAGGTCCCGGGTCTGATCGGCAACGATCTCCGCCAGCGCGATCCAGCGCCGCACTGCGGCCCCCTGTAGCACATGGGCCCCTGAGACAGGGGTAACGGGGCGATGTCCTTGAGACTGCGCCATCTTCGCCTCCCCTGGGTCCCGGCTACGACCAGCACACCATGTGTGTCACGCTGTGAACACCTTCTGTTCCATTGCATGATCTGCATATGTGCAGGCGTTCAGCGAGCCTGGTTCATGGCTGGGCCGAGCCTTTGGTTTGATATGTGGTTTTAGAGTACCGTCCCAGGCACATTCCTCCCACCGGAGCGAGGCGCACGGACAAGGACCGTGCTCTCAGCGACGCAGAGCCGAAACGGCACTCAGGCCACCGGCACGCTGGTCAGGCCGCTACCACCACACCCACCTGAGACACACGTTCTTCGATCAGTGAGATGCAACACACTATCGACTCACTCTACCCTTACTCCTCGGGTTCCATACAGGGCAGCATGTGCCCGAACGCACGCCAAGGCGGCTTGGGGCGCCGCACACGGGTCCGCTATTGTGTTCGGGTTGCCCGGCGCACGCGCCTGGGCGGTAAGACCTGGCGCCAGGCATCAGCCTGAGCGTTGAAGCATTGAAGATCAGGAGTGAGACCGTGGCTGCTGTGTGCGACGTTTGCGGCAAGGGCCCCATCTTCGGCAAGAGCGTCTCGCACTCCCACGTGCGGACCAACCGCCGGTGGAACCCCAACATCCAGCGTGTGCGTGCTCTCGTCAACGGCGCCCCCAAGCGCCTCAACGTGTGCACGTCCTGCCTCAAGGCCGGGAAGGTGACGCGCAACATCTGAGCGCATCATCTCGAGTCCTTCGAGCACGAGGCCGCCGCTGCGCAAGCAGTCGGCGGCCTTTGTCGTACCCCGTGTCCCTCAACGGGTGACGGCCCGTCATGTGTGGGAGAAGTGGTCCCATCCGGTGTGCTCCTGCGCGGGCTCTCCTGCCAGCAGGACACCCGGTCGGTGCCCCAGCACCCGGGCCGGTGAGGACTGCGGGCTCAGGACCCGGCCGATCACCCGGGCGCCGGCGGGCAGCCGATCAAGTGCGTGTGCCGGGACGGTGGCAAGCAGTCCGTGGTCCTCTCCCCCGGTGAGCAGCCAGCTGCGGGCCAGGGCGTGAGCGGCCGATCCGTCACAGCCGCTCACGAGCGCAGCCACCGGCTCGAGGAAGGACGCGTCCGGCAGGTCGCCAGGATCGTCGAGGTCGATGACGACGCCGCTGGCACGGGCGATCCGACCGGCATCCCGCAGCAGCCCGTCGGAGACGTCCAGCATGGAGGTGGCGCCGGCCCGTGCCAGGTCGCGGCCCGCAGCCAGGGGCGGGGTGGGGGCGCGGAAGGCCTCGATGCAGGCCCACGCCTGTGGGTGCTCCTGACCTGAATGAACCACGGCTCCCGAACCTGATGCGCAGTCAGAGCCCGCACTGAGCAGGGCGAGTCCCGCCGCGCTGCGCCCCAGGGTTCCGACGTGCGCCACGGCGTCGCCGGGCCGGGCTCCGCTTCGCAGAACCGGGGCTCTGCCCTCAAGGTCGCCCAGGACCGTGACGGACACGATCAGCGAGTCACCGCCACTGAGGTCACCGCCCACGACGCCCGCCCCGCAGGGCTCACAGCCCTGGGCCAGTCCTCGGGCGAAGTCCCGTACCCAGCCGACCGGGGTGGACGCAGGCATGACCAGGCCGACGACGAGCGCGACGGGCCTGGCCCCCATGGCGGCGGCGTCGGCCAGGTTCTGGGCCGCGGCCCTGGCCCCGACGTCGCGGCCCGTGGACCAGTCGGTGCGGAAGTGGCGCCCTTCGACCAGGACGTCGGTGCTCACGGCCGTGCGCGAGTCGGGGAAGGACAGGACCGCGCAGTCGTCCCCCGTGCCGACGGGGGTCTGCGGGCCGCGGGGCAGGAGGGGGGTGATGACGGCGAGGAGCTCCTCCTCGCTGAGGTCACCGACCCGCGCGCCCTGCCCCGCTGCCTCTACGCCGGCCGGGGCCGGCTCAGCGGTTGACATCGGTGGAGCGGGCCACGGCCAGCTCAATGAGCTCGGAGACCAGCTCGGTATAGCCCAGGCCGGAGACCTGCCACATGTAGGGGTACATGGAGAAGGGGGTGAATCCGGGCATCGTGTTGATCTCGTTGACGACTGCCTCACCAGCATCGGTGAGGAAGAAGTCGACCCGGGCCAGTCCCTCGCAACCGAGCGCCTCGAAGGCCCGGGCGGCGGTGTCCATGAGGAGATCGCGCGCCTCGGGGCCGATGCGCGCCGGGCACACCATGGCCACGGCGTCGTGGGCCAGGTACTTGGTCTCGTAGTCGTAGAACTCGCCTGCGCCCTGGGAGGCGTCCATGGCGATCTCGCCGGGCTCGGCCACCCGGGGGGCGTCGTCGCCGCGGCCCTGAAGGACGGCGACCTCGACCTCGCGTCCCACGATGCCGCTCTCCACGAGGACCTTGGGGTCGACCGCGCGGGCCGCCTCGATGGCCCCGGCCAGGTCCTCGGGGCGGTCGACCTTGCTGATGCCCAGGGAGGAGCCGGCGCGGGCGGGCTTGACGAACAGGGGGTAGGTCAGGGACCGGCAGGCCTCCAGGATCGCCTCGGGGTCGCGCTTCCAGGCATGGGGGCCGACGACGACGTGCGGCGCCGTGGCGATGCCCGCGGCCCCCAGGAGCACCTTGGTGACCTGCTTGTCCATGCCCGCGGCACTGGCCAGCACCCCGCAGCCGACGTAGGGAATGCCCATCATCTCCAGCATGCCCTGGATGGTCCCGTCCTCGCCGTAGGGCCCGTGCAGCAGCGGCAGGACGACGTCGACCCGCCCCAGGATCTCAGGCCCCGTGGGGCCGAGCACCGTGAGCTCTCCGCCTCCCAGGGGTGCGGTGAGCCTCCCGCGCCCCAGGCCCTCGGCGGTGATGGTCACCGGGGGGCGGTTATCGCTGAGCTCGAGGGCGGCCGGATCGTCCTCGACGAGCAGCCACTGGCCCTCGGGGGTGATGCCCACCGGAAGGACCTCGTAGCGGTCGCGGTCGATGGCTGACAGGACACCGGCGGCGGTGGCGCAGGAGATCGTGTGCTCACCGCTGCGTCCGCCGAAGACGACGGCAACACGCACGGTGGACTTGTCAGAACTGGGCACGGAGGGGCCGGTTTCCTGGAGGGCTGTCATAGGTCCCACGCTACCGCGCTGCGCCCGACATGCTGATAATGCACAACGAACCCGGGATAAAGCAGGCCTCCACACCCCTGGGAGGCTAGGCCTGAGACGGTGCCGCGTGCACGCCCTCGGACTTGCGGGGACGAGCCAACAGCGCGTCAGTGACCTGCGCAACGCTGGCGGCGCCCTCGACGACGGTGACGACCCCGGCGGTGATGGGCATGTCCACGCCGTGGGCTCGGGCCAGGTCCAGGACGGCGCGGGCCGACTTGGCGCCCTCGGCCACGCCCCGGGAGGCCGCAGCGGCCTCGGCCACGCTCATCCCCTCGCCGAGGTGGCGGCCGAAGGTCTGGTTGCGGCTCAAGGGTGAGGAGCAGGTGGCCACCAGGTCCCCCATGCCGGCCAGCCCGGAGAAGGTCTCCGGGCGAGCCCCGAGCTTGAGGCCCAGGCGGGTGATCTCCACCAGGCCCCGGGTAATGATCGTGGCCTTGGAGTTGTCCCCCAGGCCCCGGCCCGCGGCCGCGCCGACGGCCAGGGCGATGACGTTCTTGACCGCCCCGCACAGCTCGACGCCCAGGACGTCGGTGTTGGTGTAGGGACGGAAGGTGCCGGTGGCGCACAAGGAGGCGATCCGGGCGGCGACCTGCTCGTCGTCGGCGGCCACGACGGTGGCGGTGGGCTGGCCCGCAGCGATCTCGTCGGCGAGGTTGGGGCCGGAGACGACCACGACGCGGGAGGAGTCGATGCCCAGGGCCTCAGCCAGGACCTCGCTCATGCGCAGCCCGGTACCCAGCTCGATGCCCTTCATGAGGGAGACGGCCACGGCGTCGTCGGCCAGGGCGCCCCTGAGGGGCTCCAGGACCCTCCGGGCCTCCTGGGAGGGCACGGCCACGACGACGATGCTCGCCCCCGTGACGGTCTGGGCCAGATCGGTGGTCGCATTCAGGCCCTGCGGCAGGCGGTGACCGGGGACGTAGCGCTCGTTGGTGCCGGCATTGATCTCCTCGGCCACCTCCCGGCGTCGGGCCCAGATCGTCGTGGGCGTACCGGCCTGGGCCAGGAGGCTGGCGAAGGTGGTGCCCCAGGCTCCTGAACCGATGACGGCCGCGGCCGGGCGCACCGGCGCGCTCAATGCGGGTTCGACGCCGCTCACTGGTCCTCCTCCTGAGCGTCCGCCTCGGGCAGCGGGTCGGGGCGGCGCACACCGATCTTCCCCTTGCCGGGGTCGCCGTCGTAGTGCATGTCGAAGGGGCGGGGGGCCTTCTCCCCGCGCAGCTCCTCGACCAGGGCAGTGATGGCCCGCATGATCTCCGCGGTGCAGGCGCGCACGGCCTCATGGTCCTGGGGGTCCGAGCCGAATCGGGACAGGTCCATGAGCTTACCGATGGTGACGCGCACGTCCTTACGGGGGAAGGGGTGGAAGGAGCGCCCGTAGGTGTCCAGGATCTCGTGGGCCCCCCACTGCCCCATGGGCAGGACGGGGGCGCCACTGGTCATGGCCAGCCGGGCCGCCCCGGTCTTGGCCACCATCGGCCACTTGAGGGGGTCGCGGGAGAGCGTGCCCTCGGGGAAGATCATGATGGCGCTGCCGTCGGCCAGGACCTCACTGGCGGCCTTGAGGGCCGTGGCCGCGTTCTGGGTGCCCCGCTGGACCGGGATCTGGCCGCCGGCCCGCAGGATGGAGCCGAGCACCGGCACCTTGAACAGGGTGGACTTGGCCAGCGAGTAGACGGGGACATCAGCATCGACCAGGGCTCGCATGGCCGTGAGCGAGTCGAGGTCGGTCAGGTGGTTGGCCACGGCGATGAAGCCGCCCTCGCGGGGGATGTTCTCCAGGCCGGTCACCTTCTGCCGGGAGACCATCTTGAGGAACGGGATGATCGCCCCGCGTGCGGCGAAGCGGTAGAACGGGGTCATGGGGCGTGTTGCAGGCACAGGTGAACTCTATCCGCTCAAGCGCTCTGAACGAGGCTGTCCGAGCCGGGCCCGTGGCCCGCACGTGTGTCCCGGCCTTGCGGCCCACGGGGGCCGGGGCGGTCCGCCTCAGGCCAGGCGGGTGACGGCGGCGTTGAGGGACTCCAGCTTGGACATGAAGTGCTCGTAGCCGCGGTCGATGAGGTTGACGCCCTCGACCCGGCTGGTGCCCTCGGCGGCCAGGGCAGCGATGAGGTGGGAGAAGCCGCCGCGCAGGTCGGGCACGACGATGTCGGCACCGGTCAGCGGCGTGGGCCCGGAGATGACCGCGGAGTGGTAGAAGTTGCGCTGGCCGAAGCGGCACTCGGTGCCACCCAGGCACTCGCGGTAGACCTGGATGGTGGCCCCCATCTTGCACAGGGCACCGGTGAAGCCGAAGCGGTTCTCGTAGACGGTCTCGTGGACGATGGACAGGCCCTGGGCCTGGGTGAGGGCGACGACGAGGGGCTGCTGCCAGTCGGTCATGAAGCCGGGGTGGACGTTGGTCTCCACCACGATCGACTTCAGGTCACCGCCGGGGTGATAGAAGCGGATGCCCTCATCGGTGACGTCGAAGGCGCCCCCCACCTTGCGGAAGGTGTTGAGGAAGGTGGTCATGTGGCTCTGGTGGGCTCCACGCACGAACACGTCCCCGCGAGTGGCCAGGGCGGCCGAGGCCCAGGAGGCGGCCTCGATGCGGTCCGGCAGGGCCGAGTGGGTGTAGCCGCACAGCTCGTCGACGCCCTCGACATGGATGGTGCGGTCGGTGTCCACCGAGATGATGGCGCCCATCTTCTGCAGGACGTCGACCAGGTCCATGATCTCGGGCTCGACGGCGGCGTTGCGCAGCTCGGTCAGTCCGTGCGCGCGCACAGCGGTGAGCAGGGTCTGCTCGGTGGCTCCGACCGAGGGGTAGGGAAGCTCGATGACGGTGCCCTTGAGACCGTGCGGCGCGGTGAGCCGGATGCCCTGGGCCTGCTTGTCGACCGCGGCGCCGAACTGGCGCAGGATCTCCAGGTGGAAGTCGATGGGGCGGTCACCGATACGGCACCCGCCCAGATCGGGGATGAAGGCCTCCCCCAGGCGGTGCAGGAGCGGACCGCAGAAGAGGATCGGGATGCGCGAGGAGCCGGCGTGCGCGTCAATGTCGGCCATGTGGGCCGACTCGACCTTGGACGGGTCCAGCTGGAGGATGCCCTCGCGCTGGTCGTAGTCGATGCTCACTCCGTGCAGGCTCAGCAGCCCCGAGACCACGTCGACGTCACGAATGAGCGGGACGTTGCGCAGCACTGAGGGAGTCGACCCCAGCAGCGCCCCCACCATCGCCTTGGGAACCAGGTTCTTGGCTCCGCGGACGGTGATCTCACCAGTCAGCGGGCGACCACCCTCGACCTGGAGCAGACCGTCGACCATGCACACCTCCATGCGTCATCTGGGCGTGCCGCGCGCGTGAGCCGCTCACCCATCCCCGCGCAGGCGCGCGAGGCCGTCCCAGCATAAGCGCACCGAAGGGGCTCCCAGGACCTTTTTCAGGGCCGTATCAGGTGGCCTTCGACTCACAGAAAGTCCCGATTAATCCCACCCAAGACCGTGCCAATACCGATGAAACTGGCAAGACGAGCTTGTCCGTGCTCCCGTTGCCGGCTCTCCCGGTCCCGCTCAGGGTCGAGGCATATCCGCGGCCCGCGCCGAGACGACCTCCTGGGCCGGCAGGTGCTTGGCCGGCAGGGTGCGCGGCTTGAAGGCCGGGCGGGCCTCCTCGTAGGCGCGGATGGCGTCCTCCTGGGTGAGGGTCAGGGAGATGTCGTCGAGCCCCTCCATGAGAATCCAGCGGACGTAGTCGTCGATGGAGAAGGCACACCGGAAGGAACCGGCCTCGACCGTGCGGTTCTCCAGGTCCACCGTCACCTCGGTGCCCGGCTCGGTCTCGAGGATCTTCCACAGCTGCTCGCAGTCCTCCTGGGAGACCACGCCGGCCACCAGTCCCTGTTTGCCGGCGTTGCCGCGGAAGATGTCGGCGAAGCGGGGGGCCAGGACGACCTTGAAACCGTAGTCCTTGAGCGCCCACACGGCATGCTCGCGCGAGGAGCCCGTGCCGAAGTCGGGACCGGCGACGAGCACCGATGCCCGCTTGTAGGCCTCCTGGTTGAGGATGAAGTCGGGCTCACCGGCCCGCCAGGAGGCGAACAGGGCGTCGTCGAAGCCCGTGCGGGTGATGCGCTTGAGATACACCGCCGGGATGATCTGGTCGGTGTCGACGGCGCTGCGCCGCAACGGGGCGCCGATGCCGGTGTGTCGGATGAACTTGTCCACGGTCGTTGAGCTCCTTGCCTCTACTCGGCCCCTACCGGGCCTGTCCTCGCCTGTATGCCTTCATCTCCTGCGCGCCGGCCCCTACTGGACGGTTGCCTCATGCGCGGCGGAGACCGGCGCAATCGCCGGGACCGTCGGGATATCGCCCGAGTCCTGCGTGGCCTCGGGACGCGGCGGCAGGTCTCCCGGGGCCGACAGCGCCCCGCGCACGGCGGTGGCCGCGGCGACGACGGGCGAGACGAGGTGGGTCCGTCCACCCTTTCCTTGACGCCCCTCGAAGTTGCGGTTGGAGGTGGAGGCCGCACGCTCCCCGGAGGAGAGCTTGTCGGGGTTCATGGCCAGGCACATGGAGCAACCGGCGTTGCGCCACTCGGCGCCGAAGCTCGTGAAGACCCGGTCCAGGCCCTCGGCCTCGGCCTGCAGACGCACTCGGGCAGAGGCCGGCACCACGAGCATGCGCAGCCCCTCGGCCTTCTTGCGCCCGCGCACCACCTCGGCAGCGGCCCGCAGGTCCTCGATACGGCCGTTGGTGCACGAGCCGATGAAGACGGTGTCGACCTTGATGTCGCGCAGAGGCGTTCCCGGAACGAGGTCCATGTACTCCAGGGCCCGTTCGGCGGCCAGCCGCTCGGTGGCGTCGGCGATGTCCTCGGGGTCGGGGACCCGCGCGGACAGCGGCAGGCCCTGTCCGGGATTGGTTCCCCAGGTGACGAAGGGCTCGATGTCCTCGGCCTGCAGCACCACCTCGGTGTCGAAGACGGCGTCGGGATCGGTGCGCAGACTGGACCAGTACTCCACGGCGGCGTCCCAGTCCTCGCCGACGGGGGCGTGAGGACGGCCCTTGAGGTAGTCGAAGGTGGTCTGATCCGGGGCGATCATGCCGGCCCGGGCCCCACCCTCGATGCTCATGTTGCAGATCGTCATCCGGGCCTCCATCGAGAGCTGCTCGATGGCCCGCCCGCGGTACTCAATGACGTGCCCCTGGGCGCCGTTGGTGCCGATCTTGGCGATGATGGCCAGGATGATGTCCTTGGCCCCGCTGCCCGAGGGCAGGTCCCCGTCAATGGTGACGCTCATCGTCTTGAAGGGGGCGATGGGCAGGGTCTGGGTGGCCAGGACGTGCTCGACCTGGGAGGTACCGATACCGAAGGCGAGGGCCCCGAAGGCGCCGTGAGTGGAGGTGTGGGAGTCGCCGCAGACCACGGTCATGCCGGGCTGGGTCAGGCCCAGCTGCGGACCGACGGCGTGGACGATCCCCTGGTCGGCGTCTCCCAGGGAGTGCAGCCGTACCCCGAACTCGGCGCAGTTGGCGCGCAGGGTCTCGATCTGAGCGCGGCTGGTGACGTCGGCGATCGGCAGGTCGATGTCCACAGTGGGGGTGTTGTGGTCCTCGGTGGCGATCGTCAGGTCGGGACGACGCACCGGGCGCCCGGCCAGTCGCAGCCCCTCGAAGGCCTGGGGGCTGGTGACCTCGTGGACCAGGTGAAGGTCGATGTACAGCAGGTCGGGGGCGCCATCGCTACCCTTGGACACCACATGATCGCGCCAGACCTTCTCGGCGAGAGTCATTCCCATCGACTTCATCCTCTCAGCAACAGTGTTCCCGATCCGCCCGCACTCAGCAGCGCCCGACGACGCCACTGACTCGCGCAGACCGCACGAGGCGGCCGCGCCGCATCCGAGGCCTTGGCCTGAAGGATGCTGACACCGCGCCGCTTCCCTGGCGGACCCTAACTTGAAATCTCATACCTTGAAATGCCAGTATCAGATTATGGACAGCCCCTCAGAGAACTCCCCGGAGAACGACAGCAGCGGCGTCGGCGTCATCGACAAGGCGGCCCTGGTGATGAGCGCACTGGAGTCGGGGCCGGCGACCCTGGCCCAGCTCGTGTCCACCACGCACCTGGCCCGCCCCACGGCTCACCGCATCGCGGTCGCCCTGGAGTTCCACCGCCTGGTCACCCGCGACTCCCAGGGACGCTTCATTCTGGGCCCCAGGCTCACCGAGCTGGCCAGCGCCGCAGGAGAGGACCATCTCCTGTCCGCCGCCGGGCCGGTGCTGGCGGCTCTGCGCGACAAGACCCACGAGTCGGCGCAGCTCTACCGCCGCCAGGGGGACGTGCGCATCTGCGTGGCCAATGCCGAGCGCCCGATCGGGCTGCGTGACTCCATTCCCGTGGGCGCCACCATGTCCATGCAGGGCGGCTCGGCGGCCCAGGTGCTTCTCGCCTGGGAGGAGCCTGACCGCCTGCACCGGGGCCTGGTGGGGGCCCGCTTCACCGCCACCATGCTCTCAGCGGTCCGACGTCGGGGGTGGGCTCAGTCAGTTGGGGAGCGCGAGCCCGGGGTCGCCTCCGTCTCAGCGCCGGTACGCGGTCCCGGAGGCAAGGTTGTGGCCGCGATCTCGATCTCAGGACCCATCGAGCGGATGGGACGTCAGCCCGGCCGGGTTCACGGACACGTGGTCATGGCCGCGGCGCGTCGGCTCTCCGAGGTGCTCACCGACACCAGTTCCGTCTGACGGAGGTCGCACCTCATTGCCATCCCCGCGCCGACTGCGGCACCCCACCGCCCCTCAGGCCCTCAGGCACCGGCCAGGGCGATGGCGCGCCGGTAGGTATCGACGTGCATCTGCGCCACAGTGCCCCACTCGGGCAAGGGGGCATTCTCATAGTTGTGGGTCTTGATGCGCTCGAGCAGCTCGTCGTCCCCCAGGAGAGTGGCGAGCTCGCGCCCCAGACCGGCGTCGTCGTCAGCGAGGAGGCCATCGACGCCGTCGGTGATGAAGTCGCGCACCCCGCTGGAGCGCAGAGCGACGACGGCCAGCCCCGCACTGCGGGCCTCCAGGGTGGAGATGCCGAAGGACTCGGCGGGCGAGGTCTGCAGGTAGATGTCTGCGCGCGTGAAGGCCTGGGCGAGCTCAGTGCGCTCGACGCGCCCCACGAGCTCGATGCGGTCGGCCAGGCCGGACTCGGCAGCCTCCCGGGTGAGTCGCTCACGCAGCGGACCGTCCCCGTAGATCTTGAGGAGCGCATCAGTGCCGGGGGTGCTCCTGACAGCCTGAGCGAAGGCGCGCACGACCTGCAGAGGCCGCTTGCGCTCAACCCATCGCAGGGAGGCCGCGACCGTGACCGGCCGGTGAGGCCGTCGTTCCTGGGGACCGGGGCGCTCCAGGCGCCAGTCCTCGACGGTGATGCCGTTGGGCAGAATGGTGATGGGATCGTGAGCACCGGCGCGGCGAACCTGGGCGGCGAGCATGGAGGACACGGCTGTCAGGTCGGCGCCGCCGCGCTGCCACAGGCGCACGGGGCTGACGGGCCCCAGCGCTCCGGCCACGCGCGCCCAGGGTCCCAGGACGCAGTGGAAGGTGACGGCCAGCGGGAGCCGCGCTCGCCGGGCGGCGGCGATGCCGGACCAGGCGAAGGGTGAGACGACGCCGACGTGGGCGTGAACGACGTCGGGGCGCAGGCGGGACAGGAGGTCGTCGAGCTCGCGGCCGGCTCGAGGATGAATGGGCAGCTCACTGGGTAGGTGCGCGGTGGTGCGGTAGACGGGGAAACCATCGACCCTTTCGACGCTGCGACCACGACCGTCACCGACTGGCGTGGCGGTGACGACGGCGGGCTCGTGGCCGGCCAGCCTCAGGTTGCGGGCGAGATCCCGCACCTGAGTCTCGATGCCGCCCAGCCTGGGCGCATAGCAGTCGGAGACGATGAGGACGCGCATTGCCCCAGTCTGCCACGTCCTGCTTGGGCGCATGCCCCTGACGGAACCCTCACACCGCGCAGGCCCTCGTCGGCTGGTGACGTCAGCAGGCCGCCTCGGCACTGCGCAGCCCGGCGATGGCCTTCTCGAAGTCCTCCAGGGAGTCGAAGGAGGAGTAGACCGAGGCGAAGCGCAGGTAGGCGATCTGATCCAGCTCACGCAGGGGGCCCAGGATCGCCAGCCCGACGTCGTGGGAGTCGACGAGCGCCTGGCCTCCGGCGCGGATGGCCTCCTCAACCTGGTGCGCCAGAAGCGCGAGCTGATCGTCGGAGACGGGGCGTCCCTGGCAGGCGCGCCTGACGCCGACCACGACCTTGTCACGGCTGAAGGGCTCGACGACGCCGGAGCGCTTGCGGACCGACAGGCTGGCGGTCTCCAATGTGGTGAATCGGCGCCCGCACTGCTGACACTCACGACGACGACGGATGGAGGTGCCGTCCTCAGCGGTCCGGGAGTCGACAACGCGTGAACCGTCATGACGGCAGAAGGGGCAGTGCACGCCTACAACCTCCGAACTCACTGGACTACGTGTCAGTCCATCGGAGGGTAAACGCCCGGCGGGCCGCCCCGCAAGCCCGCCTCGAGGAGCGACCCCCGCACCGATTCTCACGCCGTAGGAATCTCAAGCGTCTGCCCGGCACGGATGGTCGTTCCCTTCAGGTCGTTGAGCTCGGCTATCCGGGCCACCATCCCCGGGACGTCCGAGGTCCCGCTCGCCTCGGCGATGTCCCACAGGGACTGACCAGGACGAACCACCGTGGTGGTGGTATCCGCCTGCACCTGCGCAACCGCCGTAGCGGGGCCCGCCCAGGCCATGCCCGCCAGGGCCCCGATGGCCAGCCCGCTGCATGCGAGCACGAGGGCCGCGGCGATGACCGCGAGACCGCCACGAAGAAGCCGCAGTCCAGCTGGGGAGCGCACCTCCGTCTCCACCGCCTCCCGCGGGCGGGACACGACGGACTCTCTCTTGCCCACACTCTGAGTGGCGCCGCCTCGCCGGATCCCCTCCTGCTGGGCAGCACGTCGCAGCCCAGCAGCCCGCACTGCCGGGTGCTGAGGAGCCAGGCGCTCCAGATCCGTGCGACGACCCCGCAGTGCAGCAGGCGCCGCGGGGCGACGCATTTCCGACACCGCAGGCAGCGTCGCAACGCCTGCGGATGCAGGCACGGGACGCCGCGCACCCTCGAGGCTTCGCCGCACAGGAGCCTCGGGGACGAAGTCGTCAGTGACCAGCCTCAGCCTGGGCCGACGGGAGGACTGCCCGCCAGCCCGGCCACTGGCCGGCCCGGCGACGGGCTCATCGGTCCGAGCCCGAGAAGCCTGACGGGACGGGAGCGGGATGGCGATGGCACTCACGGCAACCTCCTGAACACATGTTCGACGAACGCTTGTTCGATACATTAGCGCCTGAGAGGCAACACGTCCAGCATGTCTTCGAACATGTGTTTGAATCGTGGTCGTCTCGCCGGTAGGCTTGTCGTGTCCAAGACGATCACGGACCACCGACATCTATTCCGCGCCCTTGACGCCCCCGGGCCTGAGGGCCATCCGGCAGGGAGGGCCAGGACCATGAGCACCACAGCACGCCAGGGCGACTCACCCAGCCCGGCGCCGCATGCCGGAGCCGGCAGCTCTGAGCAGATCAGCGCAGCAGCGGTCACGGAGGTCATCAACGACCTCGATAAGCGCGCCCGCGCGGTCTATGAAGCCGTCCGCGGGGCCATCGCCACCCACGGCTACCCGCCCTCACTGCGTGAGATCGGTGAACAGGTGGGCTTGACCAGTCCCTCCTCTGTCAAGCACCAACTGGACAAGCTCGAGCGCCTAGGCCTGGTGCGCCGAGACCCCAATCGTCCTCGAGCGATGGAGGTCGTCTCCGCCGACAACGGCCCTAGTGGCCGCGCGACCGCCCCCGGCAGCGCTCACGTCTCCTCTCTTGACTCCCCCAGCGTCCCCGGCGTCGAGGACGGGGACGCGGTCGCCGTTCCACTGGTGGGGCGGATCGCCGCAGGGGCCCCGATCCTGGCCGAGCAGGAGGTCACCGATGTCATGGCCCTGCCCCGCCGCCTGACCGGCGAGGGCGAGCTCTTCATGCTGGAGGTGCACGGGGACTCGATGATTGAGGCCGCCATCTGCGACGGCGACTGGGTGGTGGTGCGCTCCCAGCCCGACGCTGCCAACGGTGAGATCGTGGCGGCCATGATCGAGGACGTCGACGGTGCCTCGGCCACGGTCAAGGTGCTCTCGCGACGCGACGGCCACCAGTGGCTGCTCCCCCGCAACCCCAGCTACGCCCCAATCGACGGAGACCAGGCCACGATCATGGGCAAGGTAGTCACGGTGCTGCGCGCCCTGTAGGCACGCCAGGCCCGCATGACGGAAGGACCGCCCCGTTGACCGGGGCGGTCCTTCCGTGTTTCAGACCGGTGGCTCAGTAGCCCAGGCCGCGTGCGACCTCGCGCAGGTGGTCGGCGGAGGCGGTCAGGCGCTCCTTCTCCTCGGGGGTCAGGGGCAGCTCGAGGCGGCGCCCGGCGCCTTCACGTCCCACGATCGTGGGGACGGCCATGCACACGTCGGAGATGCCGTGCCAGTTGTCCAGCAGCGGGGAGATGGTGAGCACCCGCTGCTCGTCGTTGAGGACGGCGCCGATGATGCGCTGCACGGCCAGGCCGACGGCGTAGTTGGTGGCGCCCTTGCCCTCGATGATGCGGTAGGCGGAGCGGACCACGTCGTGGGCGATGCGCTCACGCTTGGACTCGTCGAACACGCCGCCGTCGAGGGTGGTGCCCCACTGGGTGATCGGCACACCGCCGATCTCGGTGGAGGACCACAGGGGCACCTCGGAGTCGCCGTGCTCACCGGCGATGTAGCCGTGGATGTTCTGGACGGCCGTGCCGGTCTCCAGGGAGATGAGGTACCGCATCCGGGCGGTGTCCAGCACCGTGCCGGAGCCGAAGACCTGGTTCTCGGGCAGACCGGTGATCTTCTTGGCGCAGTAGGTCACCACGTCCACCGGGTTGGCCACGAGGACGAAGATGGCGTTGGGAGCGACCTCGACCAGCTTGGGGAGGATCTTCTCCATGATGCCGACGGTGGCGCCGGCCAGCTCAAGGCGGGACTGGCCGGGCTTCTGCTTGGCGCCGGCGGTGATGGCGATGACGTCCGCATCGCGGCAGATCTCGGGGTCGTCGGAGCCGGAGACGGAGCCGGCGGAGGTGAACTGGATTCCCTGGGCGATGTCGAGAGCCTCGGCCTCGACCTTCTCCTTGACGATGTCCTGCAGCACGACCTCGCGGGCAACGCCCTTGGTCACGCAGGCGTAGGCGAGGGTGGAGCCGACGGCCCCGGCACCGATGACAGCGACTTTGGAGGGGCGGCCGGAACGGTTGGTGGGGTAGGAGCCTTCAGCGGTAGTGGTGATGTGGTCTGACACGTTCTTCTCCTCGATGGGATCTGCTGGGCAGGACCGCAGGGGCGCGAGCACCCGCTCGCCTCAAGCCTACGTGCATATCCTCCCGAGGGGCACATACCCAAAGGCCCAGCCGACGGGTTCACTCCTCCACCGGGGCGTCAGTCCGCACAGCCAGGCGCCTCAGAGCCGCACGGACCACATCGGGCTTCGTCGTCGGCCACAGGGCGGGCATGGAGCGGGTGAGAAATCCCCCGTAGCGCGCCGTGCGCAGACGCGAGTCCAGGACGGCGACGACGCCGCGGTCCTGGCTGCGGCGGATGAGGCGCCCCGCCCCCTGGGCCAGGAGCAGGGCCGCGTGGGTGGCCGATACGCTCATGAAGCCATTGCCGCCGGCGGCCACGACGGCGTCGGTGCGGGCCTGGGCGACCGGGTCGTCGGGCCGGGGGAAGGGGATGCGGTCGATGACGACGAGGCGGCAGGTGCGCCCGGGCACGTCCACGCCCTGCCACAGCGAGAGGGTGCCCACCAGGCAGGCCGCCTCGTCCTCGGCGAAGGCCCGCACCAGGGTGGGCAGCTGGTCGTCGCCCTGGGCGTAGACGGGCAGGTCGGTGGCTCCGCGCAGCACCTCGGCGGCCTCCTGGGCGGCGCGCCGGGAGGAGAACAGGCCCAACATGCCGCCTTCGGAGGCCTCGACCAGGGCGAGCATCTCATCCAGGGCGGCCTCGGAGATGCCGGCGCCGGGGCGGGGCAGGTGGGCGGCCACGTAGAGGATGCCCTGACGGGGGTAGTCGAAGGGGGAGCCGACGTCGAGACCTCTCCAGGGCTGCTCGGCCAGGGTCAGTCCCAGGGAGCGGGCCATGGGGTCGAAGCTGTCCCCCAGGGCGAGGGTCGCCGACGTCATGACGCTGGCGCGGCCATTCAGCAGGTGGCCGGCCACCGATCCGGCGACCTCGATGGGGGCCAGGAGGAGGCGCGGGGGCTCGGCACCCATGCGGGGACGCTCGATCCAGGCCACGTCGCGTCCCTGGGCCACCGAGTCCGAGGTCATGCGGTCCAGGGCGTCGACCAGGTCCGCGACAGCGGTGCGGGCGACCGCCAAGCCCCCGGCGGCCTCGCTGGAGCGGTCGCGGCCCAGGGCGCGGGCCTGGTCGCGCACGTCGGAGGCGACCTGGCGGGCGGCGCCGTCCAGGAGCACGAGCGCATCGTGCAGGGCGGTGGGCAGGGGCGCCTCCAGGCGGCCGTCGGGCAGCTCGGCCAGCGCGAGCTGGAGGGTCTGGCCGGCGGACTCCAGTTCACTGACCAGCACGGAGGCGTGCTTGCGGGAGGTGGCGGCGGTGCGCGCCACGGCGGCCGCCGACAGGGCGATGGTGCCCTGGGAGCGGATGCGGTCGGCCAGCTCGTGGGCCTCGTCGACGATGAGGACCTGGTGGTCGGGCAGGACCCCGGGGTTGCCGGCCACGACCACGCCGAGCATGGCGTGGTTGGTCACCACGAGGTCGGCCCGGGAGGCGGCGGCGCGCGCCAGCTCGGGGAAGCACTCGGACTTCAGGGGGCAGGACTGTCCCAGGCACTCGGCCCGGGAGACGGAGACCTGGGCCCAGGCGCGCTGAGAGACGCCGGGGACGAGGTCGTCGCGGTCACCGGTGTCCGTCCTGGCCGCCCACTCGCGCAGGCGGACCACCTGCTCGCCCAGGCTCGCGTCGCTCCCGTGCCCGGCGGCCGGCTGGGTGATGGCGTCCCCGACGCCGAAGAGGGCGGACTCGTCCTCCTCCGGCGGGTAGCCGCCGTCCAGGCGGTGGCGGCACAGGTAGTTCTGCCAGCCCTTGAGCAGGGCCACTTCGGGGCGGGTGCCGGTGACCTGCTCGACGGCGTCGGCGGCCAGGGGCGCGTCCTTGGTGAGGATCTGCCGTTGCAGGGCCAGGGTGGCGGTGGAGACCACGACCCGGGCACCGGCCTGCACGGCATGGGCCATGGCGGGCACCAGGTAGCCCAATGACTTTCCCGTCCCGGTGCCGGCCTGCACCAGGAGGTGGGTACCGTCGGCCAGGGTCTGGGCGACCTCCCGGGCCATGGTGGTCTGCCCCTGGCGGGGGCTGCCGCCCATGGTGCGCACCGCGGTGTCCAGGACGTCCAGGACCCTGCGGTCGCCGGCGCCGTCAGTGTCAGGCCGGTCCGTGCGGCTCGGCTCGCTCGGGGTCACGGCGCCTCTCAGTCGACGGTGACGCCTGCGGCGGCGCCCTCGATCTCGGCCGCCAGGGCGGCGCCGACGCGCGCGACGACGTGAGTGCCCGCCTCGACGTAGTCGACTGTATCGATCTCCCCCTCGGCGTGGACCCGGGAGACGAGGTCCCCACGGGAGTAGGGCACCACGACGTCGATGCTCACCTGCGGGTGGGGCAGCATCTGCTCGATGCGGGCGCGCAGCTCCTCGATCCCCTGCCCGGTGCGGGCCGAGACCGCGACCGCCCCGGGCAGGCCGGTGCGCAGCGCGGCCAGGGTGACGGCGTCGGCGAGGTCGGTCTTGTTCAGGACGATGAGCTCGGGCACGTCCAGGGCGCCGGGGATCTCAGACAGGACGGTGCGCACGGCGGCCACCTGGCTGAGGGGGTCGGGGTGGGCGGCGTCGACGACGTGCAGCACGAGGTCGGCCCCGGCGACCTCCTCCAGGGTGGAGCGGAAGGCCTCAATGAGCTCGTGGGGCAGGTTGCGCACGAAACCGACGGTGTCAGTGAGGGTATAAGTGCGCCCTTCGGAGGTCTCGGCCCGCCGGACGGTGGGGTCGAGGGTGGCGAACAGTGCGTCCTCGACCATGATGCCGGCCTCGGTGAGGCGGTTCATGAGGGAGGACTTGCCGGCGTTGGTGTAACCGGCGATCGCCACCGAGGGGATGGCACCGCGCCGGCGTGAGCCCCGTTTGGTCTCGCGTGAGGGCGCCATGGCCTGGATCTCGCGACGCAGGCGGGCCATGCGCTGGCGGATGCGGCGCCGGTCGAGCTCGATCTTGGTCTCTCCGGGGCCGCGTGAGCCGATGCCCTGACCGGCGGCCACACGGCCTCCGGCCTGTCGGGACATGGACTCGCCCCATCCGCGCAGGCGCGGCAGGAGGTACTCGAGCTGGGCGAGCTCGACCTGGGCCTTGCCCTCGCGGGACTTGGCGTGCTGGGCGAAGATGTCGAGGATGACGGCGGTGCGGTCGACGACCTTGGCGTCGACGACGTCCTCCAGGGCGCGGCGCTGGGAGGGGGCGAGCTCGCCGTCGACGATGACCGTGTCGGCTCCGGCGGCGGCCACGACGTCGGCCAGCTCGTGAGCCTTGCCGCTGCCCAGGTAGGTGGCGGGATCGGGGTGGTCGCGCCTCTGGATGAGGGCGTCGAGGACCTCGCTGCCGGCGGTCTCGGCCAGAGCGGCCAGCTCGCGCAGAGAGGTTCCGGCGTCCTGGGAGTCATGCGCCTGCGGGCCGCTGGCACCCGGTACGCCGCGCGAGGGGGCGGGCGACCGGGGCAGCTCCAGGCCGACCAGGACCACCTTCTCCAGACGGACCTGGCGGTACTCGACCTCGCTGACGTCCTCCAGTTCGGTGGACAGCCCGGCCACGCGGCGGCGGGCGGCGCGGGCCTCGCGTTCGAGGGCCCCGTCGTCGGCTCCCTGTCCATAACCGGTCTCCCGCTCGTGCTGGGCGGCGGTGGAGGCCAGGGCGGTTCCGGTGCGGGAGAGGACCCGGGCGACGACGTCATGGACGTCGGCGTCGTCGGGGGTGGAAGAAGTGTTGGAGTGGTGCTGGGTCACAAGAAGTCCTTCGTCGTATGCCTGCGTCCCCTCGGTGGGGCGCGATGGTTCTTCCGGGAGCGGCGGCTGCCGCCGGTTCAGCACATACGAAGGATCCACATGGGGGCGATGCTACTGCCCACGGGCCTGTGAGGCCACCCGCGTGTTCAGGCGGCGCGCCGGGCCAGCAGCGGGGTGAGGAGGAGGCCTCCGGCGAGCAGGGCGAGCGTCGGCCACAGCCGGGCGGCCTCGACGCCGGATGCGGTGGGGGCGACGAAGGCCGTCGCGGCCGTCCCCAGGACGGCGCCACCGGCGGCTCCGGCGATCGTCACGGCGGTGGCGGCCCGGGCATGGGTGATGCCGTCGGGCTCGGCGGGATCGGTGACGATGCGGTTCATGGTGTCCAGGTGGGTCAGGCCCATGCCGATGCTCGCCACGCCGTAGCCCACGGGCAGCCCCCACCAGCCAGGTCGGCCGAGAACCGTGGTGGTCATGAGCGCGGCTCCGAGGACGAAGAAGGCCGCGGCCAGCGCGGTGCGGCGGCGGTAGGCCTCCGGCTCTCGCGCCGGGCGGGCCCCGCAGACGATCGCGACGACCGACCAGCCAATGCCGCCTGCGGTGAGCGCCCAGCCGGTCTGGGTCGGAGTCATGTCCAAGACGTCATGGGCGCTGGGAGCCACCAGGTAGTCCAAGGTCAGGAAGAAGGCGCACACCCACATCAGGGTGGCGATGCCCGCGCGCCGGCCGGTCGCCAGGCACAGGGTCCCTGCGGGCAGGACGCGCGAACAGGACCAGAGCACCAGTGCGGTCCCGCCGGCGACTCCGGGCCAGAACCAGGAGCTGGAGGCGCGCAGCGCCCCGATGATCGCCACGCCCGCGGCCATGGCTAGGGAGGGCAGCCACGGCACCACCTCTTCGTCTTCTTCCCCCTCATCCAGGTTGAGGTCGCCGATCCGCCCGGCCATGACGGCGCGTGCCGCGATGAGCAGCGGCAGGTAGGCCACGAGGGCCCACCGCCAGCCCCAGGAGGCGCTGACGCCGGAGGCGTAGACGGGGCCGACCAGGGCCGCCACGATCCACATGCCCGAGCCCGCAGCCAGACACAACCGCCTCCAGGCGTCGGGCAGGCCTGCGACCATGACCCCCATGGTCACTGTTGCCAGCGCTCCGGCGGCCAGGCCCCGCAGGATCTCCCCGAAGACGTAGACCTCGATGGTCGGGGCGAGGGCTCCGACGACGGCGCCGACCACCAGCAGGACGGTCAGTGCGGTCATGAGGCGGGCCGGCCGCCAGCGGGTGAGCATGGCCCCGCCCAGCGGCATCGTCAGGAAGGCTGGGACCTGGGCGGCGGCCGTCACCAGTCCGTAGGCGTTACGGGCGCCCATCTCGGTGGCCAGCAGCGGCAGGACCGTCTGGTTGAGGTAGACCTGCATGCCCGCCAGCAGCTCGACGACGAGTACCGCCAGCGCCAGATGCCCCGCCCTTGAGCCGAGGAGCGCTCCGAGCGACGGGCTGATCGGGGACTCGGGAGGGGCGCTCATGCCCGTCAGCGTACGCGGGTAGCCTGGTGGGCGTGAGCGAGCACTACTTCACCGCATCCCCCGCCGTCGAGGCCGAGGAGCGCACCCATCGCTTCGCGATCCGCGGCGTCGAGCACACGGTGGTCACGGCCTCGGGCGTCTTCAGCGCCGACCGCCTCGACAAGGGCACCCAGGTCCTCCTCGATCACGTCCCCGATCCGGCCCAGACCGGCACGTTCCTCGACCTGGGCTGCGGATGGGGGCCGATCACGCTGGCCCTGGCCGGGGCCGCTCCGCAGGCGCGGGTCCTGGCCACCGATGTCAACGAGCGCTCCCTGGCCCTGACCGCCCGCAACGCCGCTGCCGCAGGCCTGGACAACGTGCGGACCGCCCCGGCCGACGCACTGCTGGCCGAGCTGCGCCAGAGCTCGACGCCGGTGAATCTCATCTGGTCCAACCCTCCGGTGCGCATCGGCAAGGAGGCCCTGCACGCCCTGCTGCTGGACTGGTTGGCGCTGCTGTCCGACGACGGCGAGGCCTGGCTGGTGGTGCTCAAGAACCTGGGAGCCGACTCCCTGGCGACCTGGCTGAGGGACCAGGGCTGGGACGTGAACCGAATGGCCTCCTCGAAGGGCTTCAGGGTCCTGCGAGTGCGCCGCCGGCACGGCTGACACGCCGCCGGGCCGGCTACCGGCGTCGTCGTCTCGCCAGGCGCAGGTCGATGACGGCGACCCCCGCAGCCACGACGATGGTGGCCACGACAGCCAGCAGACCGGCTTGAGCGGCGGCCTCCCAGCCCGAGGAGTGCGAGACGCGGAAAGTCAGGCCCGTGATGACGGCGATGCCGATGGAGGTGCCAATGCGCTCACCGGTCTGGAGGATGCCGCCCGCGGCCCCGGCGTACTCCAGGGGGACGTCGGCCAGGGAGAGGGTCTGGTTCGGGGAGACCACGAGGCCCTGCCCCACTCCGAGCACCAGCAGCGTGAGGGTCAGCCACCAGGGGCTCCAGCCCGCGCGCGCGTGCATGTGCATGATGCCGATGCTCCCCAGTAGCCCGACCATGCCCAGCACCATGCCGCCGAGCACCATGACCCGCCCCACCCGGATCACCCGGCGGCCGGCGACGGCGGCGGCGATCGATCCCGCCAGGGCAGCCGGGACTCCGATGAGGCCGCTGGCCAGCGCGGTGGATCCCAGACCGGCCTGGACGTACTGGGCCACGATGATCCACACGCTGGTGTAGCCCAGAAAGTACACGGCGATGGCCAGGCTGCCGTAGGCGAAGGAGGGGATGGCCAGCAGGCTGAGGTCGACCATGGGGGCGCCGCCCCTGGACCGGTAGCGCTTCTCCCAGGCCACCCAGGCGCCGATGACGCCGATGCCGGCGGCCTCCAGGCCCCAGATCCAGGTGCCGGCCGAGGCCTCCATGAAGGGGATCATGATGAGCAGCGTGCCGACGGCGAGCATCCCCATCCCCACCGGGTCGAGGTCGACCCGGCCGCGGTGGGCGGCCCCGGTGGCGCCGGCGCTCCCGGCGGCGTCTCCATCGGAGCTGCCCGCCTGTTCCATCTGACCTGTGTCGCTTCCCCGGCGCCAGGCGGAGGCCGGCAGGTACCGGCGCGCGGCCCAGATGCCGGCCAGGGCGAGGGGGACGTTGATGAGAAAGGAGGCGCGCCAGCCCCAGTCGTCCCCGAGCCAGCCGATGAACCCGCCGCTGAGCACCGGCCCCAGCGCCACCGAGACCCCGATGACGGCGCCGAAGAGCCCGAAGGCGCGTCCTCGGGCCTCACCGGAGTAGTACTGCTGGATCATGCCGGTCACCTGCGGGTTGAGCAGCCCTGAGCCGATTCCCATGACGACCCGGGCCAGGTTGAGGGTGACGACGTCGGGGGCCAGGCCGGAGGCGAGGGAGCCGGCCCCGAACAGGAGCATGCCGATGACGAAGAGCCGCCCCCGCCCCATGACGTCGCCGGCACGGCCGGCCGGGACGAGAACGACCCCGAAGACGAGGGCGTAACCGGAGACGACGAGCTGGAGCCCGGCGGTGCCGGCGCTCAGGCTGTGGGAGACCGCCGGCAGGATGACATTGACCGAGGAGACGGCCAGCAGCGTGACGAAGGCGGGGATGAGAAGTGTCGGCAGAAGCCGCTCATGGTTCGGACGCGGCGTCTGGGCTGGGTCGCAGGGGCGAGGCGTGGGCACGTCGTGAGGCTACCGCGTACCGGACCACTCACAGCTGTGAGGCCGCAGCGTGCTCGACGTCCTGCTGGGCCCGGCTGGGAGGCTCCCCGGGGGCGGGCGTGGACCAGGCTCCGGAGAGAATGTCCAGGAGGATGCCGATCCCCAGGGCGAGGAGTGCCGGAGGGATCCATCCGGTGGAGTCACTCCACAGGCCGGTGCTCGCCAGCAGCCTACTGGGGCCATCCCAACCGGCGGCGGTGATGGCGGGCACGGATCCGAGAATCCCGGCCGTGCTCACGCACCACAGGTAGGCGGCCTTGAGCCGTCCCGGTGCCACGGCGTCGACCAGGGTCACGGCGACCAGGGCGATGGCCAGGGGGTAGAGCAGGAACAGCAACGGTCCCGCGATCTTGAGGATGGCGCTCAGGCCCAGGTTGGCCAGAGTGAAGGAGACGATCGCGCAGGCGGCAAGCTGTCGGTTGAAGGAGACGGCCGGCCAGGCGGTGTAGGCGTAGCCGGCCCAGGAGGCCATCAGGCCCACGGCGGTGGTCAGGCAGGCCAGGATGACAATGGCGGCGAAAATGACGACGCCCGAGGTCCCCAGCGTCGAGGAGGCTGCATTGCGCAGCAGCGCGGTGCCGTCCTTGGTGTTGACGGTGATCTGCCCGCGGGTACGCGTCCCCAGGACGGCCAGGCCGACGTACACCAGTCCCAGGAGCACGGCGGCGATACCACCGGACAGGACCGTGCCGCGCACCAGGGCGCGGGGGGAGGTCAGGCCGCGTTCGCGCAGGGAGGTGATGACGACGATGCCGAAGACGGTGGCCGCCAGGACGTCCATGGTGAGGTAGCCCTGAGTCAGCCCGTTGGTCAGGGGATCACTCGCGTAGGGCTCGATGGCCTCGCGCTCCACCCTGGGGGACATCGCGATGGTGACCCCGCACAGCAGGGCCAGTAGGGCCAGCAGGGCGGGTGTGAGCCAGCGCCCGACGCGGTCGGCCAGGCGGCTCGGGCTGCGGGCGATGCTGAAGGACACCCCCATGAACACCGTCACGTGCACCAGCAGGGCCAGGCGGGAGTCCTGAATCCCCAGCAGCTCGAGTACCGGGCGGGTCGCCAGCTCGTAGGCGACCGTGGTGACACGGGCGATGGCGTACAGCGGGCCGATCGCCAGGTAGACCGCCAGCGGCATGACGGTGCCGAATCGCGGTCCCACTCTGCGGGCCAGGCCCAGGATCCCCTCACCGGAGGTGGAGACGGCGACAACGGTGATAAGTGGCATGAGCACCCCGGTGGCGAGGAAGCCCACCATGACCGGAACGAAGGACTTGCCCGAGGCGGCGCCCAGCAGGGGCGGGAAGATGAGGTTGCCCGCTCCGAAGAACAGGGCGAAGAGCATCAGGCCGGTCGGCAGGATGGTGCTGACGGCGGCGCGTGTGGATGGCTGGCTCATAGTGGTGGTCGGTTTCTCTTCTCGGATGTGGCGTCGGTGCGACGTCCGGGAGCAGTGCGGATGGCGGCGGGTCTGAGGGGCCTCAGGCGACGGTGATCCGCGCGGTGATCGCGGCCGGGCCGGTCAGCAGCACGCTGCTGTCCGCACCCAGGGGGTCGGAGCCCACGTGGACCCCGATCTCTCCGCCGGGAACGAGCAGTCGGTAGTCCTCGGGAGCGCTCGGACCGGTCCAGGCGTGCAGGGCGACGGCGACGGCGCAGCACCCCGCTCCGTAGGAGAGGGACTCCCCCACGCCGCGCTCCAGGACACGCATACGGGCGACACCCACCGATGACTGGGTGTCGGGGTCGGTCTCCTCCCCCAGCGGCACGACGAGCTCAAGATTGGTGCCGACCTCGGGGGCGGGGTCGTAGGCGACCGGGTCCGCGGAGTCGGTGAGCCCGGCGAAGGCGGCCGCCTCGAGCTCGCCCTCCTCCCCCAGGGCGACGACGGTGTGGGGGCCGGAGATTTCCACGCTCAGGGCGGCCCGCGCCCCGTCCAGGCCAGGGACGACGACGGCCGTGTCCCAGCCCTCGTCCTCGGCCTCCTCGGGGCTGGCCAGGCGGGCCGGCCCCATGTCCACGGTCCACAGCTCCCCCAGACGGGTGATGGTGCGGGCCCCGCCGCGTGTGCCGATGGTGACCGACTCGCCGTCGGCGATGGGGCACAGCCCCTCACGGTCCAGGACGTGGGCGAACAGGCGTGCGGCGTTGCCGCTCATCTCGGCGACGGTTCCGTCGGCGCGGTAGTAGTCCATGAACCACTCGGCCTCGGGCACGGAGGCGGCGAAGGCTCCGCCGCCGGGGAGGGCGGTGGTCCGCACGACGCGCACGAAGCCGTCGGCGCCGATCCCGCGGTGGCGGTCGCAGACCGCTGCGATGTCGGCGCCGCTGATGGCGACCTCGCAGCCGGGGTCGACCAGCATGAGGAAGTCGTTGAGGGTCGCGTGGCCCTTGATGAGCTCACGACCGCGAAGACCTGTCGAGTGCGGCATGGTCCCTAGCCTAAGCGACGCCGCGACCCGCGCAGACGAGCTCCCATGCCTGCCGGGTGAGCCGGGAGCGCTCGGAGTCGGTGCACTGCCCGGTCTCGGTGAGGGCGACGTCGATCCAGTGCAGCCGTGGGTCACGCCGGAACCACTTGATCTGGCGGGAGGCGAGCTGGCGGGTGGCCAGGGCGGTGGAGTCGACCGCCTCGGGCACGCTCATGGTCCCGTCGATGACCGCGAGCGCCTGGGCGTAGCCGATGGCGCGTGGGGCGGTCTCCCCCTCCCGGATGCCCTGGTCGACGAGGGCCTCCACCTCCTCGACGAGGCCGCCGTCGAACATGGCGCGGGCCCGCTCGTTGATGCGCAGGTCCAGGAGCCGGCGCTCGCAGCGCAGGGCGATGTGGACGGTGGGGGCGATGTCCTCGTAGCGGGGCAGGGAGGCGGAGAAGGGACGGCCGGTGATCTCGATGACCTCCAGGGCCCGCACGATCCTGCGGGTGTTGGAGGCCTCCACGCGCTCGGCGGCTGCGGGATCGAGGCGGGCCAGCTCGGCGTGGAGGGCGACGGTTCCCTCCCGCTCGGCGCGCTCGCTCAGGCGGCTGCGCACGGCCGGGTCGGTGCCGGGGAAGTCGAGGTCGTCGGTCAGGGCCCGCACGTACAGGCCGGAGCCTCCGGCGATGATCGGCAGGTGGCCCCGTGACTCGACGGCGTCGATGTCGCCGCGGGCGCTGCGCTGGAAGGCTGCCACGGATGCCCTGTCCCTGACGGTGAGGACGTCGAGCTGGTGGTGGGGGACGCGGGCCCGCTCGGCGGGGCTGGGTTTGGCGGTGCCGATGTCCATGCCGCAGTAGAGCAGGGAGGCGTCGGCGTTGATGATCTCGGCGCGGGTCGCCGGTTCGTCGGAGTGCATCCGCTCGGCGAGGTCGAGGGCGAGGGCGGACTTGCCGGTGGCGGTGGGCCCCACGACGACGAGTCTGGGCAGACAGGTGGCGCTCGGGGACGCTGGGCTCATGGGACTCAGATCTCCGGCAAGAGGGGGCCCACGAGGCTGAGGGCCTGGGTGCAGGCGGACAGCGCCGTGTCTAGGTGGAGGCGCAGCTGGGCGTCGGTGGCCCCGGCGGACAGGTCGGTGAGGTAGGTGGCGCGCACCAGCGGACCGATGGGGGTGTCGATGACGCCGACGGTGGGGAAGAACTTGTCCCGGTTCCAGTCGTTGACGCTGGCGGCGATCTCGTCCCTCTGGGAGGCGGGGGCGGCCTCCTCCCAGTCCCCGGAGACCAGGAGCCAACCCTCGTGCCCCTCAGGAATCTCGATGACGAAGGGGAAGGAGTCCCAGGTGCCCAGGAGGCAGGGGTGCTCGCGGTCCTCGGTCAGCTGGACGTTGTACTCCATGGGGCCGGTGAGCATGGACTCGATCCGGGCCAGGGTCAGCTCCTGGGGCTCCTCGTCGGCCGACTCCAGGTCCGACGAGCGGTCGGCGCCCCGTCCTCCCGCTGCCGGCTCCTCCTCCGGTCGGCCTGATGTGCTCGACCAGCTGCGTGAGTCGTCCAGGGTCTGCGCCGAGGCGGTTGTCCTGGCCGGCTCCGATGGACCACTGGAGTCGGTCGGAGTGGTTGAGTCGGCTAATTCCCCTGAGGCTGAGGGTTCCACGTGACCTGTGACGTACGGCGAGATGGTCGGGGGCTCGTCGGGTCGGCTCTGGGGGTCGACCGGCCCGCTGCTGCGCCGGTGGTCCAGCGCCCGCACGTCCCACTCCTTGCCCAGGAGGCGTGCGATGAAGTCGGTGAGGCGTTGCAGTCTGGGCATCACGGCTCCAGGCTTCCGCGCAGCTCGTCGGGGAACTGCTCCTCGGCCTCGTGCATGAGGGCGACGATGAGCCGGCAGCCGCCGAAGACGAAGTCCTCGAGCTGTCGGTCCGTCATTCCCGCCTCGAGGGGGTAGGTGTACTCACCGTGAAGACGCACGACTCCGCCGTCGGCGACGGTGAGGTAGGCCTTGGGGCCGATGCGGGTGGTGTTCCAGTCCTCGACCAGGGCACGCAGCTGGGTCAGGTGCTCGGTGTCGGCGATGCGGTGCCAGATTCCGCGCATCTGGACGGCCCTGGTGTCCTGGAAGATGGCGTGGACGGTGACGTAGCGCCAGGGGATGCCGATGTCGCCCTCGTCGTCGATGAAGTAGCGCAGTCCCAGTCGTTTGACGCACTCGTGGATACGGTCGACGTCCACGGGCCTGGGGACCGTGGCGGCGGCAGCAGAGCTGGCGTCGAAGCTGGGCATGCTTCCCAGCCTAGCGGGGCCAGCGGGGTGCTCCCCAGCGCAGCCCGGCCCGCTCCACCGTCAGCGCAAAACAGACGGGATTCTCAGACGGCTCCCCGACCCTTTTCCCGCCGCTCACCGTCGGACGCGGAGGGTGCGGGCTGTGCGACCGGAATCGGCACTGAGCCCGCACCGCACCGCGTCCAAGGCGCGGCACGAGTCAGAGCTGTTCACCGATCCTCTGGGAGAACTCCACGAGGCGGTTGGAGAAGCC
>ERZ772948.244-NODE-244-length-34063-cov-10.554105_pt1 | contig 34063 bp, 26 predicted proteins | sample MGYA00511945_ERZ772948 | MGnify/ENA primary metagenome ERZ772948 (study PRJEB29015, sample SAMEA2737927) | human oral metagenome | biome: human oral; feature: human-associated habitat; material: dental | place: China | collected 2141 ... | reverse complement strand
TTCGATTACAACAAAAGATGTATGGCTGCTTAAAGACAGTCTACAGAAAGATGTAATAGCAATCGTTGCCTTGGAGTCTGCAGAGGCGGGGTGGAGATTTCCAGTCATCAACAAGGAGTATTTCATGATAGAAGAATGTGAGGCTCCCTTGTATGCTGTTCCATATTTTATAAACGGCAGAGTCTATATTATTTGTCTTACATCTTCATTTCAAATCAAAGGAGATGAGATGTACCCCACTATTAATAGAAAAGAACTGCAAGAAAAGGTATTGATGCCACTGATGCAGTCTTTCAAGTAGCATATTTGTAGTGCATGTCAAAGATAAAATATTTCTGTAACCTTGTCCTCAGTAATCATAGCGATCTTTGTTTGCAACTATTTGTATATTAACTTCTTAAAGTTACAACCAATTCCGCTAATCACCAAATTAATAGACACTTATAACTCGTCGAACTCACGTTAGTTAGGACCTCTGCCAAAGGCCTGCCCATTTAAAGATATCTGCCCACTCACAACCATTTTTTTAACATCCCGTCCAGTTACCTGGCGTACAAGGACATCACTAATACATTCATATGGAGTATAAAAGCCTTTAACCAAAACCTTACGACCATTTCGTAGAAAATAGCAGACATCTTCATCAAAACCTATGGCGCCTTTCTTCTCTTTATAGAACTGAGACGAAAACTCGTAATGTCTTCCATCTACTCCTTTCACTCTAAAATAATCGGCAACGCCTTGTACCTGTAATCCGCTACGTAAGCAGAATGCATGCAATTGTGGATAAGTGAAGAAGAGATTGTAAGACCCAGAACCCTCTTCCTTTTCCGATAAGGTTACAAGCATATAAGGTTTCATTCCTGTATCGATAAATATACTGCTTGTATAGTCATCCCGAACTGCTAACAATTTAAGAAGTGAATCACGTTTTTCCTCAGATGGGAGATCTAACAACGGCTTAACGAGTCTCAGTTGGTTCTCAGCCCATGCCTGAAATGTCTCTTTATTAACACCATTACCATAGCTGTCCATTAACTGATGAAACTCCATCACATCATTGTAAAACTGCTGACATAACTCCTGTCGATTAACGGCATAATAGATTTGACGCTCAATATAGCAACCCTTCTTCTTACCAGATTTATCAATGACTATATTATCCGAAGGCGGTACACGATCACCATGATTCAGGTCATAACACGGTCCTTGCATATACATGCGAAGATAATATTGAACCTCCTCAGTCAGTCTCTCATCACCAAGGAACTGGTCGAAAGCATCTATCAGATGCTTGGCACGCCAGATGTCATCAACTGTTCTCAGCTCTAACTTAGCTGGTTTTAGAGAGAAATCTAACTCGGGGAAGTGGGCCCAGAGACGTCGTGTGAGTACATCGAATTTCTTCATAGGTCCGTGTTCAAACTCTTTTGCTCGACGCAGAATAACTACTTTCTCAAAGTCATCTTCGATTCCATGCTGGTTTTTCATCATCGGAAACGGATAACTGCTGATATAACTTGCCACATGAAAGGTATCTTTAGGATAGTCTGACAATGTGAATGCCCAAATTCTTATATCCTTTGACAAGCCACGATTTGTTTCATATTTATCAGAAAGTACAATACGCTGCCCTGGATAATTTTTCTCAAGATAAGCCATGACTTCCCCAGAAGATTTAAAGCTGGGGAAGCAGCTATCCAACATAAATAGCACTAAACCCACCAACACATACAAGGGAATTCTGCGTAAAACCGTCTTTGTTTTCATAATCAAATTTAATGTTATTCAATATCTGCCACTACATATTCAGATCTTGTCCCGATACGGAATTTACCTCCCCAAATACCGATACCAGAAGAAACATAATATTGCGTATTACCTTTCTTTAATGGTCCGAAAGCATCTTCATAAATGAAAAGAATCAAGGCAAATATTATTATCATTGCTACATTCATATTCCTACCTTATATACTTTAACTTAACCATTATCTATACTCAAATCTAAGCCATAATTGTACTTTACTTAAACTCCTCTTATGCTTTAACTCACGTTATATTACTCTCCCTTTCTTTTGCAAATATAACTCTTTGCATTGATATTTGCAAGAAAGTAAATGAAAAAGCAGCAAATGATTGCTCACTTGCTGCTGTATGGTAATAAGGTTTTCTATATAAGCCATCAAGGTTTTCCCTGTAAGTTTCTGTTCTTATTTCTTTGTCAGACGAACATACAACAAATAAAAATATATGGTGTAGCTTAGGAAAACCATTGTGTTCATTATTTGATGATTATCTTTTTACCATTGACAATATAAACACCCTTAGGCAAAGCATTAATTTCGTCAGTGCTTGCTTTACTTAGCCGTTTTGTTCCATCTATTGTATAGACATCGGCAAGTCCTGCTTTATTATAAACAGTGTTTGTAATGCCAGTAGTACTACCCTCTATTAAGGAAAAATCTTTCCATTGGTCTGCTTGTTTATATGCGTCAAGACTATTCTTAGGAACAATAAGTTTACATTTAGATGTATTTATGTAGAAAAAAACACCTGATTCACAGGTTGGAGGTACGACTGCCTCACTTGAAATCTGTGTAACACTGGTACAGTTGTTAAATGCGTATTCTCCTATAGTCTTAACACTATTTCCGATATTTACTTTTTGTAGGTTGGTGCAATCGCTAAAAGCTTCGCTACCTATTGTCGTAACACTATTCGGAATGGTTACAGAAGTTAGAGAACTACAATACTTGAAACCCCAACCTCCTATTGTTGTAACACTATTGGGAATGGTTATAGAAGTTAGAGAGCTACAACCGTAGAAAGCATACTCTCCTATTGTCGTAACACTATTTGGAATGGTTACAGAAGTTAGAGAGCTACAACCGCTGAAAGTATTATCGCTGATTGTCTTAACACTATTTGGAATGGTTACAGAAGTTAGAGAACTACAACCCCAAAAAGCAGACTCTCCAATTGTCGTAACACTATTGGGAATGGTTACAGAAGTTAGAGAACTACGACCGATGAAAGCATTTTTTCCAATTGTCGTAACGCCATTACCTATTATAACTCTTGTAAGATCATCGTAACTCCATGGTGTGTATGAATAATCATACATTTCCCCTTTTCCTGTAATGGTTAAAACTCCATCATCAGTAAGGCGCCATTTTAGATTAGGTCCACAAGTACCAGAGCTTTCTGCTTTAGCTGATAAGCCCATGAGTAGGGATATTAACAAGATGTAGATTTGTTTCATGTTAGTATTTTTATATAAATAATACTTTTTTGATTTACGGGAAATCAAATACAAAGATAAACAAAAATTATTATAAACCTTAATTTCGCAGTATAAATTCTTGTAAGAACTTCAAGTACCTGAAAAACAACGTTCTCAAAACACTTGGATATGTCAGAAACTTCACCTATCTTAGTGCTACGAAAAGTGTGAGATTTAATATATTTAACTTTCGGTCACATCAAAAATTACATAAATATGGACTGGATGGGGTCGTTTGAACCGCGCTCCCCATAATATGATAAAACGGAAACAAAGAAGATCATGTAATGGAGTGAATAATCAGTAGTCATTCCAAATGTTATTACCTCCATAATGGTTCCGTTTCCCATCCCTGCGGAAAGCCGAGAGCTTTTAAGTCAATTTCGGGAAACCGAATGAATAACCATGTTAGTTTGGATTGCATATCATTATTTGGGGATATAACATTAAGAAAGTATTTGATGATGCAGAGGTCAAAGTAAGCACGCATAGAATCTGTTGGAAGCGTTATCCATTCTCCTGCGGGACTAATGGGAATTGCTGGCTGAATGGCATTTTTCTTGTTCCATACTCTTGAATGATGACCACAGGCATTTCGAGTAACAGCAATAACCGTGAGCCATGACTCAAACACATTTATAGGTAAACCAAAACGTTTTGCTATGCGTTTGCGTATGCGATTTTGTTTGATGTTACGATAAATGGCATTGACGTTTCCAACAGTAAGCAGTTCTCCTAAAATCCACGATGGTGGATAAGGTTCTGAGTAGGTTCGTTTGAAATGAAGAATGAACTCTTCCTTAGATTTACTATATTCCTTGGATATAACTCGCATTGTTTCATTAAACTTGAAACCATCTAAGAAATAAGAAAAGTCTGTCAGCCAAAAAGGATTGCCTGTCATATCTGCTGTTATTTGCATCACCGCACGTCTGATAGCAATTTCAATCTTTTCTATCTCATTAAACATGAGCAGTCTTAGTTTCTTGTCAAAGCGATAAAGCATCATCACCTTCTTGAAGGATGAACCTTTCTTGTACAAATGTGCTGTTTTGGGCATTTTCAACAAAGGATACATATAAGCAGACAATCTGTAATAACCAATGTTATCAAGGTATTGTATGGCTTTGTTTCTATCACAAATTTGTAAACCTCGAGATTCAAGCAAATCAACGAGATTTTCTGAAGATTCAAATCGTTTTGTAAAGGGAATAAGATTCACTATATTCAAATGTGTATAAACAAAAAACGCCTCGCACGATTTGAGCATTGTTAAGAGGCTTGGCGAGGACTGACTCAGCAAAGATACGAATAATTATTGATAATACAAACTTTTTAGTAAGAAAAATCACGCAAAAGTGGATTTCTTTTATTGCACTTCGTTTTGGAACTTGCAGAGATGGTCGTGAAATTATGAAAATCAATTTTCCTGTCACTTCTATCATCTCTTATATACTTATAATATATTGAGTATAAGCACATAAGAGGAAGTGTCAAAAGTGACAGGAAACGAAAATATTTGTAAGAGAATAAATGAAAAAGCAGCAAATGATTGCTCACTTGCTGCTGTATAGTAATAAGGTTTTCTGTATAAGCCATCAAGGTTTTCCTGTAAGTTTCTGTTCTTATTTCTTTGTCAGACGAATATACAACAAGAAAAATATATGGTGTGGCTTAGGAAAACCGATGTGTCTGTTATTTAATGATTATCTTTTTACCATTGACAATATAAACACCCTTAGGCAAAGCATTAATTTCGTCAGTGCTTGCTTTACTTAGCCGTTTTGTTCCATCTATTGTATAGACATCGGCAAGTCCTGCTTTATTATAAACAGTGTTTGTAATGCCAGTAGTACTACCCTCTATTAAGGAAAAATCTTTCCATTGGTCTGCTTGTTTATATGCGTCAAGGCTATTCTTAGGAACAATAAGTTTACATTTAGATTTGTTAATGAGGTAAAAAGCATCTGAATCGCAGATTGGTGGTACGACTGCCTCACTTGAGATCTGTGTAATATTGATACAACCTTCGAAAGCACTGCCGCCAATTTCTGTAATACTATTTGGAATGGTTACAGAGGTTAGCGCACTACATCTGATGAAAGCACTGCCGCCAATTTCTGTAACACTATTTGGAAAGGTTACAGAGGTTAATGCGCTACAATCTTCGAAAGCACCCTTTCCAATTGTCGTAACACTATTTGGAAAGGTTACAGAGGTTAGTGCGCTACAATCTTCGAAAGCACCCTTTCCAATTGTTGTAACACTATTTGGAATGGTTACAGAGGTTAGTGCGCTACAATCTGCGAAAGTATACACTCCAATTTCTGTAACACTATTTGGAATGGTTACAGAGGTTAGAGAGCTACAATCTACGAAAGCACCCTCTCCAATTGTCGTAACACTATTTGGAATGGTTACAGAGGTTAGACGGCTACAATTGCTGAAAGCCTCCCGTCCAATTGTCGTAACACTATTTGGAATGGTTACAGAGGTTAGCGCGCTACAACCGCTGAAAGCATAGTCGCTAATTTCTGTAACACTATTTGGAATGGTTACAGAGGTTAGCGCGCTACAACCGCTGAAAGCAGACCATCCAGTTGTCGTAACACTATTTGGAATGGTTACAGAGGTTAGTGCGCTACAATCTGAGAAAGCCCAGTCGCCAATTTCTGTAACACTATTTGGAATGGTTACAGAGGTTAGCGCACTACATCTGATGAAAGCATAGTCGCCAATTTTCGTAACACTATTTGGAATGGTTACAGAGGTTAGCGCGCTACAATCTGTGAAAGCTCTGCCGCCAATTTCTGTAACACTATTTGGAATAGTTACAGAAGTTAGCGCGCTACAATATGTAAAAGCACTGCTACCAATTTTTGTAACACTATTTGGAATGGTTACAGAAGTTAGCGCTCTACAATATGAGAAAGCATTGCCGCCAATTGTGGTAATACCATCACCTATTATAATTCGTTTTATAATTCGTATAATATCATATTTACCCCATGGTGCTCTTTTGGGGTATGAATAATCATCCATTTCCCCTTTTCCTGAAATGGTCAAAACACCTTTATCAGTAAGGTGCCATCTTAGATCAGGTCCACAAGTTCCAGACTCCTCGGCATTAGCTGATAAGCCCATGAGTAGGGCTATTAATAAGATGTAAATTTGTTTCATATTAGTACTTTTATATAAATAATATTTTTGAATTATGGATGTTCAAATGCAAAGATAAACAAAATTTGTTATAAAATGTTTTTCTATTAAAAGTTTATGTAGCATTTTGCTTCTTTTTTCAAGATAGTTATTGTTGAGAGATGGCATCTCATAAGTACCACCAGGTAGCCTCCACCTAATTCCACCTTCATTGAACCAAATAATCTTGTTTCGGTACTATGTGTTTTCTCGAAATTTATCCTCTAACAATAGAATTCTTTCCCGCAGTTGGTCAAAAGTCAATGGATTCTCGTTATAAATGAATGATTCTATCATTGCTTTGTAATCATCTCGGAACAAATTTTCTATCTCTCCAGTAGGCCAGATCTTAATATTCTCTCGCTTATCAGAGTCATAATCCACAGAACTGATATGATAGAATTTCTTGCGATGCTCTATGATACTTTTATAAAGTTCTGAGTCGTTGATAGCTGTTTCTGAATAGGTGTCCATCAATCTCTCCAAGTCATAAAGGTGACGGCTCATTCTTTCGCTTCTGGGCGACTTCTTCTGATATTCCTCATTAAGCAATAATGCCTTTTCCAAAAAAGTCCGGATAGGAAGTACCGTAGGAACAAAGCATTGGGTAGCATTATCCACTTCGTTAAAAGTATCATAAATCAGTGAAGTTAATGCTCGGTTTTCAAAAGGTTCATCCATAGACATACAGCTGATTTCGATTTTGACCTTTGGCTGAATGTATTCATTTGTTTCATCTAAGATGCTGGGATAGACAACATTCAGCACTACTGGGTCACGGTCTGTATCAATAGGAATCTCAACACCGTCTTGTATGATACTCTTTACATTCTCGACGTAGAAATCTTTAGCTCCCAATTTTGCAAGTTGCTCATTTAACTCAGGAGAAAGTCGCTCGAAAATAACCTCCCTCGATGCCTTCCGCAAGCTTTTCAGTTGATTATTATTCTCGCACTTGGCAAAAGGATATAGCTTCTGTTTTTCTTCCGTTTCAGTAAACCAACTTCTGCTAAGAGATATGTCTATATCCTCACTGAACCTTCTTAAATCAATGTTCTCCCATTTACCTTTAGAAAGACTTGTTCCGCCTTTGAAAAGCAGGAACTCCGAAAATGACGTAGAGAAAAGTGCTTTGAGGGTAATCGTTACCCACCAGTCCTTCTCTATAGCCAAGTCCTCTATATTTGTTCTCAATGCTGTATTCTGTACGATTGCGATACGCTCTTCGATTGTCTTATCTTGCCAAATGCTCATACTTTTCTATTATTGGTTTTATATACTTGCGAACCCAGACTGGCGCTGTTGCCAAATCCGTTTTTATCTGTTGCTTTTCGGTTGAGTCAGAGATTAACTTCTCAATTCTATTTGTATCAGCAGAAGTTATGTTTGATTGCCCCTTTGCCTTGAGTGCTAAAACAAGTAATGGCATTAACTTGCTGTGATACGAATATGTGCTGGGAGTTCTGTGCTTCAGTCTTATTTTCTTGTTCCCTATAGTTATAGTCCTCGGCGATCCTGTTGTTAGATAGATTGCCTTCATCGGAACCTGTGTTGACAAACCAAGGGCGTTCAAAGCATATTCTCCTGTTGGTAGAATCTCCGCATTTTCATGTTCTGCGATCAGTTTTACAATCTTCTCTGCCGAAGGATATACATTGCCATAGTTAGTTACTATCGGCTTATAGTATATGCCTTTTGCGAGGCGTTCAAGAACACCAAAACCTTTCATCGTCGATAATAACTTACTGACATATTCATTATCAAACTCAGCAAAGTCATTGACAAAGAAAACCGTTCCTGGTTCAGCTTCGTCTATCCGTTGTTTTATCTGTTCTTGAATGGTCATATTAACATATTTTAGTCGGTAACTTTTGCAAAGTTATGGAAATTATCTGTCTTTTGCAACAATACCCCCTACTTTTTTGACTGTTTGGAGGTAAATTAAATGTTGTGCGTTAACATATTTTAGTCGGTAACTTTTGCAAAGTTATGGAAAGCAATTCGCAATGAAAGAGGAATTAAAATTTCACAAGACATAGTACTGCCAACATCTAATGAGAGGTCGTGATATTATGAAAATCAACTTTGCTGTCACTTCTGTCACTTCTTGTATACTTATAATGCGTTGATTATAAGCATCTAAGGTAAAGTGTTAAAAGTGACAGCAAACTAAAATCAAACTTTATTTAGTAATATGGGGTTAATAAAGAAGGGTCTTTTGCTATTTCTTTTGTAGGCTTGTCAGCAAGTCGGCAACCACATAGCTGGAGCCGCCAACGAAGATAAAATCTTGTTCGTCAGCATCTTGAAGGGCAGCTTGGTAGGCTTCAAGGATGGTTGGGTAGACCTTTCCGTGTAGGTCATAATCGTCGGCTGTTTCGGCAACATTCTCTACTGGGAAGGCACGATGTGTACTGGGTTGTGTCCAATAGTAAATGGCATCATCGGGGAGCATAGACATAACAGCATGTAGGTCTTTGTCGTCTACCATACCAAAGACAATGCGCTTCTGCTTACATTGTTGACGTTTGATTTGTTGGGAGAGGTAAGTCCATCCGCCAACGTTGTGTCCTGTGTCACAAATCACTAATGGGGTTGCTTGTAGTTTCTGCCATCTACCCATCAGTCCTGTCAGTTCACAAACATTAGAAAAACCTTTGGCAATACTCTCTGCGTTCTTGATAATGCCTTTATTATATAGCTGCATGGCAGCAGTGAGTACCGTGTTAGCGTTTTTCTCTTGGTAGCTACCGCCTAATTCGCCCACAATCTCGCCAAAGAAACGAGTCTGATAAGCGATGCCACCATCGGGGTGCGGGTGAGAAGAAAGTATTGCGGGGATGTCTTCTGCAAAGACAATGAGCGCATCCTCTTTCTGTGCTTTTGCCTTGAAAACAATCTGTGTTTCAGGGACAGCCTCACCAATAACAACAGGTACACGATGTTTGATAATACCAGCCTTCTCTGCCGCGATAGCTCCGAGCGTATTACCGAGGAACTGGGTGTGGTCGAGTGATATATTGGTGATAATCGATAAGATAGGAGTGATAATGTTTGTACAATCAAGTCTACCACCTAAGCCCACTTCAATGATAGCAATATCAACCTTCTGCTCAGCAAAGTGCTTGAAAGCTAAGGCTGTTGTGAGTTCAAAGAAAGAAGGGTGCAGCGGCTCAAAGAAGTCGCGTTCCTGTTCAACAAAGTCGATAACCTCCTGTTCTGAAATCATTTCTCCATTGACTCTGATACGTTCGCGGAAGTCAACGAGGTGAGGACTGGTATAGAGTCCGACCTTATATCCTTCAGCTTGGAGGATAGCTGCCAACGTGTGGGAGCATGAGCCTTTTCCGTTGGTTCCTGCAACATGAATAGAAAGGAAGTGGGTATGTGGATGTCCAAAGTGCTCATCCAAAGCCTTTGTCGTCTCAAGTCCTTCTTTGTAAGCAGATGCCCCGACATGTTCGAAGACGGATGTGCTGTTGAATAGATATTCTACGGTTTCTTGGTAGGTCATGGGTGTTGGGTGTTGGGTGTTGGGTGTTGGGTGTTGATGGAATGCGATGATAGGATGATGAAGGGTGATGATAGGTGATGATAGGTGATGATAGGTGATGAAATAATTTAGCCCCATTAGCCAAAGAAGTCTAATGGGGGCATATAATCATTATCTCAATTCTATTTGTAAACTCATTGCTTATTAAAAACTCGTTTACTTGTCAATTCGTTCGACTTATCAACTCATTTAACTTGTTTACTCGTCAACTTGTCTACTCGTTCAACTTGTTTAACTTGTTCACTTGTCAACTCATTTAACTTGTTTACTTGTCTAACTTGTCTACTCATTCAACTAAACAGTTTCTTAAAGTTCTCGAAGATAGAGCGTTTAGTGCTGTTATCACCACGGAAGTTTTCGCTTTGGCGTAAGTCTTCGATGATTTTCTTCTCCTCTTTATTCAACTCCTTTGGAACGTAAATACTGATGTGAACCACTAAATCGCCAGTACCGCTGCCATAGCCTTGTACGGCTGGAAGACCCTTACCACGTAGACGGAGCGTCTTACCTGGCTGTGTTCCTGGTTCAATCTTAATCTTTACATTGCTGCCATCAATGGTTGGGATATCCACCTGACCTCCTAAGGCAGCTGTTGGGAAATCGAGCAAGAGATTATAGATGATGTTCTGTCCGTCACGAACGAAGGTGTCGTTAGGTTCCTCCTCGATATATACTTGGATATTACCAGCCACACCATTGTGTCTACCAGCGTTACCCTTGCCAGGAACATTGACCACCATACCTTCAGCAACACCCGCTGGGATGTTGATTTCAACGACTTCCTCGCCCTTTACAACGCCTTCACCATGACAGTGAGTACACTTGTTTTTAATGATAGTTCCCTCACCATTACATACGTGACAGGTAGTCTGGGTCTGCATCATACCAAAGATACTCTGCTGTGTACGGATTTCAACACCCGAACCATGACAGTTCTGGCAAGTTTCTGTTCCGCTACCCTCCTCAGCACCAGTGCCGTGGCAGTGTTCGCAAGGAACGTCTTTACGCACCTTAAACTTCTTGGTAACGCCCGTAGCAACCTCTTGCAACGACAGACGAACCTTCAAACGAAGGTCTGTTCCACGGTACTTAGGGGCTTGATGTCCGCCACCTCCGAAGCCGCCAAATCCTCCTCCACGTCCACCGAACACATCGCCAAACATAGAGAAGATATCGTCCATAGAGAAACCACCAGCTCCACCGAAGGGACTACCACCACCAAAGCCACCGCCAGGCGCATCGAAACCAAACTGGTCATACTGTTGGCGTTTCTGTGGATCGTGCAGTACATCATAAGCCTCAGCAGCCTCTTTAAACTTTGCTTCAGCCTCAGGATCATCCGGATTACGGTCAGGATGATACTTGATAGCAAGTTTTCTGTATGCTTTCTTTATTTCGTCTTCAGAGGCATTCTTGCTGACACCTAACACCTCATAGTAATCTCTTTTTGCCATTCTTCCTTATGAAATTATTGTCCGACAGCAACCTTTGCGTGACGGATAACCTTATCATTGAGCGTATAACCAGTCTGTACACAATCGATAACCTTGCCCTTCTTATCGTCGCCCATGCCAGGAACCATTGCGATAGCCTCATGATAATCGACGTTGAAGTCAGCATTATCGGTCTTAATCTTGTTAACACCGAGTGTCTCCAAGGCCTTCAAAAACTTCTTATAGATAAGTTCAAAACCTTCTTTAATCGACTGTGGGTCCTCTGTCTTATCGGCAATAGCACGCTCAAAGTCGTCAAGGATAGGCAGAATAGCAGCTACAGTCTTCTCACTTCCGTTGAGAATCAGTTCTGACTTCTCCTTCAGTGTACGTTTCTTGTAGTTCTCAAATTCGGCAACCAAACGGATATACTTGTCTTTCCACTGCTCAGCTTCGTTCTCTGCAGCTGCCAATGGGTCGAGTTCTTCCTCTGCAGGAGTCTCCTCTCCGTTAGCGTCTTCCGCCTGTGCTTCAGCGCTGTTCTGGGTTGTTTCTTCGTTATTCAACTCCAGCTCTTCGCCTTCAATCTTTATATTTTTCTCTTTCTTACTCATAATTTTATTGCACTATTTGTCATGGCATACCCTTGCAAATAGTATGCCATGTTTTGACAATCTTAGTACATTCCTGCTTTTTGCTCCTTAATCTGCTCATCATGGATATAGTCATCGTAGCTCATCAGCTTGTCGATGGTACCCTTTGGAGTCAACTCAATGATACGATCAGCAACGGTGTTAATAAACTCATGGTCGTGTGAACTGAAAAGGATATTACCCTTAAAGCCAATCAGGTTGTTATTGAATGCCTGAATACTCTCCAAGTCAAGGTGGTTGGTTGGCGTGTCGAGTATCAAGCAGTTGGCATTCTGAAGCTGCATACGTGCAATCATACAACGCATCTTCTCACCTCCAGAGAGTACGTTCACCTTCTTCTCAACCTCTTCCTGCTTGAACAACATACGACCCAAGAAGCCCTTCATAGCCACTTCGTTACCTGGTCCGAACTGTGACAACCAGTCAACGAGGTTCAAATCACAATCGAAGAACTCGGTATTATCCAATGGGAGATAAGCCGTAGTGATTGTCACACCCCAATTATATGTACCAGCATCTGGCTCTCGATTACCATTGATAATCTCGAAGAGCGTAGTCATAGCCTTTGAGTTGCGAGAGAGGAAGACTACCTTCTGTCCCTTCTCAATATTGAAGTTCACATTATCGAAGAGTACTGTTCCATCCTCATCAACAGCCTTCAAGTTCTCAACCTCAAGAATCTGGTTACCAGGTTCGCGCTCCATAGAGAAGATGATACCCGGATATTTACGGCTTGATGGACGAATCTCCTCTACGTTCAGACGCTCCAACATCTTCTTACGTGATGTTGTCTGCTTACTCTTAGCAACATTGGCAGAGAATCGGCGGATGAATTCCTCCAACTGCTTCTTCTTCTCCTCAGCCTTCATCTTTTGGTTCTGAGCCTGACGTAAAGCCAACTGTGAACTCTCATACCAGAATGAGTAGTTACCTGCAAAGACGGTTACCTTACCGAAGTCGATATCGATTGTCTGTGTGCTGACTGAGTCGAGGAAGTGACGGTCGTGCGATACAACCAATACTGTCTGATGCTCGTCAATCTCACCGAGATAATCCTCTAACCATTCAACGGTCTCAAGGTCGAGGTCGTTAGTAGGCTCATCGAGCAACAAGTTCTCTGGCTTACCAAAGAGAGCCTTAGCCAACATCACACGCACCTTCTCTGTATTTGAGAGCTGTGACATCTGCTTCTCATGCAAATCCTCCTTAACGCCAAGGTTCTGGAGCAACTGTGCAGCATTACTTTCAGCCTCCCATCCATTCATCTCAGCAAACTTCAACTCTAAGTCGGCAGCACGATTACCATCCTCCTCAGTCATCTCTGGCTTAGCATAAAGTTCCTCACGCTCTTTCATGTTCTGCCAAAGTGCATCATGCCCCATGAGGACTGTGTCCATTACCTTATACTCATCATATTTGAAGTGGTCCTGTTCCAATACCGACAGACGCTCGCCTGGTCCTAACTCTACTGTTCCCTTGTTTGGCTCTAAGTCGCCAGAAATGGCACGAAGCAAGGTTGATTTACCAGCACCATTGGCACCAATGACACCGTAAATATTACCTGGTGTAAACTTTAAGTTAACGTCCTTGTATAGAACTCTCTTGCCGAATTGGATAGCAAGGTTTGAAAGTGTAATCATCTTTTTCTAATACCTTATTATATAATAATTTGGCTGCAAAGGTACGATTTTTATTTCAAACGACAAAGAAACAAGTAGAACTTAAACTTAGAACTATTAACATTGAACTTTGAGGTTTGAACTTTGAACTTTGAACTTTGAACATTGAACTTTATGATTTGAGTTTAACCCTTGAAATATATCGGTAATCATAATTATAAATTGTGAATTATGAATTGTGAATTATGAATTGTGAATTATGAATTGTGAATTATAAATTGTGAATTATGAATTAAAGTAGTAATTATAACGTACTGATGAGGATACTTTTATAAAGCATCATTTGAATTATCATTTGGTGCTTTTTCTTTTATTCTCTTGCACCTCTCAAAAGAAAAGACTATATTTGCAATATAAATAAAAATACAGGAGGACAAGTAATGAATACAGATAGTACAATAACAGACACCTATTCCTTGGAAATTCCCAAGGCTGATACATCGTTATTGAAGTCGCTCGTAAAACGTATGGGGTGGACGGCACATAAAACCACAACTAAGCACACCGCTTACGAACAGGCACTTAATGACAAGGAACAAGGGCGTGTCAACGAGTATGCTAATGCAGATGAATTGTTTTCCAAGTTAGGAATCTGATGGCATATAAACTCTTGACAACACACCAGTTTGAGAAAGACCTCAAACGATGCAAGAAGCGTGGGCTGCCAATGGATAAGCTCAAAGAGGTTATCAACGAATTGGTAACTAACGGTAGAGTTCCTGTCCAATTTAAACCTCACTTGTTACATGGTAATAGGGATGGACAATGGGAATGCCATATACAACCTGACTGGTTGCTTATATGGGAACAGAACAACACAGAATTGACCTTGCTCATGATGAATACAGGAACACACGCTGATTTATTTGGCAAGACGAAACGATAAGACCAAGTAATAAATCATTATGTGTTTATTTTAAGATGACATTTTTACTCTGAAAATTCTTATATATACCCAAATGTAAGAATGTCACTCCAAACGAGAAATTCTGATTTTAGTTCTTCCTTATCATAGAAACGCTCTAAGGAGGATATCGATAAGGGTGTGTTCTTCCCATTCGCTGGTGCTTACACCGAGTATAACGACGGTGCACCACGTCTCCAGCGTCCAGGTGGTTAGCCTTACTACTGGACTTCTGACGCTAACAGCTGCAACTACGCACAGGCAACAGCTTTCTCAGCTTACTACATGAACAATGGCTGGCTCTATCCAGGTACTGTTAACGGTTGCGGAAGTGGTAACAACCCTAAGTACAACATGTATAACATCCGTCCTCTATGCGTTAGCAGTGATTCAAAGACAAAGCAAAATAATCAGACTAAGCAAACTTACCAAACCAAGAAGGGATGGTAGGGAGTATGCAAGTTGACAAGTAAACGAGTTGACGAGTAAACGAGTTATATGATAGCAAGTTGATGAGTTGTAATAAACTTATCAACTTGCTTTTTTAATTCCTCAAAAACTATTACTCAAAGCATAAAGCTAACTACGAATTACACGAATGTCACGAATAAGTAAGCAAGAATGATTCGTGTCATTAGAGAAATTCATAGTCTATAAGTTTATTTTTTGTTTGCTGTCACTTTTAACATTTGCAGGAACAAACTCTTTCTCAGCACATTACAACCACATAAAGCGTGACAGCAGTGACAGCAACTTCAAAAACAAGTCGGTTAGAGTCTATTCCTGCAAGAACCAATTTAGCTTAAAACACTTTATCCAATATGCTTGTTAAAGATCTGTTCCTTGCAAATTTACAACATTCTTGTAAGTTATGCAAGAGGAAACTCTTATCCTTCAAGCTTGAGCATTGAACTCTGAACTTTATGATTAGAGTGATTAACTTTGAGGTTTTACTTTTGAGGGTTATAAAGTAATCATAATTATGAATTCTGAATTAAAGGCCTACATGACAAAACAAGTCATAACTCATTCAGTTTTTAACACTCAAGAGTTTGGATAACTCAGTTATTTTCTCTAATTTTACTTCTATAGCAGTTTTATTATTTTGTCTTTAAAACCAGTTGCTTATCGATTACTAATTTATAAAGATAATTAGAAAACCTTTATTTTTCTTTCTATTTATTGGGATGGGAAACTTTAGTTATTATTCATGTATTTTATAAGAACTATCAGTAACAACGATAAGTTTTTGAAAATTTATCGTACCTTTGCATAGGCATTCCATGCCTGTAAGTAATAATTAAATGGTTTCACTCAAAAATTAAAATCTATCGCGAAAAACTAAAAAGTTAAGAGTTGTTGACATCCTTGACTCAACTGAAATACCAGAACTTGCACTTCGAACAACGTCAGTTTGGTTAAGACAACGGGTGCCTACGCTCCGTATATATGGGCGTGGACAGAAGGATTGTTGTCTGACGTGGGCTGTGCAAGGCCTTGGTACCAACCGAAATTCTCCCACGCCCTTTTTTCTTTCGAAAAGAGGGCTTTTTGCCTTTAGGTAGTTTATCACTTAAATTTAACAACTATGCTGAAGAAGATCAAAATGAAAAACAGTGAGGTTGAACAACTATCAAATGCCTCACAGTATGCTTTCCCAAAGTATGCGACCCAGATTATTAACCTTTTGAATAGCAATGCTCAAGGTACAAGACCTGCTGTTGTAGGGCAGATGTCTGAACTCATCCAAGAGTTTGATGGCAAATCTTTGGAAGAGTGGATTGAGTGGTACAATGAGCGTCAGCCAGATGCGGTAAATGACGCTACTGAAAAGATTTATAATATGTACCTACTTATGAGTAAAGCATTTAATGCTATTACTCGTGAAATGGTAGAAGAGTGGGTAAAGGATTTGGTTTATACCAAAACATATTGCGGTCTGAAATTCCAGAGTGCAATTATTGCATTCTTGGCTGCCAAGGTAAATAAAACATGGAGATTGGCAAATGTAGAAGAGGAAGCACAAGGCATTGATGGATTTATAGGAGATCAACCTCTTCAGATTAAATCCATAACATACAAATTGGAAACTCGCTTGTCTGAAAACATAGATGTGCCTATCGTTTACTATGACAAGGAGAAAGATGGTATAAACATTGAGTACGACACAAATATCTTCTGATAACGTTATGGATGAATTTGTACTTACGATAGATAAAGATAAGTTTCGCTCCACAAATGCCAAATGGAACGAACTGATGCTCAATGACCCATGGTCAGTAGGTTATGTATCTACTCTTATTGAAGCTGCCAATTGGAAGAACAAAGAAGAATGGGAAGAAACCTATTATGCAAGTGGAAAAACTCGCAATGTCTTCATTGAACAAAATGCTACTCAGCTTGGTTATAGCAAAGAGTTCTTCAATGATACAACAATACCTCACAACAAGGCAAATTACTATGCATTGAGCTGGGATGTCAAGAATGTTAATACTCAAAAAGGAAGAACAAAAGAAGACCTGAGGGCAAAAGGTGAAATTCTTTATAATGCAGTAAAGAATAATGGTTATGGTCTGACCCTTGAAGAGTGTATTGAATGTGTTAGATTCAGGGTAATCTGCGAAACTTGGAACGGAATAATTCTTCGTGAGAATAATACTATCAAAACATTACAAGATTTGTTCCCTAATTTGACGTTTGAAAAAGCTGATGGAGAAATAGATCATACTTATGCTGTTGATTTTCAAGTTTACAAACAGGACAAATTGATTTGTGCAATACAAGTAAAACCTAAGTCATATACTCAAAATGCTCCATATATAGTTAAAGCTCGTCATGCAAACGCAAATAAGTATGCAGCATACAAAGAAAAATATAGGGTTCCAGTCTTAACGGTAATTTCAACTATTAAGGGTGAAATATTAAATCGGGAGATTATTCCCCAAATCAAAAGTCTATGAATAGATTTATTGAATTATACATAAAAACTTTAGGAAATAGCAAAGAGGGTGTGTCAAAATGCAAATTAATAACTTGACAACTTTCAATCTATAAGTAGGATTCTTCTAAAGGCAAAGAAAAGACCATTTCTTTACTCAAAATCGAGTATAGAAATGGTCATTTTTTATTGGATTGTTTCAAACTGTAAGATCATCAAAATGATATTTGCATTTTGACACACCCTCTTTGTGCATAAAAAAGAGGATGTGTACATTTTAATACACCCTCTTTCTTTTGTTAAAAAATTATTCAAACAACGTTCCTTTTTCTGAAATCGGAATGTCCTTCAAAGAACGATCAAGATAATATGTTGATTCTATTATCAAATCCTTCTTATCATCAATGACATTAACTTCTTTCATGTAATGGAAGGTAAGATCGGTTTCCTGAGCAGTCATAACTTTGCACCCTAAATGAATATTGTCATATTTGACTTCCTTTTTCATCTTAATACGCTCATCAACAAAAGTCAAATGCTTCTTGTATCGTTCATTAATCAATGCATTGGCTTTGATGATGCTGACAGAACCGAGAATATCTTTAAGCAATGGTTTTAATAGTAGGTCGATTTCAAACCCAACACTATTTCTTTCGCTCAACATCGCTGCGATTGCTGTTGTACCTAAACCCATGAAGGGGTCTAAGACTACATCTCCTTTTTGCGAATACATGTTTATGAGACGGAAAGGTAGTTCGATAGGATATGATGCATTCCTATCTCTTGATGGTGCATTATCAATGGTTTGTTTAACACCTTTGATTTCCCAAATATCAGAGAACCAAACATTTCTTTCCTCCCAAAAGAAAGAGCTATCTCTGCGAGTTTCCTTTTCTTCTGTTTTTTTATAGACCCTTTTTCCGCCTTTTCTAAATATAAGAATCCATTCATGTTCTAGTGTTACATAAGCTCCACACGGAAGCATACCACTTCCCATAAATTTATTAGGGGCATTTGTTGTTTTGCGCCAAAGAATGTTCGGAAGATTGATAAAGCCTAACTTTTCACAAGCCTGAATAATCCTTGTGTTATTGTTATATAGGGCAAATTCACCGTTTATTGTTCTTGTTGCATCACCAATGTTGATGCATAAGAAAGATCCTTCTTTAAGTACTCTCCAGCACTCAGCCCATACCTTATCAAGTTCTTGATGCATGAGTTCAAAAGCCTTTCGAGGTTCATTAGCTTCGAAAGCACTTTTGATATCAGGATTTTGGTTTGACATAATATTATCCCACATTTCAATCATCGGATATGGTGGTGATGTGACAACTATATCCACTGACTTGTCTTTGAGCGGACTCATATTCTGAGCCGCATTGAAATAAATAGTATGCTTCATTGTTTACAATTTTGTCGAATTAATAAGGTCTTTTACGTCAACATCCAATAAAGAAGCAATCTTTACTAACGTTGATAGATCTGGTTGAGCTGCATTCGAACACCAACGGCTTGTTGTTGTAACACTGACTCCTAATTGGTCTGCAAGCCATTTACCTGTACGTTTATGCTCAACTAATACAACTTTAATTCTATTAAGCTCGTTCATTGATAATTTATTTAAGTTTAATGCAAAGGTATAGCCATTTAGTGTAACTGTAAAATAAATATAGTTATTTTCCATAAAAATAAGAATATTCATATTGAAAGTATCTATTTTAACAACTGAGGCATTGATAAATCAGAATAATGTTTTACTTTGCAGGGGATAATCATTAAGAGAAGACTTACGTAACGTGTTGGCAGACAACATGAATGTACGGAGCATTCTTATCTTTACCTACTTTCAAACACCTATAGACAGGGATGCTTATCTCTAAGCTTAGAGAAGTATAATCTTATAAAACAAGCAATTATGAAAGAAAAACTCATGCCATACAGATGGATAGCTTACGTGTTAATGTGGTATATCTTTAAGATGTCTCCTGCCTATCTCAGAATGGCTTATACGTCAGAAGAATATCTCATAACGAGTTTCCTAATATCAGTAGTGGTAATTCTCTTTTGTTCTTACAAATTTGGTTCAGAGAAAGGAAAGGTTCTTGGCATACTGATGTTTCTAATAGCTGTGCTTATCGATGCTGGTGTTGCATTTTTCACGTTTATATGGTTGTTAGGACAGAATTGGCAGAATTAGTATCACACTAAAAACAAATGACTATGAAAGAAAAACATACATCTAAAAAATGGATCGGTTATATAATCTTATGGAGTTTGATTGCATTCCCCTGTTTATTTTTAGCATTTATTTCACCAGAGGATTTCATCATCACTTTATTACCGCTCATCGCAATCCTTCTCTATATCACCTACAAGTATGGAAAAGAGAAGGGAACCATTGAAGGAATCCTAATGTTTGTCATTACCATACTCTTAAATATAACTATTTCGTTTTTTACGTTTGTAATATGGCTGGGACTGAATTGGCACAATTAGTATCACACTAAAACAAATGATTATGGAAGAAAAACATACATCTAAAAATGGATCGGTTATGCTGTCTTATGGAGTTTGATAGCATCCCCCTGCTTAATCTTAGCATGTAATTCACCAGAGGATTCCATCGTCACTTTATTATTACTCATAGTAATCTTTCTCTATATCACCTACAAGTATGGAAAAGAGAAGGGAATCATCGCTGGAATCCTAATGTTTGTCATTACCATACTCTTAAATATAGCTGCTGCGTTTTTAACGTATATAATATTGCTGGAACTGGCCTGGCGTAATTAGAGTTTAGCGGATTAGTGATTGAGTAGGCTTTATATAAAGTTTGTTGTCACAATTCAATTTTCACGTAACTAACTGATATACAACACTTGAATTATTAAAAACGAATGATAGATATGACAGCAACTTGTCTAATAGGAAAAGACGAGGATGTCAATAATAAAAGCAACGAAGAGAACTAACCCCATATCTCTAAGTAATATTCTGCCTTCAAAGAATCGGAAACAGAAAGGCCTCTTGATTGCAGCAAAGAAACGAGGTCATAAGCTGATTTATAACTTGTGCCAAACAATATTGTATTAGCCATGGCACTATAAAAATCTACTTGCTTATTTGAGTATCGTTGAGAGGCTTAGCGGATTCCAGCACAGTAAATAACAAAAAAACTTAAAAAAACAAGGGAGTATATACATATTTTTTATATATTTGCAACATAAACCTAATTAATAATTAAACAACTAAAAGTTATGAAGCCCAAAATTCAAGAAATTCTTGAAAGAATCGCATTAAGTGCAAATGTTCATCACAAAGATTTGGAGGACCATTTAAATAGAAATAACCTTAATGACCATCAACACATCGACAAGTATCAAAAGAATATTTGCGATGAACTGAACAAAACTATTCCTAATTATTCTTGGGAAATAGAATGTCAAATTAATCCACTGGTGAAGGATAGAATTGACATACTAGGAACGCCAAAAGATAAAAAAGGGGAGAAATGGATTATTGAACTTGATGCGACTAGACATGACCAAATTGCAGCTAAATTTATGTCACGTTTAAACCTTATTGGTTTAAAGGAGCAATTCGTATATGTAGCGTTATTATACCCTGCAACAAAAAGTACAGTAAATATGAGCAAGAAATATATAAAATATGCTCATAATATTGCTAAAAAAATCAACAATTCCTCTGCCGTTGGTCTTTATGTACAATTTTCCAAGAAACAACCTAACAGCTGGCAATATGATTATGTTGAAGAATGGGATTATAGTAAGAATGGGAAATATACTATAGACGCCCAAACAAATAATACGGTTTATAATGGTATGACAGAATGTTGTAAAGCAGCTATTGTGAAACACATTAATGTTATGCGTGGGAAGAAGAAAACTTATTATTATGAAGATCTTCTTAATGAGTTTAATGGACAATTAACTATTATATCTGACTGCATAGGAAAAAGCAGATATAAAAATACAAACATTTCGCTTCCAACAAAAACTGGCGAACAAATTATGGTACATACTTATTCACAATGGCGTACCAACGATATGTCATGGAGTGACTTTGTTGACCTTTGCAAACAATATGGTATTATTATAGAACGAATTTGGAAAAATATTGATATTTAAAACAACAATTTATACTATTACATCAGAAAAGTTATAGGGAGTATTATACTAATGTATAAAATGTAGAAACAGAGGTAATGGCTTTACTCCCTATAACTTATAACACCCAAATCAGTTATTAGGCCATAATATTCAAAAATCTTACTTTTATTATTAGCAATAGTGATCAATTCTTATTGCGCGTATAAGTTTGCTTTGGAGAAAGGGACATTCTTAGCCATACTGGTATTCGTAGTGACTATGGTACTTGACTTTCTCCCGTTGTTGATCTATTTCGTATTAAATGAGATAGAGGTGGCGTAATTAACACTTTAGAGTTGTTTTCTACTTTTCTTATCCCGATTATTCAATGATATACGAGCTGACGATGGTAAAGAGAAGTAATATCTTCTTTCGCATATATCAGCCCTTAACTACACATCATTTAGTCTAAATGCAGTTTAAATTTTCCTTACAAAAAAAGTTGTAAACACTTCTCAAATCATCTAAGGAGAGTCTTTTTAGACGTCATTGCAACTAACATAATATCAAGTTGTTATGAAGTCGTGATATTAAAGACACTTAATAAGACTTCAAAAGGGCATTAATAAGGGTCTTAAAGGGCATCTTTTAGAAGCGAAAAGAGCATGAATTGAAAGGCAATTCATGCTCTTTTTATTTTTGTTCATTGAAGTTTATTTACAATAAGGGGGTAACAAAAGGGAAAGAGTGGATGAAATAATATGCGAAGAAGCAAGTGTAGACGGTGATGTCTTAACTCCTCTAACTCCATTTAACTCCTTAACTCCTTGCATTTAACTCCTTAACTCCTCCTCTTACATAAGTGTAAACGGTGTTGTCTTAACTCCTCTAACTCCATTTAACTCCTTAACTCCTCATCTTTCTCTCCTTAACTCCTCAAAGCCCTACTTCTTCGTACGAATCTTATAGCCTGCAAGTCCGTAGTAAAGGATGAAGAGGAAACAAGGGACGCTGACCCAGTAAGAGGTTTGGAAAGAGGTGCAATCCTGTACGACACCACGCAGCCAAGGCATCACAGCACCACCGGCAATCGCCATGGTCAGCAGTGAAGCACCCGACTTAGTGAACTTGCCAAGGTCTGCCATTGCCAAAGGCCACAACGCTGGCCACATCAACGAACAGCCTAATGCCATCAAGAAGATGCAATAAACGGAGATAACTGGGTTTGGCACAACGGCTACAGCCACACTACCAACGAGGGCAATGATAGCGCAGATACGCATTGCAGCAGCCTGAGAAAGGTAACGTGGGATGAAGATAACGCCACAGACGTAACCCACAATCATACCCACTGAAGGGATAAATCCGTAGTTATCACCCTCCAAACCTAATGACTTTGCATAACCTGTTGCCGTAGCAAGCGAAATAGTTTCTACACCAACATAGAGGAAGAGTGCTAAACAGCCCAACAATAAGTGTGGGAACTGCAGAATACTTGTCTTACCGTCAGCGTAGGAACTGACTGCTGTCTCGTCGCCGCTCTCACTCTCGTCCTCACCTGCAGCCTTCACGTCTGGCAGTGGAGCCATCAATGCGATAACACCCAAGAGCAAAAAGATACCGATAATGATGGTGAATGGCATGTAAAGATCGGTGAGTTGCGTATCGCCAATACCCTTACCAATCACCAAAGTAATGAAGAGGGTTGTCACTGGCCAAGCCAACTTATTACTGATACCCATGCAAGAGATACGACGCGCTGCCGAATCCATCGGACCAAGAATCGTCACATATGGATTGACAGATGCCTGCAGAACGGCGTTGGCTGCACCACTGACGAAACTCGCAATGAGGAACCATGTCAGTGAGTTCTGCTTCGCTGCGAGGATGAAAAGTCCGAAAGCTGCTGCGAAGATAGCAAACGACAAAGCCATCGTACGCTTATAACCGATTGCCTTAATGCAATGGGTTGCAGGAATACCGAACAAGAGGAACGGTATGAAAGTCGCTGCAAGCAACAGACTTGAAGCCGCACCAGAGATGTGCATTGACTTCTCTAACACTGGCATCAGATAAGAGTTGATACCCAAGGCAAAGCCAATAGAGAAGAAGAATAAGCCGATAATGGCTAAAGGAAATAGATAGTTCGTTTTCTGTTTCATAATAAAGATATTTTTTATTTACTACTTCATAACAAGGCTTTTATGCTTTCACTCCTCCTTCAGAGAGGACTTCTGTGAACTTACTAAGGCTCCGCACCAATGGTGTTTACCATCAGCACGCCATGTGCTAAGCCTCCGCACACGCTTTGAAAACGGAAAGAAGTGCACATTATTATAGCTTTGGCTTACTTTATTATCGCTCCATACATGGGGGAAGGATATTTTTAGTCAACCATTATAATTGCCATTTTGAAATATAAAGGCGCACGAGGCACCCATTCCTTAGAATGAAGAATACCACGTGCGCCCCTACCCTACAGTCAAATCATAAGCACTGAAGACTGCAAGGCGTTAGTTAACATGAACCTTTCCACCCTGAATATAGAATCCTTTGGCAGGAGGTTCAGGGAGTCTACGACCAGAGAGGTCGTAGACTTGTGCTATTGTTGTTGCTGAGTTTACTACGGCAGAGATTCCGTTTGCAGAATCATCTGCCGCTTCTGAAAAAGGGATGAGACGCACGATGTTTGAGTAGGTTTTACCTTTCTGTATCTCATACTTTGGTAATGGACCGGGACCACAAGAGCCATTACCAAGACCACGCTGGATAGCATCAAAGTGTGCTACAGTGCGATTGCTTACTGGCAACTCCCATTCATGGCGTGCAGTACGTAACTCGGCATCTGTCCAAGGGGTCAGAGAGAAGGCTACATCGCCCGCTGTCTCTACCTTCACACCTGTTCCCTCGTTGTTAGTGAGGGTGAGCCAACGAAGACCAACGCGGTTGCCGTTGCTCTGTGGGTGTGCGAATGGCTCATACATATCCTTGACTGTCGTCTCATAGAGACCGAAGTCTTCGCCATCGAGGCGGTCGATATAGCTTGCGCGAGGACCACGTGCATAGTAGCGAACCTTAGAGAGTTCCTTTGGGAAGTTCAGACTAAAGCCTAAACGTCTTGCGCCATTGCCCTGTGCCTCATACGAGCTGGCGAGATCTATCGTACCGTTTGCATTGATTGTGTACTTATAAGTAGCCTTACCATAGTTGCCGTTCTGCGTAACATTCACGGTTGCCGTCTTACCATCGTCAGAGAGTTGGAAGGTTGCAGTCTGTGAAGTTACACCATTGTCGGTTGCAACATTACCATAAGCCTCCATAGGACCATCATTCTCTATCCAGCGGTAGCGGTCGAAACGTGGACCATTGTTCCGCATAAAGAGGTCCTTACCCTCGTATGCCCAAAGGGTGATATTGCCCTGTCCGTCGAATGTTACTTTCTGCTTACCATTCGCATAGGTATAACCACCATCGCTATTCTTCGTTGCGTGAAGGGCATCAGCCTTTGTGTTATCAACCTTATCGAGGACCTCTGTACGTTGTGCCAACTGCTGCTGGAACTCAGCAACAGGATAATCACGGTCGCACCAGTTCGTTGCCTCCCTCGTATAAAGTCCGATATTGAGGAAGAGTTCCTTACCAGCAAAGGCTGTAGGGTTATACTTCAAGTCAACGGTTTCAGTACCACCAGCAGCGCAATTCAGCTTCTTAACAATACCATCCTGTACAGGCTTACCATCAGCGAGGAGTGTCCACTTAAGATAGAACTGGTCGAGGTTGCGGTCAAGATACTTATTAGTCAACTTCACCTGACGGCTGTCCTTGTTCAAGTTGAAGGCTACCCACTGGTAAACACGCTTCACCTCGTCAAGTTCAGCACTCCATGCACGGTCGGCATTGACAAGTCCGTTGTTAACGAAGTTATACTGATGAGGACCCGGACAGTCATATCCTGTGATATAAGCAGGGAATCCATTCTTTGTCAATTGGTTGTTTTTAATCGCATCATAAGAGTAGATACTCTGATCCACCCAGTCCCAGATACAACCACCAACACCCATCTGAGAGCCTTCCATAGCCTCCCAGTACTCACGCAGGTTGCCCACAGCGTTACCCATAGCATGGGCATACTCGCACATGAAGTAAGGCTTATTCGTGTTCGGATGGTTCACATCAGAGGTCACCGGACCCGTTGTTCCGCTGCGCCAAGCATCCATAGCAGGATACATTACAGAGTGGATATCAGTGCCTTCAGCCTTATCTCGTGTTGATCCCTCATAGTGGATATAACGGTTATCAAGCTCTTTCACAGCGTTGTAAGCCGCCATGATGTTCAGACCAGAGCCACTCTCGTTACCCAAACTCCAGAAGACAACACTCGGATGGTTGCGGTCGCGGAGGGTATTACGTACGTTACGGTCAACGATAGCACCGGTCCAATCCGTGTTATTGATGATTGTCTTTGAGCCATCCCAGTTCTTGTGAAGCTCCATATCAGCCTCATCAACAACGAAAAGACCGAAGTAATCGAACATTGCCATCATCTTTGCGTGACGTGGATAATGGCTGGTACGAACCGTATTCATGTTAGACTGCTTCATCATTGCTATGTCTTTTAACATAAGGTCGGTACTGATGCTGCGGCCATGCAATGGGTCAGTGTCCTGTGTGTTAGCACCCTTGAGGTAAGTACGACGGCCGTTCACCTCAAGATAACCCTTACTAAGGTCAATCTTTCTGAAGCCATACTTAGTAGAGAAAGCCTCCTCTTCCTTGCCGTCCTGCGACTGGCTGAAAGTGAAGGTATAGAGTGTTGGGGTCTCAGCAGACCAAAGTTTCACGCCAGAGAGTGTTCCGAAGTCAACTGTCAGCGTCTTCAAGCTATCGCCAGCAGCAAAGACAAAGTCAGACTTCAGCTTCTTTACTTCCTTACCCGATGGGTCGAAGAGCGTTACGGTTACGGTCTTCTTCGCTGCTGTCTTATCACGATTGCAGACGGTAAGGTCTACAGATGTAGCCGCACTACCCGTAGCAGCGGTAGTAGAACCTGGTGTAACAGTAGCCTTAATATAATGATCTGCCAAATAAGTCTTTGGTGTAGCCACAAGGTAAACATCACGATGAATACCACTCATATGCCACATATCCTGACCCTCAAGATAAGAGCCATCGCTCCAACGAATCACCTGTACGGCAACATTATTCTTACCTGTGCGGAGATATTTAGTAATGTCAAACTCGCTGACATTGTTTGCTCCTTCTGTATAACCCACTTCATTGCCATTCACATAAACGTAAGCAGCAGAGTAGATACCATCAAAGTGGAGGAAGACACGCTTGTTCTCCCAGCCTGCAGGCAGAGTGAAATCACGACGATAAGAGCCCACAGAGTTCTTCAAACCAGCCTTCATACGAACGTAAGGCTGCTGATCTTCAAACGGATAGTCTACATTTACATACATTGGCAGACCATAACCATTCATCTCTAAACAAGAAGGAACAGTGATATCGTTCCACGCAGAGCCTTCAGTACTTACGTTATCGCCCCAGAAGTCGTCCTTACCGAGCAAGACAGGCTTGGCTCCCTCGCTCCAACGCAACTTCCATGTGCCATTCAAACTAAGGTAGTTTGCGCCTGTTGGTTCCAACCAAGGCTTGTCATAACGCTGACCATCAGCCTTCATAGCCTTCGTCGAAGGATAAGGCATATAGGTGGCATGCGCACGCTCCTTGTTACGTTCATAGACCTTTGCATTCTCCCAGTCGGCACCCTCAGGAATAACCACTGCAGGCACTTCCATGAACTGTAGCGTAGCAGCTGATGCCTCACTGTTCCCATAACCACAGTAATATCCGTTGACAGAAGAGATAGAACCATAGGTTACATAATAAGTCTGACCATTCCTTGCAGACACTGCACTCAACTTATAACCACTGCCTTTCTTAGTGATATAAATCTGTTGATTAGGATTGGCGATGCTCTGTGTCCACATACAAGGATAGCCAGAGACTTTCTTTGTGTCGTTGAGTGCCATGTCGAAAGCCAACTCGCCGTCGCCATTTACCAACTGATAGCAGTCCTGCTTACCGCTCACAGCAACGAGTTTCCACTTCTGTGCATCGTTACCTTCAGCATAAGCAAGGAACGCAAGACCCGTGTCCCTTAACCATGAATACTTGTAGGGAGTAAGGACATTCTTGGTGTCTTGCCCTACTGAAATTAAATAGGTCTTACCGTGTTCAGGCTTCGCACCCCATGTGCCAGCCCTCAGCACGGATGGTGCTAAGGCTAATAAGAATACGAGAAGACCAATGTTTCTGATAGTTTTCATATAAATGAGAGTAAATATTTACGCTGAGTTGAACCCACACCTCAGCCTAAGCCGAAGTGTGGGTAAGATATATAACCTGTGATTAGTTGATTACTTTCGTTGTGCTTGTTGTACCGTTGCTATACTTCATTTGCTTGATGTACACGCCACGGCTCTGTGACTGACTTGTCTTTGTACCGTTAAGGCTGTAGTAGTCTACGGAAGCAATGTTACCGTCCTGCGCCTTTTGTGCGACTGCGATAGCGTCTGCAGTCTTTGAAACAATGACATATACACCGCCTTTCACTGTAGGGAAGCTGATTTCGTCATCACTGATACGCTTTGCCTTAACCGTCTTTCCGTCAGCAGTAGTCACCTTATAATCCTTTGCTACGTTAGTATATTTCACAATACAGGTTGTACCCATGTTTGAAACAATCTGTACCTTCGTAGCCTTAGCATTTGCCCAGTCGATATCAACGGTGAAGTTGCCCACTGCCTTTAAGCCCTTCACAGAACCCTTCTGCCAGAATGTTGTTGGCAAGGCAGGGAGAATCACGAGCTTATCATTATGACTCTGGAGGAGCATCTCGGCTACACCGGCTGTATAACCGAAGTTACCATCAATCTGATAAGGTGCATGGGCATCCCAGAGATTCTCATAGATACCCCCTGCAGCCTCGTTAACTCCGGTGTCCCAAGTCTGCTGTAAGGCACGCTTGATAAGGTTATGACAGTGCTGACCTTCGTAGGCGCGGGCGTTAAGATTAATCTTATGACCGAGCGACCAACCAGTTCCGTGACCATCGCCACGGGCTATCAGCGACTGGCGAGCTGCCTCAAAGACAGTCTTGTTGGCATCTTCACTAATCTGTGTACAAGGATAAAGTCCCATCAAATGTGAGATATGGCGGTGTGCCTTATACTCGTTTACACCGATTTTGCTTGGGTTATTAAACTGTGAAGAGTATTTCCACTCACGGAGATAAGTCTGTCCGTCGGCAGGGTTCACCTCTGTATGGCATCCGTCGTCAAGCTTAGCAAAGTAGGTTGCAAGCGAATCACGGAACGCCTTTGACACCACATCATCGCCAAGAACTTTAATCGCCTTGCGAGTGTTATTGAAGAGATCCCAAACCAACTGCTGGCTGTGTGCGGTAGCATTCTCCGTTGGTCCGTGTTCTGGTGACCATTCGTCAGGACATTCGTAGGTGCCGTCAGCAGCCTTAACAAGCTTCTTAAACCAATAGTCGACAGCCGATTTCATCGCAGGGAACGCCTTAGTGCGCAGGAAGTCCTTATCCATTGTGTAGGTATAGTGCTGCCAGAGGTGCTGACAATACCACGCATTAGCAACGGTATAGGTGTTGGCAAAGGTAGTACCAGAGCCATAGATGTTATTCTCCGTTGGTAAGGTCCAACCTGTATTCACGTGACCCATGTCCTGTGCAAAGCGACGCCATGTAGGCTTCACACACGCCTCACGATAGATATAATCGAGGAATGGGCGGTGAAGTTCAGAGAGGTTGGTTGGCTCAGCAGGCCAGTAGTTCATCTGTACATTGATGTTCGCATGGATATCAGCGTGCCATGCTGGAGTGTTGTTGTCGTTCCAAATACCCTGTAAGTTAGCTGGGAGCGATACGCCACGGCTTGAACTGATAAGGAGGTAACGACCATAATTGAAGTAGAGTTCCTCTAAGAAGAGGTTGTCATGCTGGTTGTCACGATAGTTGCTGATGAGCTGTGGGGTTGGAATATTATTCTTCACATCACCGAGGGTGAGCTGACAACGCTCGAAGAGTGACTTATAATCGGTCTTATGGGCTGCAAACAAAGCATCGTAACCCTTGTTCTGTGCACCATTCACTGTCGCTGTTGCACGACCTGCAAGGAGGTTAGCTCCAGACACATATGTTGGTGCATCTGGGTCAAAGTCGGTCAAACCACGGAGATAAACAGTCATGCTATTGGCACCATTTACCTCAATAATGCCCTTTGCATTCTTAGTAATCGTACCGCCATCTGTCACGATGCGCGCTGCACAATAATAGTTCTCTGGTGTTGTTGCACCATGATCATCCTGGCGAGCGACCTGACCATCGAAGGTAATCGTTGCCTGATTGTTATTGTCAACAGTATAACTTACGTTACGTCCGTTCTGATTCTTCAGTGTAAGGGTTGTATTGATTTTACCGTTCTGTGAGGCAGTATAGCGAACTACCACACAGCTATCAGGATTGCTTGCGAAGTAAGTACGATTGTACTCTACCCCATCCATCGTATATTTCACACCTGCTACGGCATCGTTGATATCGAGGTAACGCACATAGTCAGTTACCTTTGTCATACCACGACTACGAATATAAAGGTTACCAAAGTTAAGATAATAACCATAAGCAGCCGTACTTGTCAGACCACCGAGCTTACCGCTCCAAAGGGTCTTATCGTTAAACTGTACATCGTCAATGGAAACATCGCCCATCAAAGTTGCACCAAACTGACCATTACCGATTGGCAAACAAGAGGTCATCCAGTTAGTTGCGGGTTTTGTATACCAAAGCGTATATTTATTGGCAGGATTAAAAGTAGTAATACCTGACACTGGTACCAATGCTTCTGCAGGTACGAAGCGCACGACATTACCACCATCGCCTAAGTCCCAGAAGCTGATATATTTGCCTTCACCAGCACCTTGGAACATATTAAAGAAGTTACGTCCTGTGGTTGACTTACCAATCTCGAAGCCACCCAATGCGTTCTTTGACTCCACCATCGTAAAGAGCGTATCCTTCACGTTGCGAGCCTTTGCAGCGTTGACGTATGAATCGCTGACATAAAGAATCTTTCCACTCTTGCTAACAAAAGAGTATTTGCCGTCTTTCTCTGATACACGCCATAGCATGTCATCAAGATTACCATTATGCAATGAGGCTGTTTGGCAAGTTGCCTTATCGCCCTTGGCACTCAAAAGCCAGTTACCAGTCTGGAACTGGATGTAATAATAAACAGGATTTGCAGCTGTTGAGATGACTGGCATATAGTATGGAAACTCCATGTCATCCTTGCTAACAAAGGTCAAGACGTTGTTGATGTCGCCCTTATCCCACAATCCAATCTCTTGTCCAGCCCTAATCTCTCCCACTTGGTTCATCGCATGATTGCCAGTAGAGTCTGGTGCCAACTCGAATGCACCCGTTCCAAAGCTGGTATTCATACTCTGGAAGATATGGAATGAGGTAATATCTGTAGCCTTAGTAGCCGCCATAAAACGCGAACTATAAGGATTTGTGCCATTGACATAAAGGGTATGCCCGCTCTTGCTTACCAACTGGTACTTCTTATTACGACCAAAGTTCTCTGCCGCTACTACCTTCCATAACTGGCGATCACCATTCATAACCTGTGGAACGACAGTAAGGCACTTTTGCTTTTCGCCCTTGTCTTCCAACACGTTGTTAGAACGAAGATACTTAACGTAATACCAATGCTCATTGGCTTTGGTACTGATGCGAGGATAACCTTGTGCCAGAACTTGTCCGACACATACGACAGACAAGAGAAAAGCAGCACAAAGACGCTTACAGATATTCATAATAGAGGATAAGATATTGTGATAATTATTTAATTATTAATGTTGAACAATAAGACGAAAAAGGGGGTTGTATCAAAATGGTGTCAGTGGCAAGTGATAGAATTACACATGTTGTGTATCTATGCTTAGCCTGCTAACAGACACACCCTCAAGTGTATCCTTCCTTTTGATACAGCCCCTTAACCCCTATCTGCCCTTAGACAAGCGAGTCTATTCTTCTTTTTAACAGCATTGTCATTTGACAAATGGGGGTTAAACTATTTTCACTGTGAAACTTACTTCACAACAACCTTCTTGCCATTTACGATGTACAAGCCCTTAGCAAGACCCTTGAGGCTCTTAGCTACCATGCGACCATCGAGGGTGTAAACATAACCTTCAGCCTGCTTCTCCTGTACCTTAACGTTTGAGATGCCAGTAGCTGAAGCCTTCTCCATCTCCTTAATCTCTTCATCATTCAAGATATCAGAGATTGGAATGAACTTGAGGGCGTTGTTAGGATCGTTAACTGCCCACTTACCCATAAAGTGGTGCCAAGCTACGTTACCCCATGCATTAAGGAAGTTGTTTGTAGTTCTGTCACTGCTGTCACCGATAGAGTAGCACTCGCTGCCCTGGTTGCTGTCGAAGATGTAGAGTTCTTGTGGATCTGTAGTTGCTATGAAGCCACCATTCATCTTACCACCACCGCTCTTGCCGTTGCGTACCCACTCGCCAGCCTCATTCTTCTTATACATATCGTTACCACCAGGCATCTCTGTCTCGAATGCAACGAACTTAATGTACTGACCTGCCTCGTTAACAAGAACAATCTTCTTTGTATCAGCATCGAACTCTGTTACGTGCCATACCTTGTGCTTGAAGTTCACATCAGCCTTTACAAGAGAATCAGCAATCAGTGTATCGTTGTCAACAGAAAGAAGCAACTTATTTCCTGTCAGACCATTCAAACCTGTAGGACCATTTGCTGGGTTGTTTGCTGCTGGTCTGTTGAACTGGATGAAGTAACGAGTACTATTGTCACCCTGCTGGAAAATATTAAAGTCGAAGTTCCAAGTTGGAATCTCTACCTCAGAAGCCTTGATAAAGTAAACCTTAGAACCATTGTCTGTTTCAGTCCAAGGACCATACTCATTACCTAACTTCTGACCACTGTAGATGTTCACGAAAGCATTACCATCCTTTTCAAGCATCTTGATAGCACCAAAGGCTGCTGAAGGATCGTCATTGTGGTCGATAATTTTGAAAGCCTTGAAGTTCTCGCCAGTATCAGAACCAGCAGCAAGACGCTCACCCGCATTGGTATACATTGTCCAAGTGTTGCCATCAACAGTAACAGTAAATGTCCAAGTCTCATCAGCATTCTTTGTACAAGTCCAAGTCTGCTTTTCAACATCACCCAAAGAAGCAGCCTTAGCTGTCAACTTCTCACCATCGCCATTAGCTGTAACGTAACCCACTTTCTGGTTACCAACAGCGATGTAGTACTTTTCACCGCTCTCAGGAACTGAAACCCACTGAGCGAAAGTTGTCATTGCGACCATGCACAATGAGAGTAGAGTAAAGATTTTTTTCATAAGTTGTAATAAATAATTGGTTTTTGTTTTATTTTTTAAATAGATGTTAGTTTCTACCTCGATTAGGGTTTACTATTTTCTACCGTTAAGTTTATATTTTAGGTTTTATCTTTTGGGCCTTAATAAAGGAGTCACCTACCTTCTTTAAGTCGATGGCAAATATAAACATATTCTTTTAAATATTCATTGTTGCAAATACAATATTTAATATTTTTAACTATTACCATCCGATAATAGTAAATCGATTATGCGCTCATACTGAATCTTCTTCAGTTAAATAATACCCTATTACACTAAGAATATAAGTCGTACTACTAAATAGAAAGAGCTTATTCATAGTCGTTTAACTCCTTCCAAACAACAAGTTGACATCCTATCAGTAACCATTTGCAGAGCATTCAGCGCCCCGCACCATATGTGCGAAGCATCCGCACACGATGTGCTAAGCACCGACACCACAGCATTAAGTCCATACTTCACCTTTCAGAATTGATACTTTATACTTATGATCACCCATGTTGGAAACGCTGAAGAAGACTGAAGACATTTTACAAAGCTATATATAAGGTATATACCGAGTGGAAACACCCTCCGTATTAGCTTCCTTTGATATTATAATTAGCCATTACGTAGTAAGTTATATACAGACGACGTGAACCATCTCTTTGAAGTTCTGTCCTGCTATTTTATTAAGGCAAGGCAGTATTATGTAACAATTAATTTTTAATTTAATAAAAAAGTATTATCTTTGCCACGAAAAGAACTTTTGCGTTTGTGCAAACGCAGAGATAGATATACTTCATTAGAATGGAGGTCAACCTAAACAATAG
>ERZ772948.243-NODE-243-length-34070-cov-10.138145_pt1 | contig 34070 bp, 35 predicted proteins | sample MGYA00511945_ERZ772948 | MGnify/ENA primary metagenome ERZ772948 (study PRJEB29015, sample SAMEA2737927) | human oral metagenome | biome: human oral; feature: human-associated habitat; material: dental | place: China | collected 2141 ... | reverse complement strand
ACCTAACTCCTGAACAAAAACCGTTTGCTAAGAAACGTGCTGACTTTAGTAACGCGGACAAGTTGACTGACCTGCTTGAAGTAGTGAAGACTGTGAGGCCAACCATTCTTGTAGGAACTTCGACTCAACCTAATACCTTCACTAAAGAAATAGTAGAGGTTATGTGTGAAAATACAGAACGTCCGATGATCTTCCCTTTGTCAAATCCAACCAAACTAGCAGAAGCTAGTGCCAAAGATTTAATTGAATGGTCAGATGGCAAAGCTTTTGTCGCAACAGGAATTCCTGCTGATACGGTTTCTTATAAAGGTGTCGACTATGTGATTGGTCAAGCCAATAATGCCTTGATTTACCCAGGTCTTGGTCTAGGTATGCTGGCTTCTGAAGCAAGTCTTTTGACTGATGAAATGATTGGAGCAGCGGCTCATTCATTGAGTGGGATTGTCAATCCAGGCCAACCAGGAGCTCCAGTTTTGCCGCCATTCAAGTATGTAGCAGATGTTTCTATTAAAGTAGCGGAAGCAGTCGCTAAAAAAGCGCAAGAGCAAGGTCTTACACGCGCTAAGGAAACAGATATGGCCAAAGCAGTTCGTGATTTGAAGTGGTATCCAGAGTATAAATAATTCATTACTGCTGTCTATCCTTCACTAGCGACAGATTTGTATGGGCTGTGGACTTAAGAAATTTAGAAAGGATACCTATGTCACTCTTTTTAACCTCGATTACGAGTATCATTCCGATTATCGCTATTATTGTTTTGGGGTATATTCTTCAGGTGAGGGGATGGTTTGGAGATGACTTTGGTCCCAATCTGTCTCGTTTGATCATGAATGTAGCCTTGCCAGCGTCAATTTTTGTGTCGGTGATGAAATACCTAACACTAGATAAACTAATCAGTCTTTCTGGAGGCCTCCTTTATACTTTTGTGGCATTTATCTTAGGATATATGGTAGCTTATATTGCAGTTATACTTTTCAAGGTCCGTCCAGGACGGCGAGGGACCATGATTAATACCTTTGTGAATGCCAATACTATTTTTATCGGTTTACCATTAAACGTTGCTCTTTTTGGTGATCAGGCTCTTCCTTATTTCTTAATTTACTATATCACCAATACGATTTCCACCTGGACATTGGGCGTGTATTTGATGACGAGCGACAGTAAATCGGGTCAAAGCAAGGAGACAACTAAATTTGACTGGAAGAAATTGCTACCAGCTCCGCTTGTAGGTTTTCTTGTGGCTCTGCTATTTTTGATTCTCCGAATCTCTATTCCAGATTTCGCAACGAATACCTTAACCTATGTTGGAAATATCGTCACTCCCCTATCTCTGATTTATATTGGTATCGTTCTTGCAAAGGCAGGCTTGAAAACTATTACTTTTGATAAAGATACAATTGTCACTTTAGTTGGACGCTTTATCCTAGCTCCTCTTATCATGCTTCTTGTATTGAAGTTCTTTGCCCCAAATATGGCGGCAGTAGAATTTAAGACCTTTATGATTCAGTCCGCTACGCCAGCTCTGGCTGTTCTTCCAATCCTTGCTAATCAAGGAAAAGGAGATGTGGAATTCTCTACGAATGTAGTGACTCTAAGTACGGTTCTATTTATCGTTGTTATTCCAATATTACAAACTTTATTAGGATAAGAAGGAATAGGATAGGATTGAAAGTTCTGAGTTAAGAAATTTCCTTATTTTAGATACATCTATTCTTATTTCTTGAAATCAAAATCGGAAGAAACTCCTCTAAAGGTTGCTATTAAGCGATTTTGAGATGTCCTAAAACCCATACTTTTCAAACCAGGCTTGAAAAAGGCACGTAAAGTTTCACAATTTAGTAAATGTTAATTCGAAAGAATTGCTATACTTACAAAGAGCACCTTTCTTGGTGTTCTTTTTTATATTTCTATACTAAATTGGTGCAATTGACACAGTCAGTTGCACCAAAACGTTAAGAACCAGCTATAATACAGCATTTACAACACTTCATGGTTCACACCATGGGGTGTTTTTTGACGTTTTTTAACAAAATTCACACCACTTTTCACACCAAATTCAGGCTCTTTTCTACCATTTATCAAGTCTATCAAGGCTTTAAGTAAAGAAAGAGTTAAGACAGTAGCTATTCTGAGGTTACTGTCTTATTTTTAACACTTTTTGATCCATAAAGGGCATTCTAAAAAACACCTCATCTGGTATTTTTGTCAACTGTAGTGGGTTACCAAAAAGTCATACTCTGGAGAGGACAAGATTTGTTCTCTCCTTATAAACAATCGCTTCATTTTGAAAATCAGGAAAGCGTTGTTTACGGATCTAGTAAAGCAAATAATAGCCAAGAAGGCAATGCAATGTTTGGTGGCTTCTTCTTTATCGGTATCTTCCTATCCATTATCTTTATGGTCGGTACTGTATTAGTCATCTACTACAAACAAATCTCTGAAGGATATGAAGACCGCGAACGCTTTGTAATTTTGCAAAAGGTTGGTTTGGATCAAAAGCAGATCAAGCAAACTATTAACAAGCAAATCTTAACCGTTTTCTTTCTTCCTGTAATCTTTGCCTTCCTCCATCTGACCTTTGCTTATCATATGTTGAGCTTGATTCTAAAGGTCATTGGAGTAGTCGATGCGACCATGATGTTGACGATAACTTTATCAATCTGTGGAATCTTTGCACTCATCTATGTTTTAATCTTTATGATTACTTCAAGAAGTTATCGTAAGATTGTTCAAATGTAAAAAATAATAATGCAATAGAGTGCCTAGAATATAAACATATAAAAATAAAGGAGATAATATGAAATCTGAAAGTTATTTTGACGGAGGAATCCTAGATTATATTGGATACTCTATCTTAGTAGCCATAATTTGCGGGCTTACCTTGGGGATCGCAACACCTTGGGCGGTTTGCATGATGCAAAATTGGAAAACCAAACACACAGTAGTGGATGGGCAACGTCTATACTTTGACGGGAATGGAGCACAACTGTTCGGTAACTGGATCAAGTAGTTTCTTCTAACCATCATCATGTTTGGAATCTATGGCTTCTGGTTGAACATAAAAATGGAGCAATGGATTGTCAAACACACTCATCATGTTTAAAGATTAAAACGGCATCTTCTTTCAGAGGAGATACCGTTTTTTCTTTTTCGGATAAGGAAACAAAAATTACTTCCTTTCTCTATCTTTTAGATTAATTGATTTCTTCAGAGAAAGACTGTAAAATTTTTGATATAATGTTAAGGATAGACTGACGGGTGCTTAAAGGATAATTTTCAAAAGAATGACAGGTGAGCATTAAAAATATGTAAGATTGGACAGAAGTCTCTCTACCATCATCCATGCAGAAAAAATTATATGAAATAAAAGGAGTAACCAATGTCCGGAAACTATTCAACACGTGAATTCCGCGAGAAACTATATGATGACCTTCATGTTCGATTAAGAGATACAGTGATTTTGATGTGTGCGATTTTTATTGCCTCTATAGGTCTAAATATGAATTCAACAGCTGTCATTATTGGAGCCATGCTGATTTCCCCTCTTATGACACCGATTGTTGGACTGGGGTTTGGTTTAGCTATTTTTGATACGCGTTTAATCAAACAATCTCTAGAGGTTTTATTTACTCAAGTATTGGTCAGTTTGCTTGTCTCGACTCTGTATTTCTGGATTTCTCCCTTATCTTATGCAAGTAGCGAGTTGATTGCACGAACCTCTCCAACCATTTGGGATGTTCTCATTGCTATTGCTGGTGGGATAGCAGGTTTTATTGGTTCAAGGAAAAAAGAAGCAAACAATATCGTACCAGGAGTAGCCATCGCAACAGCTCTGATGCCACCTATCTGTACTGCGGGCTATGGTTTAGCTAATGGAAATGTACGATTTTTATTTGGGGCTCTTTATCTTTTCTTGATCAACTGTGTCTTTATCATGCTAATCAACATTGTTGGAACAAGAATTATGATGAGAAAATCTCCCTTAAGTTCATTTAAAGAGCTAAATATTAGAATGAGAATTGGGTTGATATCCTTGATTGTATTATTGGTTCTTCCAGCCAGCTATTCAGCAGTCACTCTGACGATGGATCAAGCACGTAAAGAAGGGATCAAACAATTTGTAGGAAAAGAGTTCGCCAATCATACGGTCATAAATCAAGTCTACAAGTCAAGGAATAATGAATTGGTCTTGACGGTCGTTGGAGATCCGATTTCAGATGAAGAATTAGAAACAATTCGCCAAAAACAAGCCTCTTACGGTATTCAATCTGTTCAATTGAAAGTCAATCAAGTCCATAATTCGACAAAATTAGATAGTGAAGCGACCAAGGAATTTTATGAAACCATTGACAAGTATATCGATCAAAAACTCTCTGAAAAGGATTCGCAAAAAGATCTCGTAAAAGAAAATGAAGCAGACAAGGATTGAGGACGAGGAACTGAATAGGTTTTTATGCCGTGTTTTTCTTGTTTGTTCTTCTTTCTTACCTATAACAAAATAAAATTGATGAATATGTAACAAAAAATAATTTAACTAATGGTGTGAACTTTTAGTATTTATCAGCTCAATTCGTGTATTTTTAGGATAAAGTTCACACCATTCAGATGAAATTAGTTGGAATTGGATGAAATTTTGAGTTTTGAAAACTTGTGGAAACATTGATATTACAAGCTTTTGAAATTTATTCAAAGAAAAATCTTTCAAACCAGGTCTTAAGAAAGCTCGTAAAGCTAGCCAGTTCTCTAAACGTTAAGAGCCAGCTACAATACAGCATTTACAACACTTCATGGTTCACACCATGGGGTGTTTTTTTGATAATTTTTAGCAAAATTCACACCACTTTTTACACCAAATCCACACCATTATTTATTTAGGGAGCGATAAGCAATCTCTCCAACAGCCATTGGAATCACATTTGAAGTGTTGACATAAGTCTCAGTTGTAATCGTATCACTATGGGTTAGTGCTTCAGAAATAGCTTCGATAGACGATCCAGCCTGTTTAGTAAGTGTGGCTCCTGTATGCCGTAGCTTGTGTGAGTTTGGGGTGTTGCTTTATAATAGTTTTCCTCTTATTGTTATTGAACTCCCTCATACTCCTAGATAACAATATTGATACTGAGAAATACATTTTTTATCATTTAGAATATAAGTTTTAAAGGATGGAATTTAATCGATAGTTGGAAAAGGTTTTCGGGTATGCTATAATATACTCTGCAGTATTATAATAGTTTGCTTTAACTTAACACTGTGAAATAAGTGTAAAACTGAGGTATAAATTTTGAAGAAGTTGATTATAGTTTGTGATGAAAAACATAGAAAGTATGGAGATTATCTTTCACAATTGATTAGTTTAGAAAATGACACAGAAGATTGTGTTGTTGGAATAAAAGATGGCGAAGTTGCTACACAAGTATGGTCTGAAAAAGAGTACCAATCTAATGCACCTCAAATCTCGTCTTTGCAGTATATACTATTTGTTGGTGAGAGTAAACTAATAAAAGAGAAAGGACTTCATATGAAACCCGTGTTTTCAAAATACGGTATGCGATATGGATGGCTTGGGAAGCAAGCTATTTTAACGGTGGAAGCAAGTATATCAGTTAAAGAGTATGATGAATTTCTAAACTTTGCGCTTGACAATCAAGCGGATATAGAAAGATTAGTAGAGAAAAAAGAGAATAAAAGCTTTGTTGATAAGGTGAAGGAAAATCCTATGGTAGGCGCAAAAGTAGCTGGAATTGCTGCTTTAGGAGTGTTGGGTGGAGCAGTCGGGCTATCCCCCGTTATAGGATTAAAGATTAAGAGAACTATTGACTTGAAAAAAGGAATTAGGGAACAGCAATATAGTTGCGCAATAGTTAAGTTTTATTTAGAAGGTCTTTCGGCATTTTTAGGAATGTAATGTCAAAGGTGGTTGAATCCTTATGTCAGATTTTGAAAATGGTTATAAGTTTTTTGAAAGCAATTCTGCGGGATTTGTAGGTGCTAACTACACAGCGGGCTATGTTGCGGATGTTGAAAATGAGATAGACAAACTAGTAAAGGATTTAAACTCTTTTGAAGGATTTAAAACTGCCTCTGAAAAGTTAAAAGGGGATATTGCAGAATTCTGGCATGCTGGTACTTTTAATATTAAAGCAGTAGTTGAAGGTTCAAAAAATAGAGCTTGGGTGGATAGAAGTCATGAATTCGCTTCGACTGATATTTCTACAAATTTTGGTGATAATTATGGGCTGAAATTCTATTCTTCAGGTCAAGCAAGTGCTAAGGCACAGGCTGTAAGTGTTTTTCAACGATTTAATGAATATCGTTCAGGAGGTGGAAGTGATAGTCTAGAAACCTTCTTGTTGAAAAGAGGTTACAATGAAATCGATAAGATACTCAATGATCCGATTTATGCAGGGCAAATTAGAATAATTCCTAGAGATCAGCTTGAGGAGGCGGTTTCTTGGCTTCAAAAAATGATTAACACAGAATCAACAAGGAGACCTGAACAAGTTCAGCGTTATCAAGAGACACTGGCACTGTTGACTGATAGATTAAAGAGTAATGATGGTGTGGAATCTATTCCTTTATCAAAACAGGAAGCGGAATCAATTGCAACATTGGCAAAGGAAGGAAAAGTTGATTCTGAAAAACTGGGGCTTACACCAACTGAATTAATACATTTTAAAAATATTTTAAAACAATCATTTAAAGCTGGAATGACTTCTGCAACTATCTCAGTCATGTTAAAAATTGCTCCAGAAGTTTACAAAGCTATATCCTATTTGATAAAAAATGGTGAACTTGATGAAAAACAGTTTCAAAAGATAGGTTTTGCAGCTTTATCGGGGGGAAGTGAAGGCTTTGTTAGAGGAACAATTTCAGCGGCATTGACTGCTTCTTGCAAAGCAGGATTCTTAGGAGAAATGGCTAAGAAAATAGAGCCGACAATTATCGGTACTTTTACTGTTCTTACTGTCAATGTGATCAAGAATGCTTACCTAGTTTCTGTTGGGAGAAAACAAACGCGTGAGCTAACGGAGGAATTAGTAAGAGATATGTATATATCTACTTGCTCCTTAATAGGCGGGGGAATTTCTCAATGCGTTATTGAAATTCCAGTATTTGGTTACCTTATTGGTAGTTTTCTTGGATCAATTTTTGGTTCTTTCACGTATAATATTGGGCAAAAAGCTGTTATTTCATTTTGTGTTGATTCTGGATTCACTTTGTTTGGATTAGTGACACAAGATTATACCTTGCCAAGAGAGCTTTTAGAAGAAATTGGAATTGAAACTTTTGATTATGAAACATTTGATATAGATACGTTTGAAGTGAACAGTTTTGATTTTGACACATTCGATGTAGATGGTTTTAAACCAGATACACTTGATATTACTTTTCTACGGAGAGGTGTTATTGGGGTATCTACGATTGCTTATATTTAAGTTGCAAAAAACTAAAGATGCCCATGTAATAGCTTCAACTAATTTATAGCAAGCATCTCTTTATTGGGATGCTTTTATTCTATTCTGGAAAATCAATGCCTTAGCAATATAGAAAAACACCCTTATCCCTAGTTCTGCTAAAAGCATTGGATAAGAGTGTTTTTTATAAGAACGACAGACGATGCTTATTCTTCGTCTTTTTTGATAATGTTTTTAACGCCTGCGATAGCACCTTCAACAGCGCCTTTTGCGTCTTCAGCAACTTCTTTCGCTTTTGAAGCTAGTTTTTCAGCAGTGCCTTCTGCTTGAGTTTTTGTATCGCCAGTAAGTTTTCCCAATCCTTCTTTGAGAGAACCTTTAGCTTGGTTGAATTTTTCTTCGATTGACATGGAAATTTCCTCCCTTTATTAAATGTATTATCTAAGTTGGATGCGGTTTGATACTCATTCAAGCGAGATAATACATACAAGTATAGACTCTTTACTAAGAAAAAGCAAATAACTGCTACGAAATGACAAAACATTTTTAATAAGTCACGACATTAATTTCGCCTTTGTCATATTCTGCAATGAAGATATCGGAGACATTTTCAAAGCCTTCTTTTTGGAGTTCGGTCATCAACCATTCTTCTGACTTACCAATAGATTCTAAAATTTCAAGCTGGACAACTCCATCCGTAATGATTGGATACTTCGGATTTTCGTCGCCAATTCTTACGATAATCAATTGACCATTTTGCTCGATGACAGCTCTTTTGACTTCTTTCAGTTGGAAGACTCCTTGGGAGCGTAATTTCAGAGCGACGTCTGATGCGGATAGGCCTTTTGAACGGCAGGTTTCAGGATCTAGTTTGCCGTTTTTGATGATAATAGTTGGCTTCCCGTCAATCAGGTGTTTGATGTAGGAAACATTGGTGTTCAGCCATTTTAAGAGCAAAATCAGAATAGTCCAGATGATTAGGATGATTGCATATTGAAGGATAGTAATGGAGCTATTGTAGATGACCCCGCCGATAATGCCACCGAGAACAAAGTTTTGTACTTGGTCTGTTGCAGAGCTTGGTGCTAAATTTCCCTTACCTGTCATATTGATGACAAAAACGAGAGAAACGAGTCCCAAAGCTAACTTAATTGCAATTGTAATAAAAAAGCTCATTATTTTTCAACCTCCACGAGTTCAACGTCTGATTTGTACAGTTCCATTTTTTCCAATAAATAGCTATCCTGATCGGTTCCGCTAATAGCACGGTAGAATTGTTTGCCAACCTTAATGATAGCTCCATCTGTTGTAGCTGAAGTGTTGACGTAGACTTTTTCCTTCTCAACGCCTAATTCTTTTGAGACAACCTCAATAAAATGCAAGGAGCTACGGAATTGATTGTCATTTGACTGATTGTTTTGGAAGTTAGTAATGCTAATCAAAACAGTGGCTACTAGGGACAAGATAGAAATAATGGATAACTCACGGAACTTACTTCCTCGTTTATCTTTATAGGCCTTAAAGGCGAAAAATCCCGTCACTAAAACCAAGCATGCTGATACAATCACCATCACCCAATTCTGCTGGCTAATCTGACTCAGTACATAGTCATATGAATAGAATTTCATAAGATCCCTCACTTTTTTTGAATTCAAGCTATTATAAAACAATTTAGCGGCTACATCAATAGCTTTATATCGGAAAAATAAGGTTTTCTAGAACTTGTTTGAAATATGAGTTTGACTGCTGGTGATCTTTCAAAAAGATACTGTATATTCTCAGGTAAAATATTTGCTTCATTCGAGTTTCCAAACTGCCAATAGAACTTGACAAAATCATTCAGAGTGCTAGAATAGGAGATAGGTAGAGGCCGATTTAGCTCAGTTGGTAGAGCAACGCACTCGTAACGCGTAGGTCACAGGTTCGATCCCTGCAATCGGCAGAAAGAAAACCAGCACCTTTTTTATGGGGTTGCTGGTTTTGTTTATATAATTCTTATAAAGAAGTAAGAAAAGTTAGGCCACCTAATATCACCCCCGCAGCATTGGGAATAATGAGGATCCAGTCTTTTTTAGGTTCTTTTGTCCAACCGTAGATAACCCAAATCAGGCAAGAAACTGCTGCGAATAGTGGTTGGAAAGGTTGAGCTTTGGATCCTTGTAAGTTTGCGATAATTTGTGGAATATAAGCGACGAATACAAGAATTCCAATAAAAGCTCCAATAGATCCGACAAAACGATTAATTTTTTGTTTTGACATACGATACCTCCTTAGCGTCCATTATATCAAAACGGAAAAAATTGTCAAATGAGACGTAAGCCAGTATGGAGAATAGGTTTTAGTTTTTATCTAAAACTAAGCGAAATAGCCAAGTGTGGTTTGAGAAGGAGCGTTAGAATTGTTCATACCTGGTTTATCCATTGTTAGGCTGGATAGAGAGCTTATGATCATAGAAATAGTAGTAAATCAGTATTGTCGTGTTGATAAAAATGGGTAATGATTAATTTCTTTGAAGCCTTATGCTGGGAAAATTCAAGATTTTTGATTTCATTTTAATCTTTTAAAATAACCACTTACTGCTCCAAATTGACCACTTACTGAAAGTCCCTTGTTTCTTTTCAAGAAATTGTTATAATGAAGATAGAAAGAGGGGAGGAGTGCTTATGAAGATTCGGATTGAGCTAGACGATCGTTTGGCTGATACAGAATTGGTGATTCGAGTATCGCGGATTGATGAGAGGATTCAGAAGATTCAAGATGCTTTGAATGAAGCGACTGCTCCAGCCATTCTCTTTTATAAGGAAAATAGTGAGTATTTTGTGGACTTGGCGGAGATTCTTTTTTTCGAGACCGATGGAGCCAAAATCTTTGCCCACGCGCGCAATGATGCCTATGAGGTCAAGTTGAAACTCTATAAGTTGGAGGAATTGCTGCCTCGCTATTTTTGCAGAATTTCCAAATCAACCATTGCTAATGCTAGGGCGATTTATTCTCTAGAAAAGTCTTTCTCGGGTACCAGTTCCGTCCAGTTTTCTGAAACGCATAAAAAAGTGCATGTTTCAAGACATTATTATCAACTACTAAAAGAAAAGTTAAGTGAAGTGAGGTAATCATCATGAAAAAAACAATTCTAGGTGTCGGTTTTTTGGTTTTAGCCGGCTGGGTTTTGCTTCAGGGAAATTTCGGTATTCCCATGTTCAATTTTAATATCTGGCCCTTACTTTTGGTCGGCATGTTTGCGTATTTTGCCTTGGAAAATTTCTTAGAGCGAGATTTTGGTGCTGCTCTGATCATGACGATTATTGCTCTGATAATTGCTAATTCTGTCTATCACTTCTTGGCAATCTCTACAGGCACCTTAGTAATGGGTGGTGTTTTGGCCTGCATTGGGCTTAACATGATTTTCAAGCCGAGAAGGATCTGGGGTGTTCGTTATTTGTCTAGAAAGGGTTTGTCTACAACGGAAGGAGAGATTTCTTTTGGTAGCGGCACTCGCTATATCAATTCGGAGAATTTCGTCCATGATAAAGTAGAATGTGTTTTTGGTAGTGCAACTGTATATTTTGATAATGCCAGAATTTTAGGCGATTCTGCTAGTTTTGATGTGGAAGTAGCCTTCGGTAGTGCGACGCTTTACATCCCAAGTAACTGGCAAGTAGAGCTAAATGTGGACAATGCTTTCGGTACAGTGGTCAATCCGCATAATGTCAATGAGAAAGACAAGACTTTATATGTGCGCGGTAACGTCGCCTTTGGATCTTTGAAGATTGTTTACATTTAAGAAAACGGATTATTGGTTAGAAATTGCAAAGTTTGGGAAAATGTACTTGCCAAACGCCAAGTTTTTTGATAATATAGTACGGTATGTGGTGCTAGCACATCCGTAATATTAGATCTAATAGGAGGAAACACACTAATGGCTAAAGTATGTTACTTTACAGGTCGTAAGACTGTATCTGGAAACAACCGCTCTCACGCGATGAACCAAACAAAACGCGCTGTTAAACCAAATCTTCAAAAAGTTACTGTTTTGATCGACGGAAAACCTAAAAAAGTTTGGGCTTCAGCTCGCGCGCTTAAGTCAGGTAAAGTTGAACGCGTTTAATACATGAAAGGGATTGGAAAGATTTATTCCTTCCCTTTTTTGTTGTTGAATTTTCAGACTAAACAGTTTATTTCTGTCCTTCCTCTTTTACACCCTGTCTAAAATATGGTAAAATAAACTATAAAATACTTTTGAGGTACAAGTGATGACTGTAAAAATCAATACAAAAGATGGTCAAATTGAGCTGACTGATGACGTGATTGCAACAATCGTTGGCGGCGCAGCAACCGAAATTTTTGGTGTGGTTGGAATGGCCAGCAAAAATGCAATTAAAGATAACTTTCAAGCTCTTTTGGGTAAAGAAAACTATGCCAAGGGTGTGGTAGTAAAAACGTCTGAGGATGGTGGTATTGCAGTTGATGTTTATACCGTTTTGAGCTACGGCATTAAAATCAGTGAAGTTTCCAAAAATATCCAAGAACGCGTTAAGTTTAGTTTGGAAAATCAACTTGGGATCACTGCCCATACAGTGAATGTCTATATCCAAAATATTAAAGTTGTAGGAGAATAATCGTGTCAAATATTACTACTAGTTTATTTCAAGAAATGGTGCAGGCGGCATCAACTCGTTTAAATAAACAGGCTGAATATGTCAATTCTTTAAATGTTTTCCCAGTTCCAGATGGTGACACAGGAACGAATATGGGCATGACCATTGAAAATGGTGCCAAAGAAGTAGCTGATAAGTCAGCTTCAACAGTTGGTGAAGTGGCCGCTATCTTTGCCAAGGGACTCTTGATGGGTGCGCGTGGGAACTCTGGTGTTATCACGTCTCAGCTCTTCCGTGGTTTTTCACAAAGCGTAAAAGGAAAAGATGAGCTTGACGGACAAGCTTTGGCTCTTGCCTTCCAGTCTGGTGTAGAAGTAGCCTATAAGGCTGTTATGAAGCCAGTTGAGGGAACAATTTTGACCGTTTCTCGTGGTGCGGCCATCGGTGCTAAAAAGAAAGCTGAAGCGACAAATGATGCTGTCGAAGTTATGAAAGCGGCTCTTGAAGGAGCAAAGACTGCCCTTGCTAAAACGCCAGATATGTTGCCAGTTCTCAAAGAAGTTGGTGTTGTGGACTCTGGTGGTCAAGGTTTGGTCTTTATCTATGAAGGCTTCCTTTCTGCCCTGACTGGTGAATATATCGCATCAGAAGATTTCCAAGCGACTCCAGCTACGATGAGCCAGATGATCAATGCTGAACACCACAAATCTGTAGCAGGCCATGTGGCGACAGAAGACATCACTTTTGGTTATTGTACAGAAATCATGGTGGCTTTGAAGCAAGGACCAACCTATGTCAAGGACTTTGACTATGATGAATTCCGTAATTATTTGAATGAACTTGGGGATTCCTTGCTGGTAGTTAATGATGATGAAATCGTGAAAGTGCACGTTCATACAGAAGATCCAGGTCTGGTCATGCAAGAAGGACTGAAGTATGGTAGCCTTGTCAAGGTAAAAGTGGACAACATGCGTAACCAGCACGAAGCCCAGCTTGAGAAGGAAGAAAAAGCTACCAAGCCAGCTGAAGAAAAAGAATATGCTATTATCGCCGTAGTAGCTGGTGAGGGCCTTGCTGAAATCTTCAAGGCTCAGGGCGTGGATTATATCATTTCTGGTGGTCAGACTATGAACCCTTCTACAGAGGACTTTATCAAGGCTGTTGACCAGGTGAATGCGCGGAATATCATTTTCCTACCTAACAATAAAAATATCTTCATGGCGGCTCAATCTGCAGCAGAAGTGCTTGAGCAACCAACGACAGTGATTGAAACACGCACGCTTCCTCAAGGTTTGACAAGCCTTTTGGCCTTTGATAGTGGAAAAACAATCGAAGAGAACCATGAGCGAATGACAGCTGCCTTGAGCGATGTGGTTAGTGGTAGTGTTACGACAGCGGTTCGTGATACGACGATTGATGGCCTCGAAATCCATGAAAATGATAACTTGGGTATGGTGGATGGCAAAATCCTTGTGTCAAATCCAGATATGTTAACAACTTTAAAAGCAACCTTTGCGAAGATGTTGGATGAAGACAGTGAGATTGTTTCCATCTATATCGGTGAAGATGGTGACGAGGAATTAGCAAATGGCTTGGCTCAAGATCTGATGGAAGAATATGAAGATCTGGAAGTTGAGATCCACCAAGGAAATCAGCCAGTGTATCCATATATTTTTAGTGTAGAATAATTTATTTGGGAGTGGGACAGAAATCGGTCATTCGTTAGAATTCGATTTCGTCGTCCCACCTCCGCACAGTTGAGTAGGGCTGTAAAAGCTGATGAAATCAGCGTAGTAGAGCCCACTCAACCACTGCGTCTTTGCTCGACAATCCAAAGACAATTGAGAGGCTAGGACTTTTGCCCCAGCCTCTTTGATTTTTTTATATGTAAGATTTAGACAAGATAGTGGTATTATGGTATACTGGAAAAAATAAAAAGAAAAGGTGTACTATGAAAAAGTTATTTATTCTTGTTATTTCTGCTTCTGTGTTATTGACAGGTTGCGTATTTCCAACATCTGGCAAGCATCGTCCGAAAGTTCCAGCTGAATCAAAAGTTGCTAAAACAAATTCTAGCTCAAGCTCAAGTGACTCCTCTACGAGTGCTTCTTCTGAAAGTACAGCTATTGTCTCTAAAACCTTGGTCGGAGACCTCAAAGGCATCCATCATCGTGATACGGTGACCTATCGAGGAGACAAACTCTTGAAACTTCGAATGGAACTGTTGAGTAATTTGCCAGAAGAAGCGAGTGGTGCTGCAGCAACTATGAGCCCAGAGGAAATGACAGCTATCATTCGAGAAGGAATGGAATCAGAACCAAACTATGTAGAAGCTAAGAATATGGAAGGAGTGACGATTGAATACTCCGTAACAGCTGATAAGAAATTACAGGCTATAGTTGATCTGGATTTTGAGAAAATGGATATAGCGAAAGTAGCAAGCCTATCTTTCTTTAAAGACTTGGGACTTAATGACATAAAAGACGCCTCTCCTTCAATGTTTATTTTAGGTATGAAATTAGGCGGCTTGAAAGAAGAATAAGAGTGTATAAAGGCGAGTCATCTCGTCTTTTTTTGCTGTCTAGAAACCATGACATTTGTCATATGGTCTAGTGACAAAATCATCTAGTCGGAAGATGCAGGAAGGTCTATAATACAAGTAAGAAATGAAGAAATAGGGAGTAGTTACATGAAAGTATGGTTGATAAAAGTAGCAGTCTTGAGTCTTGTTGGGATGATGTTTTATCAGTTGGCGAGAATGAGCGGAGCAGCTCTTTACCGCTTTCCTTGGGAGATTTTTGCTAGCTTGGGGCTGGCTAGCTACGTCCTAAAGGAAGTGGCTAAGTTAAGCAAAAGGGGAAAGTAGAAATGAAAAAATCCTTGTCCATCTTATTCATTGGAGTTGCAATGGGTGTATGGTGTTTTCAGATGATACCGGGTTTTCTGTTGGAATTTCTACCCCGGCAATTTTATATAGGAGTATGGGGAGTGATTCTAGCTGTCTTTGTCATCTGGCCGCTCATCTATGATTTTATTAAGGAGGAAGATCATGAAATTGATTGAAGTGAAAAAGTTATCTAAAAGTATTCGTGGAAAAGAGATTTTGCGCCACATTTCCTTTGACATTGAAGAAGGGGATTGTGTGGCTTTGATTGGCCCCAACGGAGCTGGCAAAACAACTCTGATGGATTGTCTCCTAGGCGATAAATTCCTGACTTCTGGTCAAGCATTGGTTCAAGGCTTAAAGCCAACGGATAATCGTTTGAAAGAGATGGTTGCCATTTTGCCACAGGAAAATACAGTGGTGGGGGATTTGAAAGTCAAGGAACTCCTCTCTTTCTTTCGCTCTATCTATCCTAATAGCCTGTCCGAAGAGGAAATCGATGCTTTGTTGGGCTTTTCTGATAAGCAGAAGAACCAGCAAGCTTCCAAGCTCTCTGGTGGTCAAAAACGCCTCTTCTCCTTTATTTTAGCCTTGATTGGCCGTCCAAAGATTCTCTTCTTGGATGAGCCGACTTCGGCCATGGATACCTCGACCCGCCAGCATTTCTGGGAAATTGTGGATCAGCTCAAGAAGCAAGGCGTGACTATTGTCTATTCTTCCCACTACATTGAAGAAGTGGAGCATACGGCTGACAGGATTTTGGTGCTTCATAAGGGAGAGCTAATCCGCGATACCACGCCTTATGCCATGCGCAAGGAAGAGCAGGAAAAACACTTCACCCTGCCCCTTTCATATAAAGAAGTTGTGGAAAAGATAGCTGGTGTGACAGAGATTGAAATCAAGCAAAAGGCCTTATCCTTTGCGACCAAGGATGCCAGTCAGGTCTGGCAAATTCTGCAGGAGCATGGCTGTACGATTGAAGAAATTGAGGTCCGTAATCGCACCCTGCTGGATAGCATTTTTGAGACGACACAAGAGTAAAGGAGCAGCATCATGAAAAATATGGCAAGTTTAATGAAAATGGAGCTGATTTTGATGAAGCGGCAGGCGGCCTACTACCTGCTCTCTATCGGGCTACCCAGCGTTTTCTATCTGATCTTTTCAGGAATGATGACAGGTTCTGATGTACCGGCGCTTTTGCTCCAAACCTATCTCTTTTCTATGACACTTTTTAGCATCATGTCTAGTGCCTTTTTTAGCATTCCCAGCACCTTGCAGTCGGACAAGACCAATAACTGGCAAAAATTGATTCAGCATTCGCCTGTTTCTATGGTAGAATATTATATATCAAAGCTTTTCAGTGCTTTACTGACCTTTCTGCTTTCCATCATCGTGGTCTTCTCTGTCGGACATTTCGTTCGTGGAGTCAATGTGCCCATGATGGATTGGCTAATGATTGCACTGATTCTTTTGATCGGTAGTCTGGTCTTTATCGCCATGGGCGTCTTGGTTAGTCTTCTGCCCAGTGCCCAGCTCATGTCGGTCGTAGGCAATATCGTTTATATGGCTTTAGCGGTCTTGGGTGGTCTTTGGTTTCCACTGACTATGTTTCCAGACTGGTTGCAATCTATCGGCAAGTTAACGCCAAGCTATCAGCTCATGCAGGTGGTTTCTGGCTATTTGGAACACCATGACTGGAATGTCTCTGCCATGCTAATCGTCCTAGCCTACACCATTTTCTTTAGCATTTTGGTCCTTCAGCTCAAAAAACGGATTGAGGTTAAATAATTCTATGTGGGAAAAGTTCAAAAACATACATCATATGTTTCATATTTCTCTGGTCTTTATCATCTTTCCGATAGCGGGTGTCATCAGTGGTGAATACCCGCTTTTGACTTTGCTTTGGACAGCATTGTTTATAGGGGCCTATTACACCATCCTCACGGAGAAAAAGCCTTTCTACCAGGCTCTGTCCTGGTGGGGCATGCTTGCTTACATTTTTTATACTTCCATTTGGCTGAATGTGGGCTTTGTGTGGTATATTTTTTATTTGTCCAATCTTCTTGTTTATCATTACAATAATATTTCCCTTAAATCTTGGCGCTTTTGGAGTTTCTTAGCTGTCCAACCGGCCCTTCTGGTCGGGGTGTATCTTCAACATCAATTGAGCACCGGCTATCTGATCTTTTTCTTGACGACTTTCCTCTTTTCGGATTTCTTGACCCTGGGTCTGCACCGTATCCAAGTCGCTGAACAGCTAAAGGAAGAAAAAAGCAAGCAGAATGCCCAGCTCAATCTTTTCCTAGCGGAAAATGAGCGCAATCGAATCGGACGGGATTTACACGATAGTCTGGGACATACCTTTGCTATGCTCAGTGTCAAGACGGAGCTGGCCCAGCAATTCCTACAAATGAAGGCTTATGAGCAGGCGGAGAAAGAGATGGAGGAAGTGCGACGAATCAGTAAGCAGGCCATGGCTGATGTTCGACGGATTGTAGACAATCTCAAGACGCGGACGCTGGATGAAGAATTAGCAACAATCCGAACCATGCTGGAAATGAGCAATATTGACTTGGAGCTTCATAATCAGCTCAATGTCGCCAGCATCCCTACGGAAATGCAGTTTACTATTAGTATGATTTTGTTGGAATTAGCAACCAATATTATCAAGCATGCGGAGGCCAAGAAGTCCAGAATTGATTTGTATAGTCAGAACCGAGATTTGATCTTGGAAGTTGAAGATGATGGTCGAGGCTTTAAGCGAGTGACGGGCCAAGACTTGCATTCGGTACGTGAGCGCTTGGAGGGGCTTGATGGTAGAGTGGAGGTCATCAGCAATCACAAGCCAACCATTATTCGCGTGCGCTTGCCGTATAGGGTTAAAGGAGATGAAAGATGAAGGTATTATTAGCAGAAGACCAGAGTATGCTACGGGATGCCCTTTGCCAGCTCTTGCAATTGCAGCCGGATGTTACTAGTGTTTCTCAAGTGGCAGATGGTCGTGAAGCTGTTGAGCTGCTCAAGACCAATCCAGTCGATGTGGCTATCTTGGATGTAGAAATGCCCTATCAGACGGGACTGGACGTCCTAGAATGGGTGAAGGAGCATCAGCCAGCTGTCAAGGTCATCATTGTGACGACTTTTAAGCGGCCAGGCTATTTTGAGCGAGCGGTTAAGGCGGATGTTGATGCCTATGTACTCAAGGAACGTAGCATTGCGGATCTAATGAAAACCATCCACACTGTCTTGGCTGGGCAAAAAGAATACTCGCCTGAACTTATGGAAGTGCTGATGACTCATAAAAATCCCCTCTCCCATCAGGAACTTCTAGTCTTAGAGGCAGCAGCAACTGGGCTTTCTAATAAAGAAATTGCTGAAAAGCTCTATTTATCAAATGGAACTATTCGCAACTATATGTCGACCATCCTGACCAAGCTAGCAGCAGACAATCGTACGGAAGCTGTCCGAATTGCTCAAGATCAAGGATGGATATAAGATAATTATCTCGCTACATTCGGATTTAGCGGGATTTTCTTATCTTTTTCAATCAGAATGAAAAAAAACATCTGCGATACTTGCAATTTTTTTCAAAAATGTTATCATAGTAGAAAGCTTTTTGAATTTTTAGAAAATTGTAAATAAATGAAAGGGGAAATATGGAAAGAATCCAATTAGAAACTCCTAAGTCCGGCTCGCAGCTGGTCTTGGAAACCTTGAAAAATCTTGGTGTTGATACTATTTTTGGCTATCCTGGTGGTGCAGTCTTGCCCCTCTATGATGCTATTTATAGCTTTAAAGGTATCCGCCATATTCTTGGTCGCCATGAGCAGGGGTGTGTTCATGAAGCAGAAGGCTACGCTAAGTCTACTGGGAAAATTGGTGTGGCCGTTGTAACTAGTGGTCCGGGGGCAACCAATGCCATTACTGGGATTGCCGATGCGATGAGTGACAGTGTTCCCCTTTTGGTTTTTACTGGGCAGGTAGCGACGCCAGGCATTGGTAAGGATGCCTTTCAAGAAGCCGACATTGTCGGTATTACTACTCCCATCACTAAGTACAATTATCAGGTACGGGAGACGGCCGACATACCAAGAATCATTACGGAGGCCATTCATATTGCGACCACAGGTCGTCCCGGACCAGTCGTTATTGATTTGCCAAAGGATGTCTCAGCTCTGGATACGGATTTTATCTATGACACTCAGTTACATCTGCCTAGCTATCAACCAACAATTGAGCCTAATGAATTACAGATTAAGAAGATTCTTAAACAGCTTTCTAAGGCTAAAAAACCCGTTCTTCTTTCTGGTGGCGGTATTAGCTATGCAGGAGCAGCAGCGGAGATGGTTGCTTTTGCAGAGCGGTATCAGATTCCAGTAGTGACCTCATTGTTGGGTCAGGGAACGATTGCGACAGATCATCCTTTGTTCTTGGGTATGGGTGGCATGCATGGTTCTTTCGCGGCTAATATTGCTATGACGGAAGCGGACTTCATGATTAGTATTGGATGTCGTTTTGATGACCGTCTGACTGGTAATCCCAAGACCTTTGCTAAAAGTGCTAAGGTGGCCCACATTGATATCGATCCAGCAGAAATTGGCAAGATTATCAGCGTGGATATTCCTATTGTAGGAGATGCCAAGAAATCTTTGCAAATGTTGCTTGAAGAAGAGCAAGTGCACAACAATACCAGCAAGTGGATAGAAAAGGTGACGCGAGATAAGGAGCGGGTGCGCTCCTATGATAAGAAGGAACGAGTTGTCCAACCTCAGGCTGTTATTGAGCGCGTGGGGGAGTTGACCAAGGGAGACGCTATTGTGGTAACGGACGTCGGCCAGCACCAAATGTGGACAGCCCAGTATTATCCTTATCGCAACGAGCGTCAGTTAGTTACGTCTGGTGGTCTTGGAACCATGGGCTTTGGTGTTCCAGCAGCGATTGGGGCTAAGATTGCCAATCCAGATAAGGAAGTAGTTCTCTTCGTTGGAGACGGCGGCTACCAGATGACTAATCAAGAGATGGCCATCCTTAATATCTACAAGATTCCGATTAAGGTTATTATGCTCAATAATCATTCGCTAGGTATGGTTCGCCAGTGGCAGGAAGCCTTCTATGATGGTCGTACCTCCGAGTCAGTCTTTGACAGTTTGCCAGATTTTCAGCTGATGGCTCAGGCTTATGGTGTCAAATCCTATAAATTTGATAATCCCGAGACCATTGCTCAAGATTTGGAAGTCCTAAAGGAAGATATACCGATGTTTATCGAGGTAGATATTTCCCGCAAGGAGCACGTGCTTCCAATGGTGCCAGCTGGCAAGAGCAATCATGAGATGTTGGGGGTGAAGTTCCATGCGTAGAATGTTGACAGCTAAACTCCAAAATCGTTCGGGTGTTCTGAATCGCTTCACTGGTGTGCTTTCCAGACGTCAGGTCAATATTGAGAGTATCTCCGTTGGTGCGACCGAGGATGAAAATGTTTCTCGGATCACCATTATCATTGATGTAAATTCCCTCAATGAAGTGGAGCAGATTATCAAGCAGCTTAATCGTCAGATTGATGTGATTCGGGTGCGAGATATTACAGATCATCCTCACCTAGAGCGAGAAGTCATTTTGATCAAGGTATCGGCACCGGTTGCTAAGCGTGCAGAAATCTTGGCCATTATCCAGCCTTTCCGGGCAACGGTAGTCGATGTGGCGCCAAGCTCGATCACTATCCAGATGACGGGCGATGCAGAAAAGAGCGAGGCCCTCTTACGAGTCATCCGTCCTTACGGCATTCGCAATATCGCACGGACTGGGGCAACTGGCTTTACCCGTGATTAATACTCTTCGAAAATCAAATTCAAACCACGTCAGCTTCGCCTTGCCGTACCCAAGTACAGCCTGTGGCTAGCTTCCTAGTTTGCTCTTTGATTTTCAGTGAGTATAAAATCCAGCTTAAATTTGTTAAAACCGCCTAAGAGGCAATAAAAATAGAAAAGAGAGTAAACATTATGGCAGTAACAATGGAATACGAAAAAGATGTAAAAGTAGCAGCACTTGACGGTAAAAAGATCGCCGTTATCGGTTATGGTTCACAAGGTCATGCTCATGCACAAAACTTGCGTGATACAGGTCATGATGTGATTATCGGTGTTCGTCCTGGTAAGTCATTTGACAAAGCTAAAGAAGATGGCTTCGACACGTACACAGTAGCAGAAGCTGCTAAATTGGCTGATGTTATCATGATCTTGGCTCCAGATGAAATCCAACAAGAGCTTTACGAAACAGAAATCGCTCCTAACTTGGAAGCTGGTAACGCAGTTGGATTTGCTCATGGTTTCAATATCCACTTTGAATTTATCAAAGTTCCTGCAGATGTAGATGTCTTCATGTGTGCACCAAAAGGTCCTGGTCACTTGGTTCGCCGTACTTTTGAAGAAGGCTTCGGTGTTCCAGCTCTTTACGCGGTATATCAGGATGCGACTGGAAATGCCAAAGACATCGCGATGGACTGGTGTAAAGGTGTTGGTGCAGCTCGTGTTGGTTTGCTTGAAACAACTTATAAAGAAGAAACTGAAGAAGATTTGTTTGGTGAACAGGCTGTACTTTGTGGTGGTTTGACTGCCCTTATCGAAGCAGGTTTTGAAGTCTTGACAGAAGCAGGCTATGCCCCAGAATTGGCTTACTTTGAAGTTCTTCATGAAATGAAATTGATCGTTGACTTGATCTATGAAGGTGGATTCAAGAAAATGCGTCAATCTATTTCAAACACTGCTGAATACGGTGACTATGTATCAGGTCCACGTGTGATTACTGAGCAAGTTAAAGAAAACATGAAAGCAGTTCTTGCAGATATCCAAAATGGTAAATTTGCAAATGACTTTGTAAATGACTATAAAGCTGGACGTCCAAAACTCACTGCTTACCGTGAACAAGCAGCTAACCTTGAAATTGAAAAAGTCGGTGCAGAATTGCGTAAAGCAATGCCATTCGTTGGTAAAAACGACGACGATGCTTTCAAGATCTACAACTAAGATTGTGTGGAAAACTCAGCTGGTATCCCAGCTGAGTTTGTTTACCTCATTTGGAAAGGAAAAGGAATGTTAACAGCAAAAGATATCGTCCGTGCTCATAAGGTATTAAAAGATGTTGTTGTCAATACACCGCTTGATTATGATCATTACTTGTCAGAGAAGTATGGGGCAAAGATTTATCTTAAAAAGGAAAATGCTCAACGTGTCCGTTCTTTCAAAATCCGTGGTGCCTATTATGCCATTTCTCAGTTGAGCAAGGAAGAGCGAGAACGTGGGGTTGTCTGCGCTTCTGCGGGCAATCACGCTCAGGGTGTCGCATACACTTGTAATGAAATGAAAATCCCAGCGACTATTTTTATGCCTATCACAACTCCTCAGCAAAAAATTGGGCAGGTTCGTTTCTTTGGTGGTGATTTTGTTACGATTAAGCTAGTAGGAGATACTTTTGATGCTTCTGCTCGGGCGGCTATGGAATTCACACGGATGGAAAATCGGACTTTCATCGATCCTTTTGATGATGCACATGTTCAAGCAGGTCAGGGGACGGTTGCTTATGAAATCCTAGAAGATACAGCTCGGGAGTCCATCGATTTAGACTTGGTCTTGGTACCAGTAGGAGGCGGCGGTCTCATCGCAGGAGTATCCACTTACATTAAGGAAAGCCAGCCACAAATTGAAGTGATTGGGGTAGAGGCGAATGGAGCCCGCAGTATGAAAGCAGCTTTTGAAGCAGGCGGTCCTGTCAAACTCAATGAAATTGACAAATTTGCGGACGGTATCGCAGTCCAAAAGGTAGGGGCATCTACTTATGAAGCAACGAAAAAGAATGTAGAAACGCTTATCGGGGTTGATGAAGGCTTGATTTCAGAAGCCTTGATTGATCTCTATTCTAAACAAGGAATCATCGCAGAGCCTGCTGGTGCAGCTAGCGTAGCAGCCTTGGAAGTGTTGCGAGAATATATCAAAGGAAAAACTGTCTGCTGTATCATTTCGGGCGGAAATAATGACATTAACCGTATGCCAGAAATGGAAGAACGTGCCCTTATCTATGATGGCATCAAGCATTATTTTGTAGTGAATTTCCCGCAGCGGCCAGGTGCCTTACGTGAATTTGTAAATGATATCTTAGGGCCAAATGATGACATCACTCGATTTGAATACATCAAGCGGGCCAGCAAAGGAACCGGACCGGTCCTGATTGGGATTGCTCTGGCCAATAAACATGACTATGCGGGTCTGATCAATCGAATCGAGCATTTTGATCCTTCCTTCATCAATCTAAACGGAAACGAAACGCTTTACAACATGTTAGTCTGATCCTAAGAATATTTTAGTAAAATCCCACTTTTTAATTGCAAGTGAGTGAGGACTGTGCTAGAATATACTATATTAAATTAAGGAGATGCGCTTATGTTACTGAATTTATTTTTCTTCTTTCTCATTTTTCTTCTTCTTTGTGTTCTATTGGCATTTAGCTCGCTTTATGTCGTGCGCCAGCAATCTGTTGCCATCATTGAGCGTTTTGGTCGGTACCACAAGACTAGCACAAGTGGGATGAATGTTCGTTTGCCTTTGGGAATTGACAAAATCGCCGCTCGTGTTCAGTTGCGTTTGCTACAAAGCGACATTATTGTTGAGACCAAGACTCAGGATAATGTCTTTGTGACCATGAATGTGGCGACCCAGTATCGGGTAAATGAACACAATGTCACGGATGCTTACTATAAACTCATGCGACCAGAAGCGCAGATTAAGTCCTACATCGAAGACGCTTTGCGTTCCTCTGTTCCTAAGCTGACCTTGGACGAGCTCTTTGAAAAGAAAGATGAGATAGCCCTAGAAGTTCAAAAGCAGGTTGCTGAAGAAATGTCGACTTATGGCTACATCATTGTCAAGACCTTGATTACCAAGGTTGAGCCAGATGCAGAAGTCAAGCAATCTATGAACGAAATCAACGCGGCTCAACGCAAGCGCGTGGCAGCTCAGGAATTGGCAGAAGCAGATAAGATCAAAATCGTTACTGCTGCAGAAGCTGAGGCTGAGAAAGACCGTCTTCATGGGGTCGGTATTGCAGAGCAGCGGAAGGCAATCGTAGACGGCTTAGCAGACTCAATTAAGGAGCTTAAAGGCGCCAATGTTGAGTTGACAGAAGAACAGATTATGTCCATCCTCTTGACTAACCAGTATTTAGATACCTTGAATAATTTTGCAGATAAGCAAGGAAATAACACAATCTTCCTTCCAGCAAATCCTGATGGAGTGGAGAGTATTCGCACCCAGATCCTTTCAGCCCTCAAAGCTAAATAAATATAGAATATTCAGAATTATTTAATTTGTTTGTTTTGGTTTTTCTAAGTTGACAAACTGTATAAAAACCATTATATTAGTATTCGAAATAAGTTAGAGAGGAGTAAGAAATGGCTAAATCAAATTTTGAAAAAGTAGAGTCAGTCGTTGGATGGGTTCGTGACAAAAAAATTACAGGTTACCGTATTAGTAAAGAAACAAACGCGCGTGAAATGTCAATTATTGCTCTTGCTCAAGGACGTGCAAAAGTAAAGAATATTTCTTTTGAAACAGCTCTTGGCTTGATTGATTTCTACGATAAGAATCATGAAAAGTTTGAAGACTAATCTTCGGAAAGTGGGGAAACCCGCTTTTTTATTTTGCGAATAAAAAAACAAGGCGGATGTATCTTTTTCCGTCTTGTTTGTTTGATTGGTTGTTTATTTTAAGAAGCGATGTAGGAATTCCTTGGTTCGTTCTTCTTTAGGATTGGTAAAGAATTCTTGTGGAGTGCCTTCTTCTGCGATGACGCCCTTATCCATAAAGATAACACGGCTGGAAACATCGCGGGCAAATTCCATTTCGTGGGTCACGACAATCATAGTCAGGCCTTCTTTAGCCAATTCCTTCATGATTTTCAGGACTTCGCCGACCATTTCTGGGTCAAGAGCTGAAGTTGGCTCATCGAAAAGGATGGCATCAGGATTCATGGAAAGCGCACGTGCAATGGCAACCCGCTGCTTTTGTCCACCTGAGAGTTGTTTAGGCTTGGCTTGCCAGTAGAGCTCACCCATACCGACCTTTTCCAGATTTTCTTTGGCAATTTTTTCTGCTTCAGCACGCTCTCTTTTGAGTACGGTTGTCTGAGCTACGATGGTGTTTTCCAGCACATTGAGATTTTCAAAAAGATTAAAACTTTGGAACACCATGCCTAATTTTTCGCGGTAGTGAGTCAGGTCGTAGTTTTCGTCCAAGACATTTTTTCCGCGGTAGAGAATTTCGCCAGCAGTAGGTGTTTCTAGGAGGTTGATGGAGCGGAGAAAGGTTGATTTTCCGCTACCTGAACTTCCGATAATGGAGATAACTTCGCCCTTATGGACAGTCAGAGAAATGTCTTTTAAGACTTGATTCTCCCCATAAGATTTTTTGAGATTTTTAATTTCTAAAATTGTTTCGGTCATTGTTTCAATTCTCCCGTCTGCATTTGGTTGGCACCTGTTGTGTAATGATCTGTGTCAAATTTCTGCTCGATGAAACGTAGGATTCGAGTGACGGTAAAGGTCAAGACAAAGTAAATAACTGCGATAATAGTGAAGGTTTGGAAATACTGATAAGTCTGAGTAGCAATAGTATTTCCTGAGAAGTAGAGCTCCACCACGGAGATAACATTGAGGACAGATGTATCCTTGATATTGATGACAAATTCATTCCCCGTCGCAGGCAGAATGTTGCGGATCACCTGTGGCAGGACGACCTTGCGCATGGTTTGGCCGTGGGTCATTCCGAGCGCAGTAGCCGCTTCGAATTGTCCTTTATCAACGGCAAAGATACCACCGCGGACAATTTCACTCATGTAAGCACCAGTATTGATAGAAACGATGAAGATGGCTGCAGCCGTCCGGTCAATCGAGATGCCAAAAGCCTGAGCTGTTCCATAGTAGATAACCATGGATTGTACAATCATCGGAGTACCACGGAAGATTTCAATGTAAACATTGAGGAACCAACCGAATAGTTTTTGAAGAAGGGCTAAAGCCTTATTTTTTGAAATGGGTGCTGTCCGATAGACCCCAATCAACAAGCCAATGAAGAGGCCAGCGATTGTTCCTGTGATGGAAATGAGCAAGGTCAAACCAGCTCCGCGTAAGAACTGCGGCCAATTTTCCTTCCAAATCTTAAAAACTTTATTGAAGAATGTGTCTTCAGCATCGTCAGTATCGGTGTCCACCGGTTGATTTTTAATCATCTGATCCATCAGCTGGACTTGGTCATCTGTTGAGAGTTTAGCGATAGCTGCATTAGCTTGCTCGATTCGGCTGTCGTCTTTACGCATGCCGACGGCGATGGAAGCATCCTCTTCGCCAACCTCAAAGCCCTCTTTGAATTGAATCATTTTGAACTTAGAGTTGGCAGCTTCAGCTGTCAGAGCTTCGGGTCGTTCAGAAATGTATCCGTCAATAACACCAGATTCTAGAGCTTGGCGCATTTGGGCGAAATCTCCCATAGCTGTTTCTTGCTTAGCTCCAGGCAACTGAGAAATCAGATTGTAAAGATAGACACCTTGCTGAGAGGTGATTTTAGCATCTTTAAAGTCCTTGAGGGTCTTGGCATTGGCGTAATTGCTGTCTTTTCGAACCAGCATAACAGGCTCACTGGTATAGTAGCTGTTAGAAAAGGCGATTTCTTTTTTCCGTTCGGCAGTTGGGCTCATACCAGCGATAATCATATCGATTTTACCAGAGGTCAAGGCTGGAATCAGTCCGTTCCAAGAGGTTTTTACAACTAGAGGTTCCTTGCCCATTTCCTGAGCAATCTTCTTAGCAACTTGGACATCGTAGCCATTGGCATACTGATTTGTTCCTTCGATTTTAACAGCACCATTTGAATCATCATCTTGGGTCCAGTTGAAAGGGGCATAGGCCGCTTCCATCCCAATTCTAAGATAATCATCCGCCTGAGCTACGGTAAGGGTTCCCAGACAGACGAGGAGGGCTGTCAATAAGGTTAAAATGAATTTTTTCATATTCTCTCCTAGTCCTTCTAAAATAGTTCTTTCTATTCTACCGAAAAATATTCGACTTTTCAATCCCGGTAAGCCCTTACTTGATAAAAATGCTATAATAGGATAAAGATTTAGAAAAGGACTTTGGTTTATGAAAAGGTACTTGTCAGGGATTTTTATTCTTTTTTTGAGTTTATTTTTTGCTGGAACGGTGTCAGCTTTAGACTATCAAATCCAGTCGTATCAAGGAGATTTGGAGATCCATGCCGATAATACAGCCACCTATACAGAAGAGGTGACTTATCATTTTGATGATGATTACAATGGCCAGATGGTCTCCTTAGGGTCGGCAGGAAAGATGCCAGAAGGCTTTGCTATTGATTCAGATCCAAAAGTTTCCGTGAGAACGAATGGAGTCGTAAAATATGACTTTGAGCCACGAGTCACAGATTTAGGAGATGGCTACGAGGTTAAGATTTACAATGCTGGTAAAGAAGGCGATACGGTCAAAGTAACAGTCACATGGAACCTGACCAATCTTCTGTTTCTCCACAAAGATATAGCAGAGCTCAAATGGACGCCGATCAGTGATTGGGAAGAAGAGCTGCAAAATGTGACGATTAAGGTTTGGGGCCTGGGAACCTGGACTTTAACGGACATGTATGTTCATACAGGTTATTTTGGCCAATCGCCTACTATAGATAGGGACCGTGGTGATTATCGGATTCAGCTATCTCATTTGCCTAGTAGGAAGAAGGTTGAACTGCATGGATATTGGCATCGCCAGGCCTTACATCAGGCAGCAGAGGATCCAAAAGCAACCAACTATCTACAGACTTTTCAAGCAGTTGAGAAAGAGATTGTAGCTAAGAGCCAGTTTTATCATCGCTTGGGGGAAGTTTATCTGCCTCTTTTGGGGTTGTTCTTGCTGATCCTTTCGGGGATATTTTATCTGATCTTTCAGATTAAGATTCGCCCTAGCCAAGCTTTTCCTAAAGACGCTCGCCTCTATGAAGCTCCGCAAGATCTGGCCCCTCTTGTTGTAGCGGCCAATATCTTTGCTGTGGATATGAGAGAAGTCGATCCTACCAGTGGCGGACGAGCCCATTTAAAATTTGAAAATCTAGTGCAGGCAACCTTGCTGGATTTGATGGATCGAGGCTACATCGAGCTTTTAGGAACTGCAGACAAGCCAATCTTGAAACCAACTTCTAAAAAAGGTTTGTCAGAGTTTGAAGGTCAATTCTTACAGATGGCATTTGGCGACCATAAACAGGCAGCTGTAGCAGACTTGTTTGAATCTTATCAGATTTCAGAAGACCTTTATAAAAATAAAAAATCAACAGATGAAGCGCGAATCCGTCAAATGGGCAATCGAATAAAAAATCGCTTTTCAACTGATTTAAACCTTTTGTCTGAACAAGTATTAAAGGAGATTCGGGAGCTAAACTTGCTGGATCACTATCGTCCTTTGAAACGAGGAGAAAAGCTTCTCTTGTGGTTGGCTCTAATGGCAAGTTTCCTTGCTTTTGGCTTGTCTCTCTTGACATTTTTTATCTATTTGATCAAGCTAGACGGTTTTATTTGGTCCTATCTTCCGCTTGCAGCTGTCGCTTCGATGTTGACCGTTCTGCTGGGCAGAGCCTTACAGCTATATCAGCGGGATGGTGTCTTGAGCGATGAGGGAGCCCATGATTTCTATCTCTGGAATAGCTTTGCGAATATGCTACGCTACATCGCTCGCCTATACGATACAGAGGTAGAGGGCATTGTCCTGTGGAACCGACTTTTGGTCTATGCTACCCTATTTGGCTATGCGGATCGGGTTAGTCGGGTCATGAAGCTGCGTCAGATTTCCTTGGAAAACGCGTCTATGAATACTTATCTACAATATAATCTTCATCCTATTTTCTACGCAAGTTCCCATAGTTTTTCAAATTATGGACACATTGCCTCGACGGCCAGTCATTTCTCGGTTTCATCAGGAGGCGGAGCAGGAGGTGGCTTCTCTGGTGGCGGTGGAGGCGGAGGTGGCGGAGCCTTTTGATAAAAAGCTTGCTAAAGCCCTTGAGAAAGCTTTTCCTCTCCTCCAATATGTGGTATAATAAATGTTAAAGTTGTTTTAGGAGTTATGTATGTTTATTATTGAAATTTTAAAGTCCATTATTTATGGAATTGTTGAAGGAATTACAGAGTGGCTACCCATTTCGAGTACCGGCCACTTGATTCTGATTCAAGATTTTATCAAATATAAAAATGAAAATCCAGCCTTCATGGAAATGTTCAATGTAGTCATTCAACTGGGAGCAATCTTGGCGGTTGTGGTGATTTATTTTGATAAGCTCAACCCTTTTAAACCAGGGAAAACAGCTCGTCAAATTCAGCTGACATGGCAGCTCTGGGCCAAGGTAGTCGTTGCTGCTTTGCCAGCTGCAATCATCGGTTTTTTCCTAGACGATTGGTTTGAAGCCCATTTCTATAATCTGGTATCCGTTGCGATCATGCTGATAATCTACGGGGCTGCCTTTATCTATCTGGAAAAACGAGAGCAGGTGGAACCGACTGTTACAGAATTGAGCAGACTTCCTTATCAAACCGCTCTTTATATTGGTCTTTTCCAAGTCTTGTCCCTCTTTCCAGGAACTAGCCGTTCAGGTGCGACCATTGTCGGTGGTCTCTTGAATGGTGTCAGCCGACCAGTTGTGACAGAGTTTACTTTCTACTTGGGGATTCCAATCATGTTTGGTGCAAGTGGGCTGAAAATCCTGAAATTTATCATCAAGGGCAATTCTTTAGGCTTTGACCAATTATTCCTTTTGTTGGTAGCGATGGGAGTGGCCTTCGGTGTCAGTCTTTATGTGATTCGCTTCCTGACAGATTATGTCAAGAATCATGACTTTACAATCTTTGGTAAATATCGGATCGGCCTCGGAGTTTTGCTGTTGGTTTACGGTCTGATCAAGGTCATTATTGGCTAATCAAGGCTTGGGAAATTTTCCCAGCCTTTTCTTATTTGACCAGTTATTTTTTTGAAATAAGTTTAGAATTTTAGTATAATAGAAAGACTATGAAAGTATGAGGTTGATGAGATGGAAGTGAAACAGATTAATGATTCGACGATTAAAATCACCATCCAGTTGGAAGATTTGGAAGAACACGGAATGGAAATTGCAGATTTCCTAGTTCCCCAAGAAAAAACAGAAGAATTTTTCTATACTATTTTGGATGAGTTGGAAATGCCGGACAGCTTTTTGGACAGTGGCATGCTGAGTTTTCGGGTGACGCCTAAGCCAGACAAGCTGGATGTCTTTGTGACGAGATCCAAGATTGATAAGAATTTGAATTTTGAAGACTTGGGTAATCTACCGGACATGGATGAGCTCAGCCAGATGTCTCCAGATGAGTTCTTAAAGACTTTAGAGAAAAATATCTTTGAAAAGAGTAAGGATGACCTTGAGGCGGTCAAATCTTTAGAAGCAGCAGAGGCTGATCAGGAGGCCTCTGTAGATTCTTCAGAAGATAGGGAAGAAAATCTAGACCGTTATGTCTACTATATTTTGTCATTTACTGATTTGCAGAGTGCGGTTTCTTTCGCCAAAACGGTTGACTACCCAATAGACCTATCAGAACTTTATAAATATAACTCTGCCTACTACCTGACTATTTTGGTAGATTTGGAAGAGCAACCTGCTCTTTATCCAGCTTGGTTACTGGCTAAAATGCGTGAGTTTGCTGAGGATACAGATATTACTCGTGCTGTCCTACAAGAATATGGGCGTCTGCTTTTGGTGACAGAAGCCATCCAACAGTTGCAGAAAGTTGAATGCGTATGATTGCTTTTCCATTGAAGTTCATTTTGGTGCTGTTAGCGACATTTTTTGTCGGAGTTTTGCTGACTCCCCTCGTTCGGCTCTTGGCTTTTAAAATGGATGCAGTCGACTATCCTAATGCTCGACGAATCAATAAAAAGCCCATGCCGAGTGCAGGCGGTCTGGCGGTTGTAGCGGCTTTTACCTTGGCAACTTTGGTCTTCATGCCGCAGATTGTTGGCGTCACTTTTTTTGAACAGACTTATTTTGACTATATTTGGCCGGTTGTGTTGGGGGGCTTGATTGTTGCCCTGACGGGGCTTATCGACGATATTAAAGAATTAAGTCCTTTGATGAAGTTAGGGGGGATTGTGCTGGCTGCCTGTCTGATTTGGTGGCTGACGGATTTCCGCTTGGATGACTTTAAGATTCCGTTTGGTGGTCCCCATCTTTTTTTCCCACCTTGGCTATCTTTTATTTTGACCATTCTCTGGATTGTCTCTATTACCAATGCGGTTAATCTCATGGATGGTTTAGACGGCCTTGTTAGCGGGGTCTCCATTATTTCCTTGCTAACCATGGGGATTGTTTCCTACTTTTTCTTGCCGGGCCATAATTTATTCCTGACTTTGACGATCCTGGTCTTAGTAGCCTCTATTGCTGGCTTCTTTCCTTACAATTATCATCCAGCCATTATATATGGAGGGGATACGGGGGCTCTTTTCATCGGTTTTATGATTTCGGTCCTGTCTCTACAAGGCTTGAAAAATGCGACGGCGGTAGCGATTGTCACGCCTATGATTATCTTGGGTGTACCGATTACCGATACTTTTTTAGCAATCGTTCGTCGGACTTTGTCTGGTCAGAAATTTTACCAGCCTGACCGTCACCACCTTCATCATAGGCTCTTGTCCTTGGGGCTGACACATCGGGGAACAGTTCTGGTTATCTATGGAATTTCGATGATTTTCTCAATGATTTCTCTCCTGCTAAATGTATCGACCCGCATCGGTGGCCTCCTCCTCGTAATTGGTCTTCTGCTAGGTGTTGAACTCTTGGTAGAACTAATAGGGGTTTTGGGTCCACAGAGGACGCCTCTGCTCAATATCTTGCGCTTTATCGGAAACTCTTCTTATCGAGAAGAAGTTCGAGAGAAGAGATACCAAAAGAAACACAAACAAGAATAGTTCTAAACAAAATAAAAGCCTTTTGGGCTTTTTTTTGGTATACTAAAGTATGTAAATCAGCTAAGCAAAGAAAGGAAAAAGAAATGTCTGTCTTAGAAATCAAAGATCTTCATGTTGAAATTGAAGGGAAAAAAATTCTCAAAGGGGTAAATCTTACTCTGAAAACGGGAGAAGTTGCAGCGATCATGGGTCCAAATGGAACAGGGAAATCTACCTTGTCTGCAGCCATTATGGGCAATCCTAACTACGAAGTGACTCAAGGAGAGGTGCTTTTTGATGGGGTTAATATCTTGGAGCTAGAAGTGGATGAACGGGCTCGCATGGGACTCTTCCTTGCGATGCAGTATCCTAGTGAAATTCCTGGTATTACCAATGCGGAGTTTCTCCGTGCGGCCATGAATGCTGGTAAGGAAGACGATGAAAAAATCTCTGTCCGTGACTTCATTACTAAACTAGATGAAAAGATGGAATTGCTCAACATGAAGGAAGAGATGGCTGAGCGCTACCTCAATGAAGGCTTCTCAGGTGGTGAGAAAAAACGTAATGAAATCCTGCAGTTGCTCATGCTAGAGCCAACTTTTGCGCTTTTGGATGAGATTGACTCAGGTCTGGATATCGACGCTCTTAAGGTCGTTTCTAAAGGGGTCAACGCTATGCGTGGAGAGGGCTTTGGCGCTATGATCATCACCCACTACCAACGCCTGCTCAACTATATCACTCCAGACGTAGTTCATGTCATGATGGAGGGGAAAGTTGTTCTTTCTGGCGGTCCAGAATTGGCAGTTCGCTTGGAAAAAGAAGGCTATGCCAAATTGGCTGAAGAGTTGGGCTTCAACTATACTGAAGAAGTCTAGTCAAACATTCTTTTGACTTTGATAAAAGATAGGAGAATGACATGACAAAAGAATTGATTCACGAATTTTCACAAGTTCACGCAGAACCAGCATGGTTGGCTGATCTCCGTCAGCAGGCCTTTGACCAAATTGATCAACTGGACTTGCCAGTCATTGAGCGGGTCAAATTTCACCGCTGGAATCTGGGAGACGGACGAATTTCTGATAGCGAGCCTTTGACCAATGTGCCAGATTTCACGGCTCTTGGAGACAATCTCAAGTTCATCCAAATGGGAACCCAAACTGTCCTTGAGCAATTGCCAGCTGATTTGGCAGAGCAAGGTGTGGTCTTCACTGATTTCCACTCTGCTTTGGAAGAAATTCCAGAGTTGGTAGAGAAGCATTATATGTCCGCAGTCAAGTATGACGAGGACAAATTGGCGGCTTACCATACGGCTTATTTCAACAGCGGCGCAGTTCTTTATGTACCTGACAATGTTGAGATTGACCAGCCGATTGAAGGAATTTTTTATCAGGACAGCGAAAGCGATGTTCCTTTTAACAAGCATATTTTGATTATCGCGGGCAAGCATTCCAAGGTTAACTACTTGGAACGCTTGGAAACTTACGGTGAAGGAGCTGTTCCCGTAACAGCCAATATCACTGTTGAAGTCATTGCTCAGGCTGGAGCTCAGATTAAGTTTTCAGCTATTGACCGCTTGGGCGAAAATGTAACGGCTTATATCAGCCGTCGCGGTAAGCTGGACAACGATGCCATGATTGACTGGGCCATCGGCGTTATGAACGAAGGCAATGTTGTGGCTGACTTTGATAGCGACCTCTATGGCAAGGGGAGCCATGCGGATATGAAAGTGGTGGCTCTTTCCAGTGGCAAGCAGGTTCAGGGAATCGATACCCGCGTAACTAACTATGGCTGCAACTCTATCGGAAATATCCTGCAACACGGGGTTATCCTGGAAAAAGGAACCTTGACTTTCAATGGTATTGGACATATCATCAAAGGTGCTAAGGGAGCAGATGCCCAGCAGGAAAGCCGAGTTCTCATGCTGTCTGACCAAGCGCGCTCAGATGCTAATCCAATTCTCTTGATTGATGAAAACGATGTGACAGCTGGTCACGCGGCTTCTATCGGTCAGGTGGATCCAGAGGATATGTATTACCTCATGAGCCGAGGTCTTGATAAGGCAACGGCTGAACGCTTGGTCGTGCGCGGCTTCTTGGGATCAGTGATTGTGGAAATCCCTGTTAAAGAAGTCCGTGATGAAATGATTGAAAATATCGATATTATTCTCGCAAAAA
>ERZ772948.240-NODE-240-length-34398-cov-48.419066_pt1 | contig 34398 bp, 13 predicted proteins | sample MGYA00511945_ERZ772948 | MGnify/ENA primary metagenome ERZ772948 (study PRJEB29015, sample SAMEA2737927) | human oral metagenome | biome: human oral; feature: human-associated habitat; material: dental | place: China | collected 2141 ... | reverse complement strand
ACAACTGTACGAGCATCTTTTAATTGTTTTACGTTAACTGCATCAGTGTCGTTTACGCCAGCTTTCACATTAGTAATGTTCAAGTTACCAGCGTTGATGCCAGTCTTAGTAACGGATGGGCCGCCTGTAATTGTTAAACCACCATTGTTGAGAATTGTGTCACCAATTTTCAAGGAACCATTTGGTGTTAAATCAACATCATTGGACAATGCATATGTGTAAGTATGTTCACCAGTTGCATTATCAATATTTTGAGCAACAGTTAAGTTTTTACCTGCTGCATAAGAAACAGTTTTACCATTTGCTACAGGTGTAACAGCATGGTTACCAACTACATTACCTTTAGCGTCAGTAGAGAAGGAATAACCGTCTTTGATTTGATCAGCCAAACCGGATAAGTCAATTTTTGCTACTGTACCAGCTTGAGTTGCGCCATTACCATCGTTATATTTCAATGTAACAGATTTACTTGCTGCATCGTAAGCGTAAGATGTAGTTGTTTCACCTTGACGATTAGATGTTGTAGGTGCAATGTGTAAATCGGTATCTTTAGAAATACGTTTTACGTCGCCAATGTTAGCTGCGTTATTTACTACATCGCCACCAGATTTAAGGTTAGTGATGTTTTGGTCACCCATGTTGATAGGGCCATTTGTGATGTTAATGGAGTTAGGACCAAATTCCATTTTTGGACCATTTGTAGTATTGGAAATGGAATTGATGTTAACTAAATCTTTATTCACATCGTATTTAACAACGCCTTCAGCATCTACAGAAGCTGTTGTGTTTCTACCATTTGTGAAGTTCAAACCTTTATCCAATGTAACTGTTTGAGCATTTTGGCCATTCGCTTTGTATGTCAAAGGAATTTGAGTAGCTGCTTTGTTACCATCGAATGTTACTGTGTAAGTTGTGTTATGGTTTGTTTCATCTTGTACAGGTGTAACAGTGATAGGGTTGTTAGTTGTGTTTGTAGTATTTACAGTTACCGCTTCACGAGCTGCATCTTTTACGTCGTTACGGGATACGTTTACTTCGTAAGTTGCACCAGCGTCGCCATATTGGTCACCTGCTTGAGGAGTAACCTTAGCAATGTTTTTATCTGTAGAAGTACTGGAATCAGCTTTCGCTTTCACCTTTTCAGTAGAAGCAGCTGTAGGTGTTACATTATCAACGTCTACTGTGTAGATTGTTTTCTTACCACCATCAACAGTATTTTCTGTTACAGATGTAACCTTCGCAGCATTTTTACCACGAACCTCTACAGTATTGTTCAATTTACCTTTAGCATCATCGGACAAATCAACAGCTACGTTGCTACCAGATGCAATTGTTTTGATGTATTGGCCATTATTAGCACCAATTACGCCAAAGCTCAAGCCACCAGCTTGGTTCAATTTTTGAAGATCAGTAGCGCCTGTGTTACCAGTCAAGCCAACTGTGTTATTGAAACCGTTATTAACGATGCTTAATTGTTCTTCAGTAGCGGCGCGACCTTTTTTAGCGAAGTCAGGAGCATCCAAAGTTACGTTAGTTAAACCAGTGATGTCACCAACTTTAGCATTCAAGTTAATGTTGTGATCACCTGCTACGTTAACAGTTTGGTTACCACCGAATACAACCTTGCCATCGCCAGCTTTGTTTGTGATGGATGTAATGTCGTTTAAATCACCTTCAACGTCTACTTTGAAAGTTTTAACGCCATTGATTTCACGGTTGCTCACCTTTGTATTCTTACCATTTTCCATATCGATGGATTTTTTAGCAAGATTTTGGATGACTGTTTCGCCACCCTTGTTGATATTGGAAAGATCTTGTTTAGCAATACCTGTGATAACAGCCGTTTCGTTAGCAACGTCTTTGTTGTTACCGTCAACGTATGTCATCGTTACTTTGCCGTTTGCGTCTACCGCATATTCACCAGGTTTGATGTGACGTTCGTCAGCACGAACCTTTTTCAATTGGCTTACGTTAACTGCATCATTATCATTTACGCCAGCTTTCACATGAGTAATGTTCAAATCACCAGCGTTGATGCCAGTCTTTGTAATGGAAGGACCATTATTGATAGTCAAACCATTGTCAGTGATGTTAGTATCGCCGATTTTGATAGATCCATCTGGAGTCAAATCGATGTCTTTGTTCAATGCAAATTCAACAGCTGCATTACCATTGTTGTTAGTTTGTTTAATGGTCATGTTTTTGCCGGCTTGCATTTCTACAGTTTTGCCGTCACGAATTTCTTGAACGCCAGCGGAACCTTGTGCAACCTTACCTTCTGTAGCAGAAGATTTTACGTTGAAGGAGCTCATGTCGCCAGTTTTCAAACCACTCAAGTCGATAACTGCTTTAGGGCCGTTAACAGTTTTGCCATTACCATCTTGGTAAGTTAATGTAACCTTTTTGTTAGCATCTACAGTATATTCAGTCACATTATTGTTAGTGCCTGCTGTAGGTGCAATGTGTAAATCATTAGCTTTGGAAATACGGATAACGTCACCAATGTTTGCAGCATTATCAACTGTATCCCCACCGGAATGAAGGTGAGTGATATTTTGATCACCAAGATCCAAGTTGCCACCAGTAATGCTGATGTTATGATCACCAAAGTTTAAAGTAGGACCACCATTATTAGTGATGGATGTAATTTCTTTTAAATCCTTGTTCAAGGAATATGTATATGTTTGTTCGCCTGCAGATTGGTTGATATCTTGTTTAACTGTTAAGTTTTTACCAGCTGCATAGGTAACAGTTTGACCGCTTTCAACCTTAGTAGGTGTAGCAGAGCCATCTAATTTACCACCATTAGCCTTAGCATTTGTTAAGAAATCATATTTTGCAGCAGCGTCTGCAGCGTTGATTGTGTATGTAGTACGACCATCAACTGTTTTTTCATCAACAGTAACGTTTTTACCAGCTTTCACCATGCCTTTGTCATCAAATGTCAAAGTCAATCTGGAGTCTTTAGTACCTTCATCAGCAACAGCTGCGGATACACGGCCTTCACCACGAACATTCAATTTACCGCCGTCAGCCAAGAAGTCGCTAGAACCAGTATTACCAGTCAATGCAACGCCAACGTTTTTCAATTGAGCTACGTTAACAGCATCTGTATCAGCAGTACCAGCAGCAAGGCCTGTCAATTGACGAGTCAATGTACTACCATTACCGATGGATACAGCAGCCGTAGTAGCTGTACGAACATTGTTAGCTAAGTTTGTGTAATGACGTGTATGGTCATCGGAAGGATTGTAACCTTTAACGCCTTTGTCTGTTGTTGTAACAGAGTTAGAGCCTAGTGCTACACCATCTACCTTATCAGCTTTTGCAGTATAACCAACAGAAATCGCATTTGTAGCAGATGCTGTTGTTTTATTACCTAATCCACCATATGTATTAGGGCTGTCTGTGAAAGGAGCACCTTTACCATCACCGCCGATTGCAATGGCATGGTCACCAGAAGCCTCTGCATTAAAACCTACTGCAACAGAGCCATCATTGTTAGCTTTTGCAGTACGACCAACAGCAGTGGAACCTACGCCCTTAGATTCTGCACCATTACCAGTTGCAAGAGCACCATGTGCAGTTGCTTGTGTTGCTTGACCAAATGCAAGTGCACCGGAAGCAGATGCTGTAGCTTTATTACCAATTGCAGTAGAGTTGTTACCAGTTGCTTCGGACAATGTGCCAATAGCAGTTGCAGCATTAGCTGATGCAGTTGCTTGATTACCAACAGCAATCATGTCGAATGCGCCAAGATCATTACCATATGTAGCTCGTGCATTAAGACCTATTGCAATTGCTGCAGATCCTGTTTTGCCAGGTGCGGATTGTGCAATTGTACCACCAGAACCGATAGCAATGTTATGACCTGCCAAAGCAGATACGTCAGCACCAATAGCTACAGAATCATCATGTTGAGTCGTTGCATTGTTACCAATAGCCACACTTTGTCTACCACCAGCATGAGAGTAGTTACCAACAACGACGGAATTACCACCCGCTTGTTTAGGTGTTGTATCACTACTACCAGGTGTAAAATTTTGATTATTGTATGCGCCGATAGCAATAGCACCTTCTGCATTAGCATTAGATTTATTACCAATGGCAATTGTTTTAACTTTGGTTGCTGTATTACTAGTACCAAGTGCTACTGCATTACCACCAGATGCTTCATTACGATTACCTAATGCAATAGCCGCATTTGCAGTTGCACTGTTTGCTGCACCATAAACGATTGTGCCATCTTCATTATTAGTATAGTTACCATAGCCAACTGCAACAGAATTAACACCAACAGTTTGATCACCATAATCGCCTACTGTCTTTGCAGTTTTAATATTGATACGACTGTCGTTAGTATTAATACTGTTATCAGTCTTAATAGGGTTAGTACTTGTGAACGCATCTACAGGCGTACCCATTTGTGCGCCAACGCCAACAAGCGCTAAACCAGCCAATACGCTAGCTAGGACTTTCTTTTTGCCGCTATTATTTTTCGCAATTTCAGGAACTACAACGTAGCATTCCTTGGATTTGCTCCAAACGACTTTAAAGACCTTATTCATAAAACCTTTGAACCCCTTTCTCATAAGTACATGAAAAATGTAACTTTTACACTTTAGTTCACTTCATGAAGAGTGGTTTTTCTCTCATTCACACACACTTCATATAGGATAACTTAATAATATCAATTTATTAATTAATTGTAAATACTTTTACATCTATTTATTTAATGAAATTTTATATTTTAGATGAAAATAAACTGAATTTTATATGTATGTGTAAAAACAATCACATTTATCAAAAAGTACGCTATAACTATGTTTATAGCGTACTCAACGACATTTTCTTCATATACTTTTCATATAAGTCATAGTTCTTTTTAGTTTATAAATATGTTAAATAATATAAAGTTAGTCAAAATAAGGCCTCTAATTAACATCACTATTCTATAAATTTCATAAATCGAAATTACACGATAAATCAGTAAAATACTGTATTTATAAGACATTCATCAATTCAATACATTAAATTGTATAATGCTAAATTTTATGGTTTATTAATATATATCTATTAATATATGCTAGCATTTCAAATAAAACTACACACAAAATGAACCTATGGATCTACTAAAAACCATATTCGATGCACCCAAAAACGCCCACACTATGGGACGGTACTTTCAAAATTGCGTTCAATTCAAAAGTCCATTCTCACAGTGTGAGCGTTTTTATTATGGCCCCTATAGAAGAAAGGGGGGTGGGATTAGAGAGTCTATAAGGGCCATATGGATTTATAATTTAGTGTTCAGCCAGATTATTTGCCTATAGCATCACGTAAGTTTACTTTACGGGATTGAGGTTGATCTACAGGCGGATTAGCCATTGCTGCGCGAAGGTCTACTTCGTGGTCATCACCAGCTTGAGGTTCTTCGCTAGCTTTGTTTTTTACCGTTTGTTTTGCGGCGTACCAAATTGTTTCATTCATGTAGTGACGAAGTTCGTCATTGTTTACATGTTCTTGATCATGAGCCATGATGTCCAAAATGGAGTCTTCCAACGCTTGTGCTTCTTCGTCAGTCATAGGACCACCGATTTTCTTTTGCTCTTGGATAACTGCATTAATTTGGTCTACCATGCCACGAAGTACATTGTACCCATAGCTATTGGTGAAACCATCTTGCTCATTGTATTTTGGCATATCAAAGTATTCGTATTCATTTTTGTTGCGATTTTCACCGTTCCAGTTCATGAACACTTCTTGACCATGCACACGACCGATGGAATGTGTGCGGAAATAGTCAGCATAGTTATGTTTGTCATAAGAATGCAACCAAACCTTTTCAGATTTCGTCAATTGTTTATGATCATCGTATTTAACCTTAGCTTTTGCAATGTTGATTTCTGCATTTTGCCAAGCTTTCACATAATCATGAACAGCTGCCACCGTTTGTGGACTCGCTACCGGAACGAGTACAACAGAACCGAGTTGTGGCGTCATTACAGGGTTTTTAACAATTAATACATCATCATATGTAGGTGCGCTGGCTGCGTGACCAGTAAGGGATGCAGCGCTCATTAATACTGCTGCTGTGAAAGCAAGCATTGTAGATTTTTTCATATCTATTCCTCTTTTCTTAGTCGAACCAAAAGGGACGAGAGGGTTCTCGGTATCGAGTTCCCTCTTCCCGTTATCTGTGAAAGTTTAATCTATCAAATTATAAACCTAATTTTGCCATCATTGCAGCAATTTGAGCTTTCATTTGTTCATTTTCTGCTTTCAAGTCAGATACTTCGCCTTTTAATCCGGCATTTTGAGCTTTCATAGCTGCCATTTCTTGTTGCATTGCATACGCGGAACTGATAGGGCCTTTGCGGTAACGATCTGCTACAGCAGCTTCGCTATCACGGTTACCAACTTTCCAAGTTACACCAGCATTTGCCATCATGTGGCTAGAACCACCAGCCCAGGATACGCCACCATGGATTAATGTAGATTCATTTTTGTAATGAGCTACGCCAAGAGCCACTGCGGAGTTACCACGGTAGTTACCATAACCAGCCATGATTTGAGTTGGTTCCAATGGATCGTATTGGATAGGTTTCAATGCGGAGAGAGCTGCGCCTTGAGCACCTACACGACCGATTTCTTCGCCAAGTTGGTCAACTTTATTTGTGATTCTAGTCAAATCAGGACTTTGACCTGGAGTTACGTGAAGGTCATATGTCATTTGACCTGTTGTTTTATCTTCAGTAGGTGTTACTGTTACTGTACCATCCTTAGATGTTACCTTTGTACGTGCAGCCTTCAATTGATCAAGGTTAACTGCATCAGTACCATCTTTGGCAGGTGCTACATTAACGATTCGATTACCGCCCATGTTGATATTACCACCAGTGATAGTAACTGCAGTTGGATCTGTCGCAGTCGTTGGATTGTTGTGTAAAGTAATAGTAGTATTGCCATTTTTAATAGTTTCAATACCTTTTAAGTCCTTATTCAAGGAATATACAACAGAGTTATCTACATCAGTACCTGCATTTGCTTTACGTTCAACAATTAAGTTATCACCCGCTACAAATTCTGTACCTTTTGTAACTTTTACTGCAGCTTTAGAACCTACCGCTTTACCAGAACCAGTTTCATTAACTGCTACATTTACACGTGTGGAGTCAAGTGTTGTAAGACCTGTGATTTTAGCTGTAATAGCATTACCAGAGGCATCTTTCACTTGGTTGCCAGCACCATCAACATAAGTCAATTCAACAGTACCGTTGTTATCTACTGTGTATGTACCATCTTTGATACGAGTATCTTTAGCAAGACGTTTGATATCGCCGATGTTAGCAGCATTTGTATCAACATTACCACCAGATGCAACATTAGTGATTTGGTTACCACCATTGTTAAGACCATCTTTAGTTAAGGATACAGTCTTAGTTGGATCAGTTGGGTCCTTGATAGTCATGCCATTACCACCAACTGTAGTGTTACCGTTTTTGAAACCATCATTGTTGATAGTAGTATCACCAGTTTTCAAGGAACCATTAGTACCAAGATCAACATCTTTGTTCAATGCATAGTTAACAGTTGTATTGCCATTACCATCATTAGTTTGAGTAACAACCAAGTTTTTGCCAGCTTGCATATCTACAGTTTTACCATTTTTGATGTTTTCTGTTGTATCGCCAGCATGAGTACCTACTGTAGCAGATTCTGCAGATGTTTTCACATTGAATCCATCCATAGAACCAAAACCAGTTGCACTGATTGTCATTTTGCCATTAGCTGCATCAGGAGTAATTGTGATATGATCACCAGCTACAAGATTTACCTTGCCAGCTTTAGCAGGAACATCTGTATCATTAGCTTGGATAGTCCATAATTGATCTGTAGTAGCTACAGTTTTTGTAGTACCACCATTAGTTGTGAAAGTAATGTTATCACCATTACTTTGAATAGTGTTACCACCAAGTTGGATGCTATTCAAACCTTTGAGGTTTTTGTTCAACTTAACAGTTAATGTATCTGTACCATCCGCTTCTACTGCAATGTTGTCTTTAGCAGATTCGAATTTAGTCGTACCATCAGACAATACTACATATTTCTTACCTGTTGCAGGATCAACTGCAGTACTTTCTTTTGTACCTTCACCTTGAACTTTTACTAAAGAACCAAGTTTACGTTTGTTTTCTGTACTAGTATTGTTACCAGTGAATTTCAATCCATCGTCCATAGTTGCTACTTCATGAGTAACTTCTTTAGTTGTACCAGGGTTAGCTGGATCAGGTACTTTTTCAGTGTAAACAATACGAGTTACACCATCTTTACCATCGATACCTACGCCATTAGCACCATCTTTACCTTTAATGGAGATACCATTAGCACCGTTTGTACCATTGAGACCGATGGAACCATCTTTACCATTCATAACAACAGCAGAACCGTCTGCACCTTTAGCACCAACAGAACCATCTTTGCCATTAGCACCATCTTTACCAACAGTGATGTTATCAGATAAGGAGAATTCAACAGTAGCATTGCCATTAGTAGTATCGTTAGTTTGTTTCACTACTAAGTTTTTGCCGGATTGGAATTCTACAGACTTACCATCAGCAATATTTTGAGCATTTGCATTATGATTAGCATCAACAGCACCACCATCTGTAGTGTTAGCAGAGGATTTAACATTCCAAGAGGAAGCCCCTGTACCACCAGTACTCAAGTTGGAGAGGTCGATAACTGCTTTTGTATCAGTTACTGCATGACCATTACCATCATTGTATGTCAATGTAACAGTTTTACTAGCTGCATCATATTTGTATACATTTGCAGTACCCGCAGCATTAACTGTACCACCTTTAGTTTCAGTAGAGCCAGTTGCCACTGTTGTAGGTGCAATATGACGTTCATTTGCTTTCAAAGTATCATGAACAGATTTCAATTGGTCTTCTGTAGCTGCTTGGCCAGATGTATAGCTGTTTGGATTGAAGGTTAAGTTAGTTAAACCACCAATATGGCCACTACCTGCATCAAGGGTAATATTATGATCACCAGATACAGTTACAGTTTGGTTAGGGCTGAAAGTAATTTTGCCAGCATTATTACCAGATGCATCTGCTTTATTAGTGATAGATGTAATTTCTGTCAAATCACCTTCTACATTCACTTTATATGGGTCAGCAGCTGTACCAGTACCAGATTTTTTCGTATTTTTACCATCAGCTAATACAGTTTTCGCGTCTTTCAATTGTTTTACGTTAACTGCATCATTATCATCTGTACCAGGAGCTAAGTTCACAATCTTGTTCTTAGTTGTGCTATCGCCCATGGACAAATTACCACCAGAGATTGTTACGGCAGGAGTCGTTGTATTAGGAGTATCATTCAATGTAATGGAAGAATTACCATTAGAAATCTTATTGATGCCAGCTAAGTTTTTGTTCAACTTAACAGTTAATTTATCAATGCTATCAGCAACTACAGCGATGTTACCAGATGCAGATTTAAATTCTTCACCATTAGCTTCAAGTTTATTAGTCGTTGTATTTTCTGTAACGCCTTCACCTTGTACTTTTACCAAGGAACCTAACTTATGTTTATTTTCAATAGATTCATTGTTACCAGTGAATTTCAAACCATCATCCATCGTAGCAACTTCACGTACGATATTCTTACCATTAGCATCTTGAATTGGATTGCCACTAGCATCTTTTGGAACATAGACAATACGTTCAGCTTTGTCCGTATCAGCATTATGAGCAGGATCACGGTTTACAAGAACTTGTTCACCCTTAGCAGATGTCATGGAAAGGTTTGCACCATCACGGCCGTTGATACCATCTTTGCCGTCTTGGCCTTTAGGACCAGTCATACCGATAGAACCATCTGCACCATTAATCACTACGGAAGAACCGTCTTTACCAGTTACGCCAACGGAACCATCTTTACCATTTACACCGTCTTTACCAGCTGTGATTTTATCAGACAATGCATAAGTATATGTATGTTCACCAGTTGTAGCATCAATATTTTGTTCAACAGTCAAGTTTTTACCAGCTGCAAAAGATACAGTTTTACCATTGCCAACTGCTGTAGCAGTTGCAGTTGTACCATCAGCTAAGTTACCTTTAGCATTCGTAGAGAATGTATAACCACTAGTGATTTGATCTGCCAAACCAGACAAATCGATTTTAGCTTCTGTACCAGTTACACCAGCACCTGTACCATCATTGTATTTCAATGTTACAGATTTAGTAGCAGCATCATATTTATAGCTTTCAGCTGTACCAGCAGTATTTTTGTTTACAGTTTCGCCTGTACGACCAGATGTAGTTGGGCGAATATGCAATTCATTAGATTTCAATGCATCAGCAGTATTTTTCAAATCAGATACATTAACAGCTGCATTTGGAGTTGCAGTATTAGCTAAATCCAATTTAGTAAGGTAGTTATCACCAGTATTACCAAGGTTTTTAATAGCAGAACCAACGTTATTAACGATGGAGTTACCGCCAGTTACGTTACCAGATGCATCTTGAATAGATGTAATAACATCAGCAGCTGCTACTTCTGTACCATCAGGCTTATGGAATTTACCATCTTTATCCTTAGTTAGCTTGTTACCATTTTTATCTGTATACACAGCAGGTGTTACTGCATTGATAGTCATAGAGCCATCAGCAGTAGCTGGAGTTGTAATAAGGATATTTTCGCCAGCTTTTACATTAACCTTACCACCTACAGGAGCTACATCAGTGCCATTGCCTTGGATTGTCCAGATGTCGTCAGTAGTTGCTACTTTCTTAGTAACTGTAGTACCAGGTGTTGCACCAGGAGTTGTGTACTCAATACGTTTATCACCAGTATTGTAAGTAATGTTAGTTGTACCACCAGGAGTTGTATGATCGCCTAATTCAACAGTCTTAGTTTGAACAGAATCTAAACCTGTAAGTTTTTTATTCAACTTAACTGTCAATGTATCAGTACCATCTGCTACAACTGCGATATTATCTTTTGCAGATTCAAACTTAGTTGTACCATCAGACAATACAAGTTCTTTTTCACCAGTTGTTGGATTAATAACTGTGGTGCCTTCTTTAGTACCTTCACCTTGAACTTTAACCAAGGAACCAAGTTTTTGTTTATTTTCGATGACTGTATTGTTACCAGTGAATTTCAAGCCATCATCCATAGTAGCAACAGTATGTGTACCAGTTTTATCTTCGTATACGATACGAGAGATGCCATCTGTACCGTTCTTACCATCGATACCATCTACGCCTTTTTCGACTTGAATATCTACACGGTTAGTACCATTGACACCATTAGTGCCGTTTTTACCATTGATACCAATCTTACCATCTTTACCATTTTGACCTGTTACAGTCACAGTTTCTACATTGATATCTTTATCAAGGCTATACGTATATGTATGTGTTTTATTAGTTGTATCAATATCTTGTTTTACAGTCAAGTTTTTACCTGCTGCATAGTTGATTGTGCCACCATTTGCAACAGCCGTTACCGCAGCTGGAGTTGTAGCGTCATTAGCTACAGTACCACCATTAGCAGTTGCATTAGTATTAAATGTATAACCAGATGTAATTTTATTAGCCAATGCAGATAAATCGATAACTGCTTTTGGAGCAGTCACTGCTGTGCCATTACCATCTTGGTATGTCAATGTAACTTTATTGTTAGCATCAACTGTATATTCAGTTACATTATTTGTAGTGCCAGCTGTTGGTGCGATGTGTAAATCACTAGCTTTAGCAATTTTCTTAACATCACCGATGTTAGCACCATTTGTATCATCAGTAGCATTATTGTTTACAATACCAGATTTAAGGTTAGTAATGTTATTACCACCAGCATTAATATTACCACCAGTGAATTTGAAAGCATCACCATTGTTAACAGTAGCTGTTGGATCTTGGAACACCAATTTACCAGAGTTAGTATCGCCTGTAATAGAGTTAATACCAGCTAAATTTTTATCGAGTTTTACATCGATTGTAGTGTTACCAGTAGCATCTTGGTCGATGAAAGTTTTGATATTAGCACCGCTATAATTAGCATCTGCGCCAGTACCAGCACCTTGTACCTTCACAATGGAGCCTAATTTATTAGTTTTTACACCACCAACATTAGCGTCGAATTTTAAACCTTTTTCAGTCAAACCATCTGCAGTATTTTTCAAATCAGTTACGTTAACTGCTGCATGTTTTGTATTATTATCACCAGCTGCAGCATCTAATTTATCCAAATATGTAGGAGATGTTACACCAGGTGTTGCATGGTTATTGATAGCAGAACCAACATTGTTAACGATCATAGTACCGCCAGTTGTAGAACCTTTTGTTGTACCATTAGCAGGAGTTTCGAAAGATGTAATCACATCACCTGCATTAACTACTGTACCATTACCATCAGGGCTTGTATTCCAAGTAACAGCACCACTTGTAGGATCTACAATTTTATATACTTTAGTACCATCAGCTTTAGTGTAAACCGCTGGTGTTACAGCACTTACAGTATAGATATTATGATTATCAGTTCCATCTGTTGTATGCTTAACAGTAACATTCTCCCCTGCTTTTACCTCAGTTTTAGATGCTTTCAATTGTTTTAAGTTAACTGCATCATTATCATTAGTACCATCATCCACATTAGTAACCTTGTTACCACCAACGGATAAGTTACCACCAGAGATTGTTACGGCAGGTGTATTAGTAGCACCACCAGGAGCATCATTCAATGTGATTGTTGTACCACCATTTTTAATAGTATTGATGCCTTTAAGGTTTTTAGACAATTGAACGAGTAATTTACCATTACCATCGTTGTTTACACCGATGTTGTCAGTAGTCAAGTCAGCTTTGTTAGCACCACCGATAATATCTAATGTTTCGTTAAGTTTCTTAGCGATAACTTTAGTTTTATCAGTACCTTGTGCATCATCACCAGCATATTTCATACCATCATTAAGTGTAGCAACCTCTTGTTTACCACCCTTATCTTCATAAACAATACGAGTCATGCCATCTTTACCGTTATGGCCATTTACGCCATCATGACCGTCAGTGCCGTCAACACCTTTAGCACCTTTTTCTACATGAATGTCTACACGGTTAGTACCATCAAGGCCATCTACACCGTCTTTACCATCGATACCAATCTTACCATCTTTACCGTCTTTACCAACGTGAACGGATTCTACATCAAGATCTTTATTCAATGCATAGTTAATAGTTGTATTACCATTAGTATCATTAGTTTGTTTTACAGTCATGTTTTTACCAGCTTGGAAATCAACGGATTTACCGTTTTTGATTTCTTGGCTAGCATCACCTGCATGAGTACCCACTGTAGTAGATTCTGCAGAAGAAGTTACCTTGAAGGAACTCATGTCACCGCCAGTAGGCAAGTTAGACAAGTCGATAACTGCTTTAGTACCAGTCTTATTAGCGCCAGTACCGTCATTGTATTCCAATACAACTTGTTTTGTAGTTGCATCATACTTGTAAGCATTAGCTGCTGCACCAGCTGCTGTGTTACTAGTAGCAGCACCAGCAATATGCTCACCAGTACGGTTAGATTCTGTTGGAGCAATGTGAAGTTCACTTGCTTTCAACGTATCATGAACAGATTTCAATTGGTCTTCTGTAGCTGCTTGACCAGATGTAAAGTTTGTTGGATCAAATGTTAAGTTTTGTAAACCACCAATCTTACCTGTGCTTGCATTTAGAGTAATACTATGATCACCATCTACAGTTACAGTTTTATTTGGACCAAAGGAAATTTTACCGTTGTTTGTACCACCATTTGTAATGGAAGAAATACCAGTTAAATCACCTTCTACATTCACTTTATATGGATCAGCAGCTGTACCAGTACCAGATTTTTTCGTATTTTTACCATCAGCTAGTACAGTTTTAGCGTCTTTCAATTGTTTTACGTTAACTGCATCAGTATCAGCTGTACCTTCAGCTACATTAACGATTTTATTACCGCCATTATCTAATCCAGTATTCGTCAACTTAACATCTGTAGTAGGTGTTGTACCCGCTGCAGGTGTAGGAGCCTTAATTGTAATACCATCATTATTTACTTTAGTATCACCAACAGTTAAGGAACCAGCATTAGTAAGATCGACATCTTTATTCAAAGAATAAGTGTATGTATGTTCACCAGTCAAATCTTGTTTAACTGTTAAGTTTTTACCAGCCGCAAAGTTTACTTGATCACCAGGTTTTACAACAGTCGCTGTAGAACTACCAACAAGTGTACCTCCATTTGCTTTAGCATTTGCTTTCCAACCGGAGTTATTAATTGTATCTACTACAGTTTTAACAGTAGCAATACCATCTTTACCAGCTGCACCAGCTTGTCCTGGAACACCAGGTTTGCCATCAGTTACTGTTGGAGCTGTACCAAGGTTAACATCAAATGTTACTTTACCATCTGCACCAACGCTAGCAGTTGTATAATCACCACCTGTGAAATTCAAACCTTTATCAAGTTTAACGGTTTGATCAGCAGTTGTAGTAGTACCATTAGTTGCTTTATAAGTTAATGGAATTTGTTTTGCAGCTTTATTGCCATCGAATGTAACTGCATATGTTGTATTGTGGTTAGTATTGTCTTGTGTTGGTGTTACAGTAATAGGATTATCTGTGTTGCCACCATTATTTACTGTTACTGCTTCACGAGCTGCATCTTTAACAGCATTTTTAGAAACGGATACTTCGTATTGAGCACCAGGATCATTTACAGCTTTACCGCCTGCAACAGAAACATCAGCAATGTTGGTATCACCAGTTGCAGCTGCTTTTTTAACTACGCTTTCAGTAGAAGCTGCGCCACCTGTCGCAGTAGAGCTTACTGTATAGATATCATGACCATCTGTGCCTTTGCTTGGGGTTACAGTAATACCAGTACCAGCTTTAACTTCAGTTCTTAAACCTTTAATTTGACTGTAGTTAACAGCATCAGTATCATCAGTACCTTTAGCCACGTTAGTAATTTTATTACCATCTACACTCAAGTTGCCGCCGGAAATAGTTGTGCCACCACCATTGTTCAATGTGATTTTGGATGTACCATTTTGAATGCTTTCAATATCTTTAAGAGTGGAGCTCAAAGAATATGTGAATTGTTTATCATTTTGGTCTAATACAATGTTTTTACCAGCACTTAATGTAACAGTACTACCAGGATTTACTAATTTAGTAGCTTGTGTACCTGTTACACTACCACCATTATTAGAAGAAACTACATTCCAACCAGAAGCATTGATTGCATCAGCTACATTTGTAGTTGTTGCAAGACCATTTGTAGTAGGAGCTACTGCTTTACCTGCAGTGTTAGCAGTAATAGGATTACCAATTTTAGCTGTTACGGTAATACCATTTTTATCAGCAGATGTAGACATAAAGCTATTATTATCACCTTTAATATTCAATGTACCATTGTCTAACAATACATCGCTATTGCCAGTGTCACCAGCGTATTTCAAGTTAACGCTTCTCAATTGAGCTACGTTAACAGCATCAGTATCTTCTTTACCTGCTGCAAGACCAGTGATTTGACGAGTTGCTGTAGGACCATTACCAACAGCTACTGCGCCAAGAGTAGAAGTTTGAGCTGTTCCACTTAGACCGCCATACCTATTTGCACGAGAATATGCTGGATCAAAGCCTTGAACACCTGCAGCTGCAGTAGTAGCAGAGTTAGAGCCAAGAGCTACACCATCAGCAATATCAGCTTTACTACCTTCACCAATTGCAACAGTAGCTTTACCATCAGTTACAGCTTGATAACCAATTGCAACATTGTGTTCACCAGATGCAGTGGAACGAACACCAGCTGCAAGAGATTCTTTACCAGTTACTGTATTGGAACGACCAAATGCAGCAGATGTACGACCAGTTACTGTATTAGATAAACCAACTGCAGCACCTTCATAATCAGCTTTGTTATTTGTACCGACTGCTACCGACCCATCACCTGTTGCTTGAGATAAATGACCTACAGCAGTTGCATTACCGCCAGAAGCAACTGTTTGATTACCAATTGCTGTTGTATTAGTATTAGATGCATTCGCTTGATTACCAACAGCAGTTGCATTCGTATTTGTTGCTTGTGCAGAATCACCAAATGCAGCAGCACTTTGACCACTTGCTTTAGAATTTTTACCAACAGCAGAGGCATTTAGTCCAGAGGCTGCAGAGTTATTACCAACAGCAATAGAATCGTTTTTACTAGCATTTGCTAAATTACCAACAGAAATCGCTCTTTCTGCTTCCGCTTTAGATTTATAACCAACAGCTATAGCTCTTTCAGCAGTTGCTTCTGCAGAGGACCCTAAAGATGTTGCATAATTCCCAGAAGATTTTGATAACGTACCAATGGCGATAGCACGCGTTGCACCAGCTGATGTTTCAGCTTCACGGCCAATAGCTTGAGAATCTTCAGCATAGCCTCTTGCACCAGAACCAATAGCTGTCGCATAGTTTGCAGTAGCCTTAGTTTGGAAACCCAAAGCAGCCGCATATTCACCACTTGACTTAGAACCAGAACCAACAGCTGTACTATCTTTGGCGGTTGCTTCTGTTTCGTTACCAATAGCAATAGATGCTTCTTCACCATTTGTTTTAGCTTTACGACCTAACGCGATAGCTGCTTTGCCATTAGCATGGGTTTGGTCACCAATTGCGATAGAGAAATCATTATTAGCATACGCTGAGTTACCCCAACCACTACCAATCGCAATAGAGGCATCAGCGTTTGATACCCCCCCACCACTAGTATTATTAAGTGCGTCTACATAATTAGGCATCATAGCACCTGCTGCCACTAAAGCAGCAAAAACTGTAGATAATGCTTTTTTCTTACCACCATTGTTTTTTGCTACTTCAGATACTACAACGTAGCATTCTTTTGTTTTGCTCCAAACAACTTTAAAGATCTTATTCATATTTCTATGAACCCCTTTCTTTTTCTCTTTCTTTAAGACACTTATAATCCTTAATTAATCCCTATTCAATAGAAATAAAAATCATTGTGTGAAGAACATTTTTGCATGCTTCACTTTTCATTCATCTTACTTCATGTACATACTATAACAAAAAATTTTCTTTTTGTAAAACATTTTCTCTCATTTTTTTCTCATAAACTTGGAAAAATGTTTATTTTTTTAATTTTTGTTAAGAAATGGTGTATTTTTTACACATTTTTGTACTATTTTTTTCAATTTCAGTAAACATATATTAATCATTTTCGATTTATTTACTTACATAAATATTAACAATCATGATTTATTCATAAATATGATGTTAATATGTTTATGTACCACAAGTTTTTTCGATATATTGTAAAATGCTATTAAATCATGTTAAATAAGGATATAAAAAGCATTACCTATCAAGAAAAATAAGTGTTTAAATTAGCAAAACTAATCAAATATACCTCGCAAAGCATGAATGAGATATTCATGAATATAACTATGATAGTAAAGATATAACAGTTAAATTTAAAATTTCTCTGTTGTCACTATTTATATCTATAAAATGCCGTCCCTATGATCCATGTCATTTGCTATATATAGTTATATATATAGGGATATAAACTTTCACCATAAAGCAATGTAGTATGATATACTAATCTACAGTAATACATGAGGGAGTGTAGAACAAAGGGGTTAATTATGAAAAAAGAAACTAAAAAAAATAAGGCCGCATCAGCCTCTGCTGAAACGGCAACAAACAAGAATGTCGTATCTAAACCGGATGCAACGGATACGGCAACGCATACTATGGACGTGCCTACGGATGTAGAAAAGGGCATCAACGATTTAAAGGCGTCCTATGATACGTTCCTTTATATTTCAAAGCCATTTTCTAGCACGAATATTAATAATTTGTATGCTAAGGCTAAGATTTATGGACTTGATCCGGTGGCGCCGAGCAAGGCGCGCGTGTTAGAGCTTGGCGCATCCTGCGGCGGTAATATCATCCCACAAGCGATGTACTACCCTACGGCGACTTTCACAGGCATCGACCTATCCGGCGTACAGGTGGAGCACGGCAAGGAGATCATCGAATCCATCGGCCTTAAGAACGTGACGCTGCTCGAAAAAAACATTATGGACGTGGATACGAATTTCGGCACCTTCGATTACATCATCGTTCATGGTATCTGGTCTTGGGTGCCGGACATGGTGAAAGACAAAATTCTCGATATTTGTAGCGAAAATTTATCGAACCGCGGCATCGCTTATGTATCGTACAATACGTACCCTGGCTGGAAACGCTTAGAGCAATTGCGCGACATTATGTTATACGCGGATAAACGAGCAGAAGATAAGAGTTTATTGGAACGCACACTTTACACAAAGAGTGTATTAAAACTCGTTGCAGAAACGATGAACAGCGACGATCGTTCTCGGACTCAATCCAATTACAAAATTAACAACATCAACCGGGTGTTACAATCTAACGATTATTACGTAGCACACGAATACTTGGAAACGTACAATGATCCAGTGTATGTATCCGATTTCATCGAACGAGCTCGTCAACACGGCTGTGCCTATATAGGTGACGAATCATTACAACGATCCTTCATTACCTGGCTTTCAGGAGACGTGGAAAAAAACATTTCCACCCTATCCAACGGCAATTATATTGACAAGGAACAGTTCTACGATTACGTGTACGACACGCAGTTCCGCATGAGCCTATTGACGAAACTGTCCAACGAGGACAAGATCAACCACGACGAAACGGTAACCCAAGACATCTTGAACAACCTGTACTTTATGGCGCCGTCTAGAAATGTGAAGGGCGTTCCTGAGGACTGGACCAATACTGTTCACATCGCTATCAAGGTGTTGATGGATACGTTCAAGGAATTTACCGTTCAGGATATCGTCAACTATATTAGTTCCCACTATCCTGGCTATGTCATCGATGGCGATGTATTATATCAACGTCTGTTCCTACTCATCGTAACGGACAACCTCAACATTTACGGTTCTTCCTATCCTCGCACGCCGTTTGTTGAAAATGAAAGCTACATCCCAGAGCGCTTTATTAAATACATCGAAACCATTGTGGAAAAAGGCGGCAGCCAATACCTCACACCGGGTAACATGTACAACCAAGTGGACGGGGACGTCGACAACGGTCTATTATACGTGATGAAACAATTGGCTAAACCAATCTCTCGGGCCGATTTAATCGCCAACCTAGACGAAAATCTAACTGTTAACCGCACCACTAAGGACGGCTATAACTATGTTGTACCGACCGAACAATACATGGACGAAGTGTTGACACACATTGAAATGTTGGGGTACTTTACCAAATAATTTGAATGCGAAAAAGGAGCTGTAACAAAACAGCTCCTTTTTTATGCTATCTATCAATCCACTCTATATAAAACATAATCCTAAGTTAGAATTACGCTCCAACGAATGCTTATCTTGTTTTATATAATCCCATGATTCTTTATAATCTGTACATTGAGAAAATGTAGACTCACTTATAAATTTAATAAACGCATTTATATCATCATAATACCTTTCGGTAAAATCCAATGAGTTAGCCTTTTTCTCCTCATCAGTAGCATTGGGCTTATCATGTAACACATGATCCAGGTTACAAGACATATAATATATTTTATAAGGAATATTATTCCACATTACAGAGGTCCTTGAACTTAAGATATTCAAATTCTCACGCTTATGCTCATTTCGCTCGATAGCAACTTGTCGATTTGGGACTATAACAGACTCTAATGTATATACAAATTTATCTTTTGTCTCATCCTCAATAATGACAGAGTCATCAACAAAAGCTCCATCCATATCAACTAAATGTATAATTTGCTGAACATCCGCAGCTTTAAAATGATTATTTTCAGCATATACCTTAATTTCATTACCTAATCGAGCCTTAATATTCGACTGGTTTATTCCTCTTTTAGAGGTAATATCACCGTACATAATTTTCATATGTACAGTATTACTATCAAAAAATTTAGAGAAATATAATTCTAATGAATCCGCATCAGAAGGTCCTTCAACAATAACAAGCACTATTTTTCGTCGTGCCATTTATATGCACCAGCTTTCCTAAAAGCATAAGAAATTTCAGCATTATTTGTCGATTTATATAGTTCTTCGTTCTGTTCACCAAGCATGATATCTCTATAATAAAAGTCGCGTAAGTTATTGCTTGTCTTTACATTAACCATTCGCGTATATCGATTGCTAGGATTAGTTGTGGTAAAAGCAATACAGCCTTTATCAAGTGTTTCTAAAGGTCTTAGGTTATGAGATGTAAATATTAATTGGCCTTCGCCTTTCTCTGAAATGATTCGTAAAATCTCACCAAGCAGATATTCAAAGATACCCGAGTCTAGCTCATCTATGGCAACAGTAATAGATTTTCTATTATAGACAGAAATTAATAGGCCTAACACAGAAATAATTTTACGTATCCCTTCAGATTCATATTTTAACGGAATATATGTATTTGATTTATAGGATACTAACTCAAATCGCTCTCCGTCTTGATTATCCTGCAATTTTTCCTTACCTAGTGTTTCTACACCTATAGTTAATCCTGGTACAATTTGGGTTAATACCAAATTCATCATAGCTATACTATCTCTAATATCTTGTACAACGGCTATAGGAAATACATTAGGTTGATTTAAGGATAATCCAATCGTACCTACAATATGTCTCGTATCAGCCCGATAGTTAATCTCTAATGGTAGTGCATCGAGACTAATTAAGCCACTATGTTCCGTTGTTACTACAAATAAATCATGATTTCCATACTTCACTAAGTCTGTCAAAATCGAATATACTAATGCAAAATCTTGATTTGATTCCATCACTTTATTACGATTATAAAGTCGTTTCATAAACTCAGGAGAGAAAATAAAGGATCGCGATTCCGCATTCGCTTGTTTTTTATTTACGATTAGATCTGTAATATCATCAATATCACGACCAACTAGTAAATCTAATTTTGATTTAGGTTTAAAGATTTGCTTAGCCGGTACATTCGTGTCAATTAAAACACTTTTTCTAATATTGGTTTCTACACTTTCAAGCTTATATTGTAAGCGCTCTTTTGTAATACAAATACGATGTTCTCCATCTCTGGTATCATCCGATATATTACTTTCACCAGCAATCGATGAGGTAATGCCTAATTCCACCTCATAATCTACCAAAATATGTTTGTGATTATCCTCTATTAACAATTCAAAATTTAATTCACACGTATGAGAGGCAGAGGATATATTGATATAATCACGAATTGTAGAAGGCAATTTTTGGCCTGTAAGTAATAATTTTAAAATGCTAATCGCATCTATAAGTGCCGTTTTACCGGAACCATTTTGACCATATATACCTAATAGGCTCGATTTATAGTCCTTTCTTGTATTTATGAAATTGATACGACCGTGTTCAATATTCTTTATATTATCTATAGTCATAGATGCTAAACGAATATATTTGGTAGTGTTCATATACTTACCTCCTAGTATGCTAAGTGTAACACACCAACCATTTATATTCAATTAAATTGCAAAAACGATATTTTATATTACGATTTACTATTTTAATTTACGTTTTGTAATACCACAAATAAAAAACCGATACAAACTCTACTACTAATCGCTAGAGTTCGTATCGGTTTTTTCTCTATATATTATTTTTTATTCACTCTAACCCGTTCAATTGTCGGTTGTCCTTGGCTATTTTTAGCCACTGTGTCAACGCGGAACAATGCCATTTCAGGGCTGAATTCCGTTACCAGTTGTTCGTCTACTTGTACGCCGTTTTGAAGGGCACGGTATACGATTTCTGCAAATTCGTAGCGAGTTAACAAGCGATCACCACCAAATGTACCATCTGGGTATCCTTCTACTAAACCACGACGGGATAGGTCACTCACTGCTTCATATGCCCAATGGTTGCTAGCCACATCTGGGAACAATGTAGTGCGGTCTGCTTTCATATGCGTACCTGCCACATCGTTTAAGAGGGCCGTCAATTTTTGGATTTGTGCATTTTGAAGAGCTACGGTTTTCTTAAGTTCTAGCACTTCTTTACCGATGGCCACGCGAGAACGAGATACATTGCTATGAGCACCGACTTTCACAGAAAGACCTGCATTCACAACAGTTTCCCCATTACCCACAGTGGAACCTACGCTCAATTGAACATCCTCATTAGGACGATAGAACGCGCCTAGTGCAGCAGCATTGCCATTATGGTAATGACCATAGCCAGCCGCAAAGTCCCATTTTGCATCTGGATCAAAGTCGAGCGGATGAAGGGCCGCCAAGGCAGCAGAACCAGCTACGGCCTTGTTAACGCGTTTATCTAAGCGGGATACATCTTTTTTAAGATTCGTTACATCCCCTTGAACGTTGACAGTATTGTATGCATTCACGGATATCATGTCATGTAATCGTTTAAGTTGTGCCACGTTTACCGCATCAGTATCATTTGTACCAGCAGCAACGGATGTGATTTGACGCGTTACGTCATTCGCTACATCACCAACGGACACAGCAGATGCTGTGGATTTCCAGGTAGCAGATGTATCGGTAGATGGCGCATTAGTAAGGATATCATAACCAACTGCACCTGTGACTACTGTCGCTTTAGAACCACTACCAAGAGCCACACCACCTTCGGTGGATACGTCTGTGTTATGACCAAGGGCCACTGCATCGTGAACTGCTGTTGTCGTTCCATTGTCGCTAGAACCAATAATAACGGTATTATTAGCACCTGTTACGGTACGGTTATCGCCAACGATAATCGTATTCTTAGCGTCAGATACGGTATTCTTAGAACCGATAGCCGTCATATGTTGCACATTCGTAGCTGTATTACCAACGCCAAGTGCTAAATTGTCCTTGCTTTGGTCACCACGTACGCCCGTAACGGTATTGTTTACACCAATCAGGGATGTACGTAATGTATAATCTGCCTTATTGCCGCCACCAAAGGCCATCGTTGCGCCGCCACCGTTAGATTCTTTTACGGCTTCACGAAATTTTTCAGCTAATTCCTTCGCAGAATTGCCACCATCCTCCGGTGCACCATCAATAGATGTAACGGAATTAGTAATTTCGTTGCCAGCACCCATGATAATAGAACCATTGGAATTGAAAGTTCGGTTTGCTGTACCAACGATACTATTAGCAACACCAGAGTAATAGTTATTAGCTGTTTTAGATTCGATGCTATTTAAAGAACCATTAATAGTGGATCCCAAGTTCTTAACAGGATTTGCCATACGGCCACCATTATATCCACTGGAAATGATATTATAAGTACCTGTATTAGTAGCAAATGCACCATTAGTAAAGCTATTAGCACCTACTGTAGTGGCATACGCATTCAATGCATCTTTACGAGTAGTTGCTGTATCTACTGTAGTATCACCAAGATCACCTTTATAGTTATGGGAACCAATCATGGTACTGCCAGTACGAGCAAATGTATTGTCACCAATTGCTACGCTACCTACTACCTTTGTTGGATCTGCAGGAATTCTTGAAGAAGACCAAAAATTACCACTATATGTTGTTTGGCCTAATGCAAAGCTAGCCTCTACACCGCCAGCCATATTTTCAACTTTTGCATTTTTACCGATAGCTACACTACCACCTTGGCTAGCATAGTTATTGATGTTAGCACCGTTACCGACTACGATATCTCCTGTAGCAGCACTGGCGCCATTAGAATACCCAATCTTAGCACCATTGCCAATTGCTACGTTTTCAATCTTTGGCGCATTGCTACCTGTTCCATAAGCAATACCATTACCAGCACCTACCGTAACACCCGCTGCACTAGCCACACATAAACTGGATAACAACATACCATTAATCAATATCGCCAATAAGCGTTTCCGTTTGTTCATAATCTTCCCTCTCCATTTACAAACAAATACATAATACGATCTCTCACTCATCATTTATTCATGATGTTTACATGAATTATATTATCATATTTTAAATATTTGTAAATAGTTTGTTTATAATTACCTTAAATTTATTAACAGATTTATAAGATAATTAATATAATAAAAAACGGATAGCTAATCACAATGGACTAACTATCCGCTTATATACTGAGGTTTTTATGAATGATCTGTTTATATTATACAGCTATCTGAGTATCTCAATATTATCTGTTATTCAATTTTTGTACGAGCATATCTACTGTTTCTTGTAACTTCTTATTTTGAGCCTCCAATGTATCAACCCGTTGTTCGAGAGCATTATAGGACGCAGGAGAGATTTTTTGTAGCGTTTTGTTTTCACCGAATTTATAGGATACACCAAGGTTGGCCATGATGTGATCATTAACGGTAGCACCAGCTGTGAGGAGCAAGTTTTCCTTTGGATAATAGCCAACACCGAGGGCGAGGGCATTGGCATCTTTATAGTGACCAATACCGCCCATCACTTGTACTCGATTATCTGGATCAAATTGCATTGGATGTAATGCAGCTAGTGCCGCAGCACGAGCATCGCCTTTGTTAGCCTCTTTTCCAATGTTGCTAATTTTGTTATATAGATTATCGATTTGTTGATTCGCCCCGTATAATTGAGAACCATTGATAGCATCCGTAGAGTCTGCACTAACACGGCCAGCGGCTACATGTGTGATGGTCCGTTCTTGACCAGTGGCACCTACTGATACGGTAGATATTGGTGCAGTACCAGCAAAGTTAACGGTACCGCCTGCATAGGTATAGCTTGGAGTGCTCACCACATCACTACTTTCAGCAGTGGAATGACTGCCAAGCACAACTGCTTTATCTAAAGTTGTCGTTACATGATCACCTATTACATAGGTATTATTAGCCGTCACATGATTATAGGCGCCAACAACAGCATTGCTTTCACCCTTTAACTCTGCATTATGGCCTATACCATAGTTAAAATTGCCATCTACTGTAGAGTTAGAGCCAATCAATACTGTATTGTTACCAGTACTGCCACCAGCTTGGCCAGCGCCAAGCCATACATTTTTATTACCAGTAGCACCGGCGCCAGCAAAGGAGCCGATAGCAATCGTATTGGATATGGTCGACTTAAAACCTGCGGCAAATGTCCCAAGGAAATTGTAATCGCCCTTGCCTTCAACAAAGGTTTTTCCGCCTAATGCGACATTGCCACCACCATTTGACCCGTTTAACGCTAAGCGTCCAATGGCGATATTATTTCCCGTTGCATTAGGATCACCACCAGGTTTTAGATATGAATTGCCATTAGTAGTCCCCGCTTGTCCACCAAGGGATACATTGTCCGAATAAGTAAACTTAGAATCTCCTGGTATGCCAATATTATAAGCCACACCACCAGTTGAAACGATAGGTGTATCAGCGGCTTGAACCAACCCGATAGAAGATACACCAAGCAAACTAACCATTGTTATCACACGTAATTTTGTTGCGTAATTCATATTACGTCCCTCCCAGACTCTCTAAACATGTGTTGTTATACTCCCGCTAGCGTTCTCGATGCGCCATAGATTTCAGCCACCACATAAGGGTTACCGCAGGTACTCAATTTAGCAAGCATCCGTTTCGTATAATCTAAATGCTCTAACATAGCATCCCTTAGTTTGCGTTGCACGTGGTCAGGGGAATGAAATACGAGTATAGGATCAAAGTCTCCTATGATGATATACGTTGTATGTGGTTCTGGTCCTGGCTCAATATGGTATTGAAATGGAATGATAACGTTGAATAAACCATACACCACATCGCGCGCAATTGGTTTCCGTGCTTTAAGACAAGCAAATGTCATGTTAGGACCTAACGTTCGTGGATCCGTATACATAGGCTTTGACCGTCTCGTTGATTGAATGCCGTTTGCTAGAACACCCTCGTGTCGTGCTATCTCTCGCAATACCGTTTTAATGGATTTGTGAATGATATCACGCCGACCATCTACATAGTAACAGGCGGTGCAGTCACCACCATCTATGTAAACAGGGAGTAAGCAACATATATGGTGATCTACATCGCCATATATTGCATTTGGATTACAAGAAATTGATTCTTTATTACTTACCTTTTGATACGCTGTATTATGCATCATTATAACCTTTCTTAAGATTAATGAGTAATAAAACTAAGGAATTCCTCTTGTAAAAGCTTATAAATAACACGTGTTATAGTAGGTGCTTTAGCAGCACTTATGAGTTAATTGTATACCTATAATTACAAGCTGTAAATATATAAATTAAAAAATATTTTAGATTTTTTAAAGTTACTTATAACTATGCATATTTTGCATATCTTGGATATCGAATTCTTTGTTATCCGCTACCATCATATAGTACCGCAATTCGTCGATGGCCTTTTGATGGCGTTGTTGCACAGCCTGTCTAGACTGATGTGTTTCACAACCTATGTCTACGCAGCTCTTGCCATCTCGATATAGGGCATACAATAACTGTTGTTGCTGCCGTGGCAGTTTTCTGAAAGCGGCCCACAGACGATTGCGCAATTCGTCTTCTGTCACCGTACCGACAATATCTCGTTCAAGATCCACATCGCTAGGGAACTGATCCATCGCAGGCTCTGATATATCATCACCGGTGCATAGAGGCAATGTCAACTCGTGGCGCCACTGATGAACTGATTGTTTATAAAAATTAAGATAACCATAATGAATGGCTGCTTTCACATAGCCAGAAAATGGTACCTTTCCCGATGTGTGAAAGCTATAGATGGATTCGATAAAGATGATCCACAGAAATGATTCGACGTCATCCGTCATCACAGCCGTACTACATCGGCTCGCATACCGCATGATAAGAGGCCGATAGCGCCGGCATAACTCGATTTGTGCCGCATCGATAGTCAATTCCTCGATAGGCCACACGGCTCGTTCCGTACTGAGCACCGATACACGACGTTCTTGGCAGACGCGCACTAAACTAAGGTCTGTCACCGCTTGCAACACCTTTTGGGGACAAACCACATGTTTCACGTTCATATTCGTTCCTTTCTGCCTAGGCTTACTTGGAATATACACCCAATTGAGTATTTAGACAAATGAGAAATTCCGCCATAAATGCATAGATTTACAGCGGAATTTTTGTTGTTACATATGTATTTGTGTATAATTACAAACCTATTTCAGTAAAGTACGCCAATTTAGATCAATTTTACATAGCTGCATGAATTCGAATCGATTTCTATACAATGAGCGAGTTCGAATCAATTACAAGCCGCACGAATTCGAATTCATTTCACTAAAACGATTGTATTAAGCGAGTGTATCTAGCGCAGGTTTTGCAATGGTATCGTAAATATATTGCCCTTGACCGCAATTAATTTCCTCAAGATTTGGGAACACGAACTGGTACCAAAATTGGAACATAGTATTCACAAAATGGTAATCTGCGTAGCGCAATGGACCACGGCTACCACCTTGAATACGTCCAATAATTTCCATATCTAAGAGGTCGGCCATACGGGTTGCAAAGGTACCACTCTTAAGCTCACTGGCATGACATAATTCTGTATAGAACGGCTTATCCAGTTGTGCCAACGCATAGAGAATCGCATTAGCGGCGCCTACATTACGAATGTAGCGCATAAGCAATCGTTGTGGTTCCGTACATAATATGCCTTGTGGTCTGAAGAATAGACGCACAATATTTTCATCTACCGATAAGGCTGGATCTATATGCACGAGGTTCCCCGGCATACCGCCTGTTACGTGATATAGCTCAGCAAGGTTTTCATCCGTATAGTCCCAACCTAATGCTCTCACATCATCAAGTGTGAACGGATTAACCTTGAAATAATTATGAATATAGGCTGCAATCAAGCTTGATTCGCCGATGATGCGACCTTTCAATTCATCTACATGAGTTCCCATGAGAAGTACGAATACTTTGCCATGGTCGCGATAGGTTTCCATCAAGTCACGCAATATGATAGGCGCTTGTGGAACCGTATCCACAAATGAAGGATAATCATCTATGATGAGCATGATCCGCTTGTCAAGACTTGCTTGAAAAACGCCACGCAATGCATCCTCTAAGGTCTTAAAAGACCCTGATGGCACCTTTAGTTCTCTCTCAATTGATCGAATATGAATGGACTCATTCGCCAAGCGACCAAGCAGATATATTGTATGACCTTTGCCTAATCGAGCCTGTAACTCTCTAGCCATATACGTTTTACCAACGCTGTAAGGACCGTGTACAACACTCATTTCCATGCGGTCCTGATTGTATAGTTCCATTATGGCGTCAATGACCGCCTCATGGTTACTACATTTCATATAAGATCTCACCTCCCTTAAAATAGTTCTCAGGAGTTTATTATATCATATTTTAAATAAACTATAAAATATTTCTTGCAAATTTTAACAAATAGATAATAAATTCATTTTTTACACATAAAAAAACTCTTTTCCCATTATGCTATGTACCCCCTGCACTGGTTGTCCAGTAAAGAGGGTACATTATTACAAGAAAAGAGTTTCTATGCCTAATTTTACATTCTTATTATTAAAGCTTACAGTTGTAAGCCATATCTATCGGTCATTGCTAAATTTCATGAGCATGATGCGGCGCACCGATTCATCAAGGCGTGCTTCGGAAATAGTTCCATCTGCTACAGCCTGTGTTAACGCATCGTGAACTGCCTTGATGTGCTTGGCATGCTTACAAAGAATAACCATGTCGCTGCCTGCATTGATGGTGCGCACCGCATAATCCTCTATGGACATACCAGCAACAGCAGCGCCAACCTCGATATCATCGGTCATCACAACGCCCTCAAAGCCCAGTTCATTCCGTAGCCAATCTGTAATGATCGGTTTAGATAGACTCACCGGATGATTCGCATCGATGGAGGGTACTTTCACAGCATTCACCATAATCATAGGATGTTCGTCACGCGTCGCATCGATGAGCTGAGCAAAAACGCGGCCATCATCGTCCATGAGGCTCGCCTTCGACGCATCTAATTTCATGCCCGGTACCGTGTAATCCCCGCCACCCGGAAAATATTGATACCCTGTAAACACGCGATTTGCCGCATAGTGTTTAGTAATGGTCTCACCAATGCGCGCCGCCCGGTCCACATCGCTCGTGTACGAGTAAAACGAGTGGGTATTCACCATGACACCCAAATTGAGATTGAACCCAAGGTCGCGCATCTCAATGGCCGTGCGCGTCGCTAGACTCGACACCGCATCAAGCCCCTGCTTCGATAATAGCTTGGGCTCCGTCCAAGGCAGCATCAGGCTAGGTCTGTACTGCATGCGTTCCCGATTCATGGCGATGAACGGCATCATGAGGCTCGACGTATTCGCCGTGTCTCGTATGCCTTTTGTGAAAGCCCGCACTTGTTCCTTAGATTCCATATTATCATTATCTAATACAATACCACCTACGCGATATTTACGTACTAATTCTTTTTGTGACTCGTCAAATGTAGTGCCTTCTAGACCGATACACATTAACTGACCAATCTTGTCCTCTTGTGACATCGTGCGCACACTGCGGTCCGCCTTTTCCGCAGCCGACGCATTCATGGCGGCAATCGCCTTATACCCTACGGGCGCACGGTCAGAACTTGCCGTCGTACTCGGCGTCTCTCGACTACACCCTACAAGGATGCCTATCATGGCTATTGCCAATACACCGCAAGCCAGCCTCTTTACGAACTGCTCCATATCTCTCTACCCTCTATTGACAGCTCAAATACAATCAAGTTACGGTTAGACCTCTGTCCTCTCAGCCATCAGTCTATTGTTAACACTTTATACATTCTATTATATACCATCTATTTCATTAATGCCTCATTAAAAGACCACAATTTTCAACCTGCTGATTTCGCATATTGATAGAAAGGAATGCATACAGATTACAAGTCAGAAATTTCTTCAGACAGCCTCATATATACAAAATAAAAACTGCAACCTAGTCATATATACTGTAACTGATACATTCTCAGTATACATAAGACTAAATTGCAGTTTTTAGGATTATTTACGAGTACGATTAGCCTCTGTTTCATCGGATTCAGATGTCGTACCTGTCGTTTGTTTCGATGTATTATGGAAGGTCATTACCGTTTTAGCCGCCACCTTTTTCACTGGGCCTGTTGGTAATACAATAGGTATTTGAGTGTTTACTTTCACAGGACCATTAGCAGGTACAGGGGCTTGAACCGGTGTCGATAAAGCCTTGACGATATTTGGTTGCGGTGCCGTTGGCGCTACAGATTGAGCCGCCGTTTGAGCTGCTATCGATTGAGATGCTGTTGGCTGTGCTACCACTGGTTTTGGTGCTTGTTTAGGCGCATCTGGTTGTTGACGTGCCACACGAGCCGCCGCCAAGATACCTGGGTTGCGATATAATAACTGACCACCTTCGGTAGACAATTTTTGATCGTAATAATATACATCAGCGTTGTAATACTCACTGCCACTGGCCACATCATAACGCAAGCCAATCATGGTATACACCGTAAAATGTAGCAACCCATCCGGTTTACTGCGATCAATCGAATCGCGGTCCACGTACCAGTTATTGCCATTATAAGTGAAAGCATAAATATCTTGCCGAGCATCGGCATTGGGTATAACAGATATAAACAGCGCGGCTACAAACATAGCCACTACGCACATACGTTGAAACATGAGGCCTCCTCATTATGAATTACTACCTATATTAATACTATATATATTATATGAATCACATCTTAATATATACATTAATATATACTAATGGTAGGTAGATTATGTAAGTATAAAAATGATTGTATACGATTTAACAACTTATTATACCACATTTTCTGAGATTGCGTTCCTCTGACATCCCTATTGGGAATTAGAACAGGCCTGTAGTATTGATAGGCCCATTTGATACTGCTCCTAAAAATTAGAACAGGCCTGTACTAATTTCCGAACCTCCGTACATACCCTTTTAAAATTAGAACACGCCTGTAGTATTGGAGGGACCTCTTAACATGTCTCCTAAAAATTAGAACAGGCCTGTTCTAATTCTAGAGACACCACATAATTGATTAAGTTCATTTGGATTTGACGATATATATAATTTTCCTTATAATAAAAGAAGATAGCCAAGCGAGTAGTTCCGTCAGGCTCATCTCAAGTATTATAAACGTGATGAAATGGCCTTTCAGTTACCTAGTTACTTTAGGATAACGAATGGCTATTTGTCTTTTCCAAGACAAATAAGAGCCACAAGTGCACCAAAGGCAATAACAACAGTCATCACCTCTAGAATTATCATGATTAACTCATAATCACTCATAGAGCACCCCTCCCTCCATTAACGAAGAGAGGCCCAACCTCGCTGACTATCTTAAACTAATTATAAAGAGAACTTTTGTTTTACGCAATAAGCATCTATAAATACAGATATATCAGTTAATTTATAAAGGCCCCAGAGTAGTAACAGCTAATATATACAGCTATTAGTACTCTGGAGCTATTTTATATATGACTATAGTTTCAGATTGTTTTAGGTAAACATATCTTAGAATTTATGTGTAAATCCAGCGTTCACAGACCAGCCTGCTTTATAGTCGCCAGATAATCCAGTGCTAATATCAGCATAAAGGCTGTTGTTAGCATTGATTCCGTAACGGCCACCGAATGCAAGGTCAGTCCATGTCCCTTTAAGGTCTTGTTCTGTTGATTTCACAGTAGAACCACTTGTGTATGTAGTTTTCACCGAGCCAGAGAAAGCATGATTAACGCCGACACGAGTATAGATACTGCCTGCGCCAAAGGTCTTCCCAATTTCAAGGTCAAGACCGCCAGCAGTGCTGCTTACGCCAGCTTGGTCTACATGCATGGTGCCTGCATTAAAGCTATCTCCACCAAAGTGAGTATAGCTCAATTGTGCTTGCGGTTCGATGTATACACCATTTTGTAATTTCACAGTTTTACCATAGCGAGCGCCGATAGTGTATGCATTAGCCTTCGTTTCGCCAGATAGGCTTTCACCAATTTCATTACGAGCTGTGAAAGTATTCGTTACACGACCAACTTGGGATTCAAGTTGAATGTATTGATCTCGGCCGAGGTCTTTCAAACCATAGGCACCAACAGCAAAGGCCTTTTCTTTGCCAGAGCCATTGAACACATAATCATCATGGCCACGAAGGTAAGACACTTGACCACCTACGGTCCAACCGCTACTAGTTTTAGCGTCATAACCACCTTGGATACGTGTATATGTGGTATCTGTATCAATACCTTGTGCATCATAGCTGTATTGACCACCACCGATATGGGCCCAAATACCTGTTGTTGCGCCTTGTTGCAATGCACGAGGACGGTAAGTATTCGTTAATGTGCGCCAGCCGTTGATGTTGCTCATAATCGCAGAACGAGCGCCACGCATATGAGGGGTATCATATGCCGTTGATTGGGCTGGTGCCGGTTGCGGTGTTGGTGCTGGCGCCGGTTGCGGTGCCGGTGTTGGTTGTGGTGCCGGTTGCGGTGCCGGTGTTGGTTGTGGCGCCGGTTGTGGCGCCGGTGTTGGCGTTGGTACCGGTTGTGGCGCCGGTGTTGGCGTTGGTGCCGGTTGTGGCGCCGGTGTTGGCGTTGGTGCCGGTTGTGGCGCCGGTGTTGGCGTTGGCACTGGTTGCGGTGTAGGTGTTACTGTTGTATTACCATATACATATTTACCTTGACCATTTTGATCCGCTTGCCATGTAATAGCACCTTCTTTAGCATAGCCAGATGTTAATACCTTAAAACGTCCAGATTCAGCACCTTCAGAAGCAATGGCTACTGTGCCTTCAAGGTTTCTTTCACCAGTCACATAGTTATGATAATACACCTTATGTGCAAGATTATCTAAAACCTTGTTTACATTATCCTCAGTAGACAAATCTAGTCCTTTGCGGCTAGTGTATAGATGAGCGCCAGAATTAGGGGCTGCACTTGTGATATGAATGTCACCACCCCAGAAGGAATCAGCCGTTAAACCATTATATGTTGTGGTTGGCGGTGTATATTCTGGATCTTCGGTATCTGCATATTCATCATTAGGATCATAAATAAAATTCACATGGCCTTCGAGCTTATCAATATACAGTTTATTATGCTCATTTTGCTCTACCGTATTTTGAAAATTTCGATTCGTTGAACCAACGAGTCGATGTACACGGCTAGGCATAGTACTGCTATCAAGGTTAGTACCATTAAGACCACCTTGATACAATAACTCCCAAGCCCCTCTTTCACCAAGGAACACATTGATATTATTATAATGCCGATCATGTTCATCAGCTAAATTGAAAGCTAGCCCAGACCAATAGGATTCCTCACCATCTATACCGATATTGATGGTTGAGTCGTGAACTGGATCATTTTTAACTATAACATCGCCGTCAACGAATATTTTATCACCCGTAAACTGGCCATCTTGGTCCTGAACGCCTATATTAATTGCGCCGCCTTGAGCAAGAGCAACAGGTGTACTCACTCTACCAGAATTATACACACCTTCTTTCAATGTAATGGTACCACCATTTTTACTGGTAGCAAATGCACTATGACCATAGCCAATATTAGAATACCCATCTTCAATAATAACCATACCACCATTCGCTACTATAGAAGATATATTTTTATCGTATTCTGGGAATACACGTATCATATCATCACTGTTAGCTACGAAATCTGTATTATTAGTATACGGAGCAGTATAAGCCGCATCTACCACCATATTGGGAATTACAGATCCAGCAATCGTCAGCGCTATAGCTAACGATAGCTTTGCTTTACATACATGTCTCATAATAGTCCTCTCACTCTCACAATGTAAACAAATTATAAATTATCTTAAATTATAATTTATATTTTATCATTTGTAAATATGAGAAGAAAATTGTGGCTCTTATTTGTCTTGGAAAAGACAAATAGCCCTTCGTTATCCTAGGATAGCTAGTGAACTCAAGTCACATCTTAGACTTTAAATATAACACCATTATGCTCTAGTTGTTCCACTGTTTTTTTACCAATGCCCGGTAACATCAATACTTCTTGTTTAGTAATTGTTTTAAAATCATCTACTGTGTATAGGCCGGCTTGTGAAAGCGTAATTTGTGCACCGAACCGTATATTGTCATATACCGGATTGCTACGCACAGCCCCGCCTTTAGCAACCTCTACGGGACTCATATGAGCGGACTCGCGTTTTCCTATATAACTATCATTAGAGTACCGATTCGCAACAGTTCGACCAGTAACACGTTCATACGCATCATATAAAATCTGCCATAATGGACTTTCAAAAATCACCAATTGAGTCGGTAAAAATGA
>ERZ772948.237-NODE-237-length-34566-cov-20.127930_pt1 | contig 34566 bp, 26 predicted proteins | sample MGYA00511945_ERZ772948 | MGnify/ENA primary metagenome ERZ772948 (study PRJEB29015, sample SAMEA2737927) | human oral metagenome | biome: human oral; feature: human-associated habitat; material: dental | place: China | collected 2141 ... | reverse complement strand
GGCAAGCGCATGGGCCACGCCGGCGCCATCATCTCCGGCGGCAAGGGCACGGCGGCGGATAAGGTCGCAGCGCTCAACGCGGCAGGCATCCCCGTCGCGGATACCGTCGCCCACATCGGCGAGACCATGGTCAAGCTCCTCAAGGAGAAAGGTCTCTACGACAAGTGCCATACCTGCTAAAAGGCAATAAAAAATAAAACACGGTCGGATGAAGAAATCTATCTTCGTCCGACCGCATTTTTATGTGTGAAACGCCTGATCAATATCCCGCCCGCCATAGATCACACGGAGCACTGTCACTACTGCACCTTCGGTATCCACGGTGTAGAACACCTCAAATCGGTAAACATTTTTTAAGGAACAATGCGCCGCCTTACAGCTCCTCCGCGCGCGCAATCCGCTGCAGGAAAGTCTCCGCGAGTTCTTTCACGCGGTAAAACACCTCCACAGGCAGAACGAGCAGCACGTAGTCGTCCGTACCAATGTCCATCCCCGCGAGCAGCGTATCCGTCCACTGCGCATTAATTTCTTTGCTCCATGCCGGGACGCCGTATTCCGCGCTGAGTGTCGCAGGAAGGGCGAGCGTTCGTCCCGCTGTCAGCTCATACAGCGCGGCGAAAAATTCCTCCTTCGCAGTTTTTGTGTCCAGCATGACGGCCCGCCCGCAGGAGACCAGTTCCTCCGCAAGCTCATACCATGCGTCATTCCATGCATCGCTCTCCTCGGTGCACTTCGGCGGCTTCACTCGTCGGCAGAATGCCTGCGCATCATCGCCGAGCAGTAGCTCTGCCACACTGCCGTGAACGCTTCCTTTTTCTCCGCACTGCCCGTCTCGTGCATGTCCACATACGCGTCGGCGGGCGGAAGTACCGCATGCTTCACGAAAGACCGCATCATCACAGCGGCATCATCACTGCTAAGATCGGTGATCCCATACGTTTTTCCATCCATCACGAGCATCAGATTCACCCGACCGCGCTGCCGCCCGTGCATCGCCTTCATACACGTACAGCCCTGTATCGCGTGCGGTGGATACAGCTCCACGTACATATTGACACCGTCCCGCATCGCCCTAAGCTGCTTTTCGATGGCGACAACGTGAAATCCAGTCCTATTGTATATGCTGCTTTTCAGTCGCCATGTCTCGTAGGTATGAAAGACTTTTTCCTGCATCCAATCATAAAGACTCATGGCGTATCTTCTTATTCCATACACACATCTGCTGAATATTCTATCATATTCACCGCATCGGCTCAATTCGCCGCTTTCTGTTTTTTGATAAAAAATATCATCTTCGTTGTGTTTCTACTTGTGCAGCAAAACAAACAAGGAGGAATCTGTTATGAACCAGCAGCAGCTCCCCCGCATGGAGCACGACAAGGGCTTTGTCGCCGCACTCGATCAGAGCGGCGGCTCGACGCCGAAGGCATTGAAAGCATACGGCATCGACGAGAGCGCCTACCACGGTGACGAGGAGATGTTTACGTGCGTTCACGAGATGCGCACGCGCATCATCAAGAGCCCCGCATTCGACAAGAGCAAAATCCTTGCCGCCATCCTCTTTGAGAACACAATGGACCGCAAGATCGACGGGCTCTACACCGCCGACTATCTCTGGGAGAAAAAGGGCATCATCCCCATCCTGAAGGTCGACAAGGGGCTTGCGCCCGAGGCGGACGGCGTCCAACTCATGAAGCCCATCCCTGACCTCAGCACACTCCTTGACCGCGCGAACGCACGCCACATTTTCGGCACGAAGATGCGCTCTGTCATCAAGGAGGCAAACCCTGACGGCATCCGTGCCATCATCGACCAGCAGTTTGCGTTTGGCAAGTAGATCATCGCAAAGGGCCTCGTTCCCATCCTCGAGCCAGAGGTCGATATCCACTGCCCCGACAAGGCGATGGCAGAGGAGGTCATGTGCGGCGTCATCAAGGAGAACCTCGCCAAGCTCCCTGCCGATGCAAAACTCATGTTCAAGTTCACCATCCCCAGTGTCGATAATCTCTACGCCGAGATTATGAAGAACCCGCATGTCGTTCGCGTCGTCGCCCTCAGCGGAGGCTACTCCCAGAGCGATGCGAACGAGAAACTCGCACGCAACCACGGCCTCATCGCCAGCTTCTCCCGCGCCCTCGCGCAGGATCTGCGCTTCTCGCAGAGCGACGATGATTTCAACGCCGTCCTCAAGAAGGCAATCGACAGCATCTATCAGGCATCCATCACCTGATGGCAGCCTGACAGACCTGTCCTTTCCCCTATATTCTCACGAACTATCCCCCGCCAATTGCGCGGGGGATTTGTTTGTATAGGAATTTTTTCAGTTACAACCGATTGCCCCCGGGCTTCCGATTGTTATCGGTTATAACCGACAAAACTTCTTATGTCCACAATTTAACTAAATCTGCACTTTCACTTGTCGGAGATTTTTCCTTAGACAGTTTCTCCACCTGAATCAGGAGAGGCATTTCAAAACTCGTTCCCGTAATGATGCATTGCCCTGGCGCAAGGGTTGGGATCTGATTGCGAGAGATCGTATCCAAGGTATTTACAGTGTTCGCAATCATCTTCAAATCCTGCTCGTTTACTAAACGATGAATAAAATAATTATGCAGCTGAGACACAATCGTAGGTGATATATCATATGGACGTTGGCTGGCTAACGTGATGTAAAAACCAAATTTACGCCCTTCCTTTATAATCTCCTCAAAGACCTCCAGACGATAGTCCTTCCACGACTCTTCCTCTCGGGTGGATTGGGACGACAAGATATTATGCGCTTCATCTATGATAAGGTGTACTGTTTTCATTATTCCGGAGGCATCAGAAACTTTTTTCTTGTGCTCATCGTACAACTGTTTAGCGACAAGTAGGGGAATCATTTTTTTCGCTTCGGAGTTACAATGGCGAAATGATATAACAGTTAATAAGCCCCCATCTTCCTGGTCTTCGGATAGACGAATTGTTTTTTCTATAAAATCAGATCGACTTTCGATTCTCTGAATCAGAGGGTTGATATGCTCAAAATTCACTTTTCCATATGCAAGAAAATAAATCAATTGCGAGTGAACTGCGACCCTAAGTTTTTCTGTTGCAGTTAGGCGTCGAATTACATTAAAAGCACCTGTATGTCGTAAAGCATAGACAAAGCCTTCGCTCTTGCTCACAATCTCATTGGTCTCTATGCTGTGAAGATAAACTCCTTCCTTTGTATAATAGGTGTTGCTCTGTGAATGCCACAGTGCATTCAGCCAACTAAGATCAATTGCTTCTCCTTGTTTGTCATAATATGTTGCTTTTGTATCAAAGTCTATAATATCCAAGGATTTATGCAGCAAACTGAGCATTTCCTTGTTGTTATTCTGCTTAAAAATATTATAAAATGACGATCCTAGTCCCTGAATTATTGTTTCACTCGTTATGTCATGTTTGACATGATCCACATAATATTTGATAGCTGATTTCAAAAAGGGGCGCTGTGTTTTTTCGGTAGCAGAATATAGGATCGACAAGGTTTCTATATCCCAAAATACACGCGGTGTCAGCGGTAGTTTTTCTCCTTTATTGCTGTGTGTCGACAATTTTACGGAATTTTTTCCATGGTGCAACACCCCGTCTTTTATATACTCCCCATTAAAATCAAAAATAACGAACTTGCTATTGCCTCCAAAGTTTTCAACAATCTCGGTATTCTCCTTCGCAAATAATTCGGTATATATTTTTGTCAGTGTATTGGACTTACCGCTGCCAGTATTGCCAAAGATACCAATATGCGTATTAAACAGTTTATCCCAAGCAAGATCAACTGGTATATGATTGGATACACTTTCCCCTATGGAGAGTTTCTGTGAGGAATTTGAAGCTCCTTTTTGTAATATGCTTCTTATTTCATCTTCTGTGAGTAAAACCGCTTCATTAAAAATCATCGGAAACCGCTTGATTCCGAACTCAAATACACCGCGGTAAATATCGCCAACCAAGCTAACCTCTATATACCGTTCAAAACGATCTCTGGAAAATTCCTGCACAGACGGCTCATTCTTTTTATCCTGCAAAAACTCCTTTTCCACGCGACAGATAATTTTATGCGAACCTCTTATGATGCCGATATAGCTCCCAATGGAAATACCATCATAGATAACTCCATCGCAGTGAAACGATTCCAGATTCGATTGTTCGTTCATCAGTACACTGATTTTTAGACCATCTATCGAAGTGACATTGCCAACAACATAGTTATCATGCATCGTACTCACCTAACAAGGACAACAGAAATTCAAAATCCCCTTTTTGATTCTCGTAACTTTTAGGCAAATAAACAATATTTTCATGCCCCTTGAGTAAATTCTTATGTTTCTCCTGTTCTTCCAACGAATAAGAAATAATAATAACCAAAAGCTCAGGATTCAACAATGAGCGTCGGAAAATATCCGTAATGTGTTCATCCGCAAACGAAAAACCAAACACAATCAACACCGACTGTTTTCTCTCCAACTCATAACTAAAGGATCGAATCATTTGATAGTAATGTTGCTCGAGAACAGTCGAAGAAAACTTATTTTTATCTGGATTTATGATGGGTATTTTTTCATACAGTGAAAAAAATTCTTTTAATTTGTTTTTATCTAAGTTAAGTATTGATACTTCCTCATTAAGTATGGCAACAAAATCGTCTATTACAGGATTCATACTTTGTGCAACAACTTTTTCCACTTTCTCTAGGGAAATATCAAGTTCATCAACTTTTTTTCTGATAAATGCAACATCTTGATTGTCCTCGATGACCAAAATGTTATTCTCTTCTACTTTCCACGATACAGAACCATGCATCTTAAACAAATTGATTGTTGGAACCTCTCGCCTATAGTTATCATTATACCCGCTATGTGTAACATTTAGATAGAAATTTTGATTGCTAATATATCTTCTAAATACCCCTCTAGCTCCGTCATTGAAATATACAAGTGGATGCTTTACTAAAAAGTCATCAAATACTCTTTCAAGCAGTAAATCATAATTCGTTGAGAAGATATTTATTCTTTTAGGACGCTCATTGCTTTCAGAATACAAAAAGGCATATAAGCTTTCTACTAATTTTCGATAGCTTTTACTAGATCGCTCATTTCCATATATCATCTCAAAAATCTCTCTTCTCCATGCCATAGGAGAAACTATTTTTTCAAAATAATACAGATACATGACCATGCGCGCTGTATCCGAGAGATTTTTGTGACTAACGACATCTTCAAACGAAGGGCAGTCAGGCCCCAAGCTTAACGTCGGGTAAAGCGATGCACTCGCCCCTGAGCCTATCAAAAAATTTATATTCTTCCCCCGTATCAGTTTATCAAACATCGTCACATCCACCGCGCTCACGCCCCCTCAAAAATCAAACTCCTCCGCCATCCCCGCGACATCAATCGTGAACTGCTCGCGCCGCTCCGGCACGTGTCCACTCTCGTCCGCGATGACGAGGCAGTAGCGGGCAGTGCGGTCATAGCTCTGTGCCTGCAGATGGAGCGTCTTGCGGAACACACGCTGTGCCGCGTCACGCTGGCTGCGGTCAGCGATGATATGCACCGTATCGCTCACGGGCGCACCCGTCGCATCCGCAAAATACACGGAGTAGGTAGTGGGCAGACAGTTTCCTTCTGCCGCCTCCTCTTGGTAAAAGTCGAGCGGCACGCTCATCTGCGTCACGCGTCGGCTCACCGACACGAGACGGAGCGTCACAGTCCGCGCATCAATGCGCTCGCTCGCCTCACGATATGCCTTTGTCGAGGAACGCAGATGCTGATAGGAAAGAACAGGCACCGCCATCTCCTGCAAACTGATGCCGCCGTGCACATAGTTCAGGCCGCTCCCCGACATACGGATACGGATATTCTCGCGCGGCGCGAACGCCGCAAGCCGTCCGCCGCCCGCAGGGAAACGCACAGGCAGGAGATAGGGCGGCGCAGCCCCCTCCCGCAGGAGCGCATAGCGTCGTCCGATCTCCGCCGCGCGTGCGGCGAAATCCGTCCGATCCACCTTGTCACTCTCCGCGAGCGGGCTGTAAGTATAGAGAAAGCCGTGGTCGGCAGTAATGTGGATGCGTGTCCCGCCAAAGTCATTCACGATGATACGCACCAGATTCAAAATCTCCGCAACCGCCTCCGTGCACGCAGGGAACACCATCGCATCCGATGTATGGCTCGCCTCGTCAATGCGATCATGATAGAGATAGACCACCTCCATCCCCTTCACAAGCGCGGTACGCTCCGCACGCTTCATCCCGATGAGCGTCGTATATTTCAGCGCGCAGCTCTTTGGCTCGGCAGCGCGCAGAACCTTCTCCCGATCCCCCGCCTCCGTCGGCTGCCCATCCGCACGCACCGCGACACCGCCGCCCCGTTTCTCCTCCACCGTGAGCGACGTATGCGGCAGCAGAGCCGCCATACCGAACTTCGTGATCGTCGGGAACATCGCCGCACGCGCTGCGAGTACCGCCTCCCCCTGCATCGTGCGCCGCAGCTCCGCAGCAAGCTCCGCCGCCACCTCATAGCGCAGCGCATCCGACACAATAACAAAGACGCGTCCCCTGCGCTCCCGCACATAGTCCGCATAGAACGCCGTCTGCTGCGGCACCCCCGCGATCCTGCCGTGCTCCGCCAGGTCCTCCGCAACCACATTCGTCCAGTTCTCACCGAGCTGCGCGAGAAAAAAATGCACATACAGCCCCTCCACGCACTGTGCGAGCGTCTTAAAAAGATCATCAAGCGCAGGATGCGCCGCCGTCAGCGATGCCCCGAAATGAAGATGAAACGCACGGTAATACGCATCCATGCGATAGTATTCCCGCACATAGGCATTCCAAATCATATGCGCCTCTGCGCTGTGAAATCCCTCCGCGTGCTCCTCATAAAATTTCTGCATCTGCGCGAACTGATACAGCCCCTCGTAGTAATGTGCGAACGCATCATAGAATGCCGCGCTGCGCCGTCGCTCCACAGCCGCAAGCATCCCCGCCGCATCCGGTGTGCTGCTGCACGCCGCCTGCAGCAGCGCAGACAGAACACAGACATGGAGGCAGGGAAAGCACTCCGTATCGAGGAGATCCGCCGTGGACACACGGGAAAAACGCGCAGGGAGATCCAGTGCCGCCTCCACCTGCTCTGCCGTCATGCGCAGCCCCTCGGCATCCGCACGCAGCCACGCGCTGACGAGATCATAGCAAAAAGCCGCATGTCCCTCCGAAACATACGCCTCCAAACCGACGAGCGCGGACGCGGGCAGCGTACGCGATGCCGCTGAGAGGAGGATATGCGCCGCGAGCTGTGCAGGATCGTGCGCGCCCCGATACCCCGTCCGCTGCTGCGCGAGCTGCCAAAACGCCTCCGCTGCATCATAGCGCGCGAGCACAGCAGAGAGATCGTCCGCCCCTCCCGCAATCATCGCACGCAAAATCGCCGACGGCTGCGCCTCAGACAGCCCCGCAATCGCCGCGAGTACACCGAGGTGCAGATCCGCCGCGCGTGTTACACGCAGCCCGAGACGCAGGAATGCGCCGCGCCGCTCCTTCGCACGAAAGAATGTCGCATAGCGTTTCATCACAGGACGCAGCGCGGGGAGATCGGGCAGAGCGAGTTCATTCATCCGCATCGAGACCAGATCCGAGCGGAACTCCTCACCCGCAAGGCGCAGATTCAGCAGCCAGTCATCCTCCTCGTCCGCGAACGCAAACGGCTGATAGACCAGATAGTTGTGCTCCGTATCATCCGCACAGAGCAGCTTTTTCAACGCGAAGCCATTCGTCTCCGTACGGCGCACGAGCGTCGCATTCGGCAGATGGAAATCGTCCAGCTCATCCGCAAACGCCCCCTCCTCATCCAGCCAGAAAATAATGCGTCGCCTGTGGTAGTCGGGCAGCAGCGCATCGAACCGCTGCGTCAGCTCTGCGGCAATCGTATCAATATCCATAGATAACGTTCCTTATCGTAAAATCATCGCCTACCGACCAAAGCGCCCCTTCCACCGCTTGCTGACCTGTCCAAGAAGCAGGTCCGTAGGACGAAGCTGATTCGGAAACAGGTCAGTAGGCGACGAACATAGTGAGCCGATAGAGGCGCTCCCCTATTTCAGCTTCGCGAGCACATCCTGCAGCAGAGCATAGTTGTGCCGCACACCGTCGTCGAGGTCGAGGGCGATCATCTGATCGGCAAGGTGGTGTACGCGTTCCTCATAGACGTGCAGCTCCTCCTCCTGTGCGCGGAGTGCCGTGCGCCGCTTCGTGAGCCGGACGCGCTCTGCCCCCTGCGCCTCCGTAAGCAGTCGCTCTACATCGGCGAGCGCCGCCTGATAGCGCGACTGCTGCGGGTGAATGTAGTCCGTCCGCATCCGTGCGAGCGTGTCAGGCGCGTAACGATGCAGATAGACGAGTGCCTTGAACCCGTTTTTCTCGCTGCTGTCAAACAGCCAGTAAATCGGACGTTTCCGATAGCGGCGCACATGGTCGGCATAGAAGTCCCGCAGGAAGTAACTGCGGATCACCGTGCGCGGACTGCCCTGCCCGCCGAACGCGTCCGCGATAAAGCGCAGATTCTCCTCAAGGGTATCCGCCCCATACACCGTCTCCACAAACGAAACGAAACGCGCGGCAATATCGTCGATGAAATACTCGTCGTCACAGACAGGAATAATCGCATCCGCATCGGGGATAAAGGTCTTATAACGGGTCGCATCCCATTCCCCACCCGCATAGACAATGCCCTCCTCGTCGAGCGAGTAGCGTCCGAACATACAGCCAACGGCATAGGAAATAAGCGACCGCACGGCATCCGCGCGTGTGAGGACGTAGCTGCTCCCCTTCATCTCTGCGGGGACATCCGCCGCCGTGCCATAGACATGCGTCACAGTAACATCGCGCTCCGCAACGGCGGGCGTGAGTTCGTCCGCGAGACCGTAGATATCGATAAAGATACGGTTCAGCTCCTCCTCGTTGCGTCTCAGCTGATCAAACCGTGCATTACAATCCCATGCCCAACGCTCATAGCGATCCGAGAGCAGCGTCACCGATTTTCTGCGTGCGTCAGCGTTGATGTTGTAGGAGAACTGTTCACGTCGCTCATATGCGGTAGGCGCAAGGGGATGTGATTGGAAGTCCCATGAAGTCTCGTAGGAATCCCAGTCGGCGCGGGAGATGGAAATGTTTTCTTTTACGAGTTCTGAAATGCGCCCGTCTACACGAAAGATGAGAGGAAGTGCAGAAACATCACCAACAAGATAGTGCATAGTCTCGTTAATTGCCGTTAAATATTTTTGTGCAACACATGAATTTAAGAATCCTAAAATATAGTGTTGATACTCCTTGGAAACAAATAGCGTTGGTGCTTCGACGTTGAAGAGATGTCCATGCGGCAAATATCGCGCACCATAGACGCTTGATGTTGTATGTGACCATGTAATCCCCTCACGAAAGAAGAGATCGTTTCGTCCCATTGCATTAAGTCGAGCCCCCGTACAACTTCTAATTTCTTGACCATCATTCTCCCAGTTGACCACATAATCAAAATTACCGTACCATTTTCTATATTCCCCGCCTTTTATTTGTGGTGTCCACCTTTTCCCAGATAGTAAATATTGCTCTTTCGATTGCATCCCAAAAGCGATATTAAAAAGAGGGACTTCATACCATTGTTTTAGAAATAGATCATTGTCTCCTGTTTGCAATCCACTTTTTGCAAAACCATAGTCTGCAATTTTTTTATTTGAATATGCCGCAATAAAGTTCTCACTCACCCAAAATGCAATCGGGTTACTTGGAATACAATCAAAACGATCCTGCCGCGCCACATAACGCTCTGCCCCACTGAGATAGAGTTCTTCCTTGCCGTCCTGCGTGTTCACATCCACAAGCCGCGCATAGCTTCCCGCATATCCGTCAATATGCCGATTTGCGAGGACGAACGCCGTGGTCTGCACGACCTCGCCGCCGATCTCCTCGAATGCACGCGCACCGAGATGTGCCATGCTGATAATTTCTTTTTGCAGGAGCTTTGCACGCAGCTTCTCATAGCTCGACAGGAACATCCATGCGTGCTGTGTCACGAGTGCATGATAGCCGTCTGCGTTTGCAAAATCGCCGCATCGCTCAATAAATGCCGCAAAAAGGTCGCTCTTGCCGTCGGGATACTGCTCCTTGACAAATCTCGCAAGCTTCGTCCCCATGCCTTTGCTGCCCATATAGGGTGGGTTTGTGACAACAATATGATATTTTTGAAACAGAAAATGTGCCTGTCGAAGCAGCTTCGGAATCTCTTCTTTAACCGCATCATACCAAAGCACCATATTAAAATTCGGTGCAGTAGCAGCCGCAGTCTGTTCCCATGCCCTCAACAAGCCGGCATAGTCATGCGGTTCAAGCCGAATAAGAGAACCATACTCTTTTGCATCACGGAATGCCTCAAGAAGGTAGTTCAAAGTTTTCCGGTGTTCCTCTGCAAGCAGGAAGTCTCCCATATCGTAGGGGTATGCTCCGCCGATCCAGTTACTCTCCACGATGGCGTACACGTTTGGCTGAATACTGCGCCGAAAGAAGCCCCGATCATACGCACGCGCCTTCATCATGACGGTAAAGTAGGCAAGCTGCGCCGCGCGCTTGTCGATGTCGAAACCGTAGAGATTCTTCGTGACAATATTTTTGACCGCATCCACCGTCGCATAGCCGTGCGCCCCATAGATCTCAATGAGCACGTCAAAGAGATAGGCGAGGATGTGTCCACTGCCCATGCAGGGGTCGATGCAGCGAATCTCCTCGGGGCTGAGCGCGGCTGCCTCTGCACGCAGTGGTCTGAGCTGTTCTGCAACCTCCTCGGTCTGCTCCGCCTCCTCCATATAGTAGCGCCATCCCGCACGCAAGTCTTCGTTTGGATGCCCCGCAAGCCAGAGCCGCCCGAGACTGTTCTCAACCATGTAGCGCACGATCCAGTCGGGGGTGAAGAGCTGCGTCGCAGCGGGCAGGGTGTCCTTCGTCACCTTGATATTCTTCTTGAGATTCGCGAACACCGTATCCTTCGGCTCGCTGTTGTAGTACTGATAGAGCCAGCCGATGATCTGCACCTGATCCTGCCAGTCCTCCGCAGGAATGCGCGTGATAAGCTCATGGACAACACTGCCATCGCGCAGGAGGTTCTCGGGAAAGAGCAGTTCGGTATCATCGCCGATGCGCTGAAACATACGCGGAAGGATAGCGTTCAGTGCGTTGCACTGAGCGATGATGAGATACTTGAACAGCCCCTCATCATCGTTCGCGTTCTTGAACGCATAGATCTGCTGCGGATCAATCCCCTCCATCGTAAGATCAAGCGCCTCCGTCATGATCTGTGGGCGGAACGCATCGTTTTCATCGGTAAAGACGCGCACACGGGACGGGAGATAGCCGTTTACCTCCATGAAGCGCAGTGCAATAAAGCGGTTGAACCATGTGTAGGCGATGCCCTCGATGGCGGCAGGATAGCCCTCCGTACGGATACGTTCAATGAGGGAGCGGCGCTGTCTCTGCTCTGTGGACGAGAGCACGCGCCCCATCACGACCTGCGCACGCGCATCGCCCGAGTCCTCCGCCGTGATGCCATAGAGGGCAGCACGCTGCGCGACACTCCCGATGAGTGCCCGCCGTGCCGATACGGCATATTTTTTGATCGCGTTTTTGTCCATGCTGTACTCCTTCGCAGGTCTTCCTGTGCTGTCCAAAGCGCCCCTTCCACCGCCAGCGCGGTCCCCCTCCCCCGTAGCGACGGGGGAGACTTATGTGCTTGATATGGATGAAATACTTTCAATACCTTCCAGCACATCAAAGTGCTGATCCTTGCTCCACACTTTGACTTGCGTATGTCTCCCAACGAGGCGTTGATAATCCATACACTCTGACAGGATTGAAAGATCGCCCCAGCCCATCTTATACTGCTGTGCATAATCAGGAAAACACTTCGCCATCGTCTGTAGTGTAGCTTCTGTGAGTTGATTGGCATTATATGTCCAAGGAGCTTCGCCGCTGAGGCTTTTCATAATGAGCTGCGAGAACTTTTTGGCACAGGTTCTGCATACTGTTTTATCCTCAATATGAGCTATGTGATTCCCCGTCTCGACAAGTGCAGCACGCGGTAGAATCATCGTATGCTTCCCCTGTCTCAGTTTTTCAAAGTCATCTTTTACTTCCTCTGCGTGTTGACATCTCTTAGGAACACGAAGAATATTGAGCAGAATTGAAGTGTCAAGGAAGTATACCGTCCGTTCCATTGTCAATCCTCCCACAGCCACGAGTAATCATGCTTTGAAATATCATGCGGCTCGCGGATTGCCTTGACGAACGCATCCTGCTCGGCGAGCTCTCCCATCGTCCCCTTTGCCACGAGGCGGAGGTAGTCGGGCAGATCGACGATGCGTGCGAATGTGCTCGCGCCATCCTCCTTGCTCCGATAGCAAAGCACAAGCCCATCCATATGGTCGGGACCGACGGCATCCATCACGGCAGGGTTGTGCGTGGTGACAACGAGCATGAGGTGACGCTCGGCGGCGATCTGCTGAATGGCGCGCAGGAGTTTTGCGATGCGGCTCGGGTGGATGCCGTTGTCCAGTTCCTCGACGACGATCATGCTCCCCTCCGGTTCGCTGTATACGGCGGCGAGAATCGCGAGACAGCGCAGCGTCCCGTCAGAGAGCTGGCGGGCATCCATTTGAATCCCGCCAGATTCATGCAGTAACAGCATGACATCCCTCGCAGAAGTCAGAATAAAGCCCATCTTCTCTATGCCATTATCCGGCAAATCATCAATGATTTTTCGTATGTCTTCTATACCATTTTTCGTCTCACGCAAATCATGCAGAACGGCAGAAAGATTCTCCCCGTTAAATCGCAGCTCTTTATCCCCCATACGGGCATAATCACGCATACGCCACGGTTCTGGTTGAAACACAAAAATGTGGCTTAATGCAAGTTGGAATATATGCACGTCAGCAGAAACCTTGCTAGTTGAGCCATTGTCGCTTAATATCTGCATATAAATTTGAGACAAGACAGCCTTGTTTCGATCACATATTGTTCTAAAAGGGTAGTCATTACTTTGATCTGAGAGATACCAGACCATGAGATAATCTGATGATGTGTTATTATTCTCTGTTTCAAAGAGCATTTTCCCCTTATCTTCTGTGCTTCTTTTCAACGATTCACGTTCTACAACAACACCATCATCCACCCGAATCGTGATGCGATACTCAAGTGCATACTCCGCTGCCTGATAGGTACACCCGAGTTCAAAACTCTGAAACGGCACGCGCGGACAAGCCGCGCTCCCGCCGCGCACGCGCCCATCCGAACGACGCTCCCCATCCAGAATGACAGAGAGCTCCCGCCCCGTGGCAAGCTGCGACAAGATCCACAATGCCTCAAGCGCGTTGCTCTTGCCGCTCGCATTCGAGCCGATCATCAGCGTAAGCTGTTCGAGCGGCAGCTCTGCCTCTGCAAAGCTCTTGAAGTTATGCAGGTAGATTGATTTCAGCATGGGTTCACCTCATTTCGATATGCAGGAAATACTACCATTAACCGCACTGGCGAATCCGTCTCTGAAGATACCAGATCAGGATGCCGCAGTAGGGGGAATATCGACCATGCTGCCGCTCCTGATAGGTTTGCAGTTTCTTTTCCAGATACCCTTTGGAGGCAGTTTTATCCTGCTTGTCCCGCTTCATAACGGCACAAAAAGCCATGAGCACCTGTTTCCGTACACCTTTGAGCCGCACACAATTCAGATTCAGTACATTGTCCAAGTCTGCTTGTATCTGTATGTTCCGAGCACGAATTTCCCCATCCATGCCGTAGTATATTTGATCTGTATGGGACTTGTTCTGCGGATCAATGATAAGGACAGTCTTCCCCTTGTGCGTGTCGCAGGTCTGCTCCTTATATGGTTTCCCCTTGCCTCCGTAACATACTGCCAGTAAATTTTTATAGGTCAGTTCATTGTCTGAGCCGCGCGGCGTATAATGTTCAATTTTGACTGTATCAGGGGCATCCTCCAACGGGGTCATGCAATAGGCGCAAAGATAGCCCTGCTCCGCAAGCAGTGCCGTGCGCAGGGCATTCTTCACGTCTGTATCCATCCCATCAAAACACGCGCCATTGCTCTTCTGATACTGTATGAATGTGCCGGGCGGAGGGTTTTTCTGAATGTAGAGCATGACATTACCTCAGCGTTCCAGATCAAGCATAGTCGTCATATAGACGACCTCCTCGTCACTCTGACCCAAGATTTTTTCCAGTACGCCGAGTTGTTTCTCCGCCGCTGAAAAATCCCCTTCGTCCAGTGCTTTATAGAACAAGCCCTTCTTCTCCATGACTTCCTGCGGACGCACCTCTGTCCCCATCACGTCGCGTAGAATGGTGTTGACATCCCGTCCATAGGTATGTTCGGTAGGCGGATATGCCTTCCCCTCCGAAAAAACGATGATGTTTTCACGCGGCACATTCGCTAGGACGGCGGGCGCATGGGTGGTGACGATGAACTGGATACGTGGGAATACCTTTTTGAGTGACGCGAGGATTTTTCGCTGCCACGAAGGATGCAGGTGCATATCGATCTCGTCGATGAGGACGATGCCGGGGGTCTCCCGCATCGCCTCTCCTCCGAGGTTCGGATTCAGCAGTGCAATGCGATAGGCAATATCGGCGGTCATGGAGAGCATCGCCTTGATGCCGTCGCTGAAATAACGCAGTGGGAGGGACACGGGGTCTTCGTTTTTGCACTTGACGTAGATTTCAATTTCAGCGGACTCGATGTCATAGTCTACTTGAACCGATTCTGCAGCTTCATCCATTTCGCGGTAAAAATCTGCCATTACTTTTTTTACCGCCTCAAAGGTTGAGATCACCTTTCCCTTTTGCAGTACAATCAAGGCATTTCGCTTAAACCATTGCAGCATCAATTTTTCGTTCGTCGCCGCATCCAATGCGTCCACATATCCATGCAAACGGGAAGGAACGCCGCGCATAACCGCCCCCTTCTTTTCCCGCTTGGGAAGCCAAAGACGCCCCGTTCCATAGTAAGCAAGCATCGGCAAAGTCACCGGCATATTTTCTTGAACTCTATAGCAAAGCGCATCCGCATAGTCCATAATGGGACGCGCCTCCCTCACGGTCGTCCGTCCGTTTGCAGAGTTCAGTGCACGCTCCCAGTCTATATCTATTCCTTTATCTGTTTTTACCCCCACAGAGACACTAACAGGATACCGAGCTTCGCGATGGAAGCCCCCACCTTCATGCGTATATGTGAGGAAACGCACATCTGATTTATGCAGATTCGTAGCCGGAACATTACAACCACCAAGAAACGCCCCCAGTGCAATAGCGAGTGCATCCAGTATAGAGGACTTTCCTGCGCCATTTGTACCAATAAGCACGGCGTAGTCTTCAGGGAAATACACATCCAAGTATTCAAAGCACCGAAAGTTCTCTAATATTATATCTTTTATATGCACAGTTTTTCACCTCATTTCAGCTGGATTCCGTCGCAGCCCTTCATATACATAACAAGCTGTTTGCGGATACGTGCGAGGTAGGCATCGATGTCGGCTTCACTCGCAAGGGTCTCGCTCGGGAAGAGGACTTGACGCGCATACTGCTTGATGTTCTTCGGTGTGGGACGCGGAGCTGCGGGCTGCGCCGTCCCCACTGCTGAGGGCTGTGTCGTGACGCTCGATTTCGCTGCGGTCTGCGTGGGCGGCGCGGTAAGCACGTCGATCCGCTTGCGCATTTCGTCGAGTTTCTGATACATCTGCAGGAGAAGTCCGTCAAGCTTGACGAGGCTGGTAAATGCGGCGATTTCCTCACGTTTTTTCGTATAGAAATCATCGGCTGCACGCACATATTCCCGCGCACGCGGGTTGTCCGCCGCTGCCTGATGGATCGCGCCGAGGCAGTCGGTGACGACCTCGCCGATCTCCGCACGCTTTGCCGTGAGCAGTGCGTCGTATACGGCATTGACGGTCGTCATGAGGGCACTGAGCTGTGGGATGCCGCTGTAGTCAAACTTCTCGGTAAAGGTGATGCGTTTGCGGATCTCGTTCAGGGCATTGGTTGCCTCGACAGAGCCTGAGAGGTAGCTCAGCTCATCGCGTGTCTTTTTCTCAAGGCGGACAGCCAGATCAAATGTATCTGACTGCTTTGCAAAGAACTCCTCGACCTGCCGCGCCGCTTCTTTCGTGTTCAGAAGCTCATTCTCGTGTGTGAGAATGTGTCCGATGAGTGCATTGTTGTCGCTCTTTTGCGCCAGAAGCTGCGCAATCTGATGCAGCAGCGCCGTGATGACTGTGCGCCCCGGGTATTTGGCGTTCTGCTCGTACTTTCGTGCCAGTTCCTCGTAGTGTCTCCGCTGTGCTGCGAATTGCTCGATGATGTAATGCGTAAGCCCGTCCTCGTCGGCGGGCAAGTTCATCGCGTAAAAGTACTCCTCCAAGATCGCGCGTACCTGCCGCATCTTTCCCTTGTCAACGCTCTGACGGATACAGATCCGTGTTTTCGGTATCTCGCTCCTGCGTCGCAGGAAGTCGGGGAGTTTCGGATGCTCGGGACGAATACTTTCACCGCCGTATTTGACGGTGATACGCTGTTCTTTGATGAGCAGTGCCGTGGCATAAGCGATGTCGATTTCGCGCCATCCGTAGGGTACTGCCTGATAGCGGCTCTGCACATCCGCCATGGAGGTGGGGCGTTTTGCCATCTCCTGCAGACGCAGATACTCCTCGATGTTCAGCGCGGCATCGCTGTTCGCCTCCGCCATGCCGGGGAGGAGCTGCTCCGCTCCTTCGAGCAGTGCACGAATCTCATCGTCGCTCTTGATATTTTCCGTAATGAGGTCAAGCTTGTGATAGACGCGTGCGACGAGCTGTGAGAGCACCTGGTCGAGACGCGCCTTTACATCCTTGCCCGTGAGGCTGACACGCTCGCCGTCGACGTACGTCTCTGCTGTGCATATCGCTGCGGCAAGTGCCTCCCGCGCCTCTGCCTCGCATCGCATTGCCTCGTCCTGATAGCCCTTGATGATGTTCTCAACAGATTTCGGCAGGTTTGCAAAGTTCTGCTGTTTCACGTATTGGCGGATTTTCATGGCATGCTCGAGGGTTTCGTAGTAAGGCGCATCCGAAAGGACGAGCACCGCCTGCCCCTTTGATCCCAGCAGTACACTCTGCTCGGTGCGTAGCTGCGGATCCTCCGCTGCTGTGAGAATCACGAGTCGAAGCCCACCGCTGCCGCCGCCCATCCGATCGACTGCAGCATCGAAGTCGAAGTCGTATTCCCCACAGCGGAATTTACGCGCCGCATAGAGATCGGCAAAGACGATCTGATGAATGCGCTCCTGTATCATGCCGGTATCGACATCAGTGTGGTTGATGCCGCGCTGGATGTCTTGCTCCTCGTTCGTGAGGAAGTGATAGCGCATGCCGCTGCGCCCGATGTAGTTCTGCCCCTGCAGACGTTCGAGGCAGCGCGTGATCTCTGTGCGCAGCGCAATCTTATCCACGCGCACGTCGTCCGCCATGAGGATAACGATGTTCTCGAGGACGGCGGGCATATCGTCTGAAATGTAGCGGATGAGGTAGAGGAGTTTGAGTACGTTCACGTCCGCAGGGAGAAGTCCCTCCCCACGCTCCGCTGCGTGCTGTGCACGCTCAATGACCTGTCGAATGGAGCTGTCGAGGAAGCCGTGCACGCTGTCATAGAAATGGAAGAATGGTGCGAGGGCATACGCATCACGCTCCTGAAGCCGCTGCGCGGTCTCCTGAAATGCGGAGAGCATGGAACGCTCGCCACCCGAGTGGTGCTGCCCGGCGTTGCCGTGTTTGCGAATCGCGGCAAACGCCCGCTGCAGGAGGAGGAACTGGTAGGGCACGAACGGGAAGTTCGCCGCATAGTCCTCTGCATTATCATAGCCCCGCATATCGCGCGGTGTCTCCACGAAGCTGAACACGTTGCGCAGGACGGCAGCATACTGTCTGTCATACTGTGTGCGGAGGGCGGAGGTGGCATCCGCTGTTTTCTCTAGGAGACGTTTTTGAATGACCTCGTCTACGGAGGAGGAGGAGAGGGAAAGTCGTGTGGAAAAGCGCGCTTGAATGCGTGAGAACTCATCCGCGCGGACGCGTATGATCTCGTCCAACGCCTCCTGCCCTGTGCACATGACCCAGACTCTGCCCATGCAGCGTGCGCCGATGGTCTCGACAATGGATTGGAGGTTGAGCAGCATCGTGCGATCCGTCCCGACGTACTGTCCGACCTCGTCGATCATAAAGATGAGGCGGAAGTCCGTCTCCTGTGCCTCGACATAGGCACGAATATCAGCAACGAGTTCATCGATGGAGAGTTCTGCGCGCTCCTCGCGAAACCAGTCGCGCGCCCCCTCTTCGCTCATGCCGAGCACCTCCATCAGGGTCTCGACGATGATTTTCTCATGGAATGCGTAGGCACGGCGAGACGCTTCCCACGAACCGCCTTTTTTCTCTGCAAAGACGCGGCGAAATTCCTCCGTCCGTCCCTCTGCCGCGATGTGCTGCTCGAGCCGCACGACCTTGAGATCTGCTCCGTAGTAGCCGAGGTGGTTGTAGAACATTTTTGCAAAGACGTTCGGTACGCTGCTTTGCCCGCGCGGACCCGCACTGAATACGTCGATATTAAAGAGAATGGTCTCCGTGCGTGCGCGTGTGGCGTACTCGATTGCGTGAACGGTCTCGGGTGAATCCGCCAGTTTTGCGTAAAAGAGTTCGGCGGTTCTTTGCCCATCGATCTGTCTGTTTTCGAGAAGGTAGGAGAGCATCTTGAGGAAGTGCGATTTACCACTGCCGAAGAAGCCCGAGATCCATACGCCAATGCTGTCCGTCGGTTCGTCAAAGGCACGGCGGTAGACACTGAAAAAGTTGGCAAAATGTTTTTTCAGCTCCTGTGTGACGACATACTCCCGCACCTCCTGCGCGATAATGCTGTCCGCATCCTGATCGACTTTGATAACGCCGTTGATCGGGCGGTTGATGTCCTGTGCAAACATGTCACGAATCTGCATGATGTTCCTCCTGCACCGGGATTTTCCCTAGACAATGTTGAATGCGCGGTAGTAGTCGCTGGGCGCGAGACGATCAAAGAGCCGCAGCCGATATCCGTCGAATGTGCCGGGGTACATGACAAGGATCGGGATGTCGGTGATGCGTGGCTGCAGCGCGGCGAGAAGTGTGTGCACGCGCAGAAAGGGGAAGACATCCCCTACCCCCGTGAGGATAAGGACATCCCTGCCACGCGTGAGGTTTTCCGGTGCAATACGCTCAATAAACGCCGGCTCGCCGACCGCCGCGTGCAGCTGCGCACGCAAAAAGTCCCGCCCGCGCTCCTCCTCCATCGCAGGGATTTCCTCAAGGATGCCGAGATCCGCACAGGCATCGAGAAATATGCGATAGAGGTCGTGTATAACGGGGCAAAAATTCTCTGTTGCATCTTTTTGCAGCTGTCGCAGGAAATGTGTGACCGTCGGCTCCTCATGCGGTGTGTAGCAAAAAAACCGGATATTAACCTCGTTGCTGAGCCCCCGCCCCGCAAGAAAATCGGGATGACAGACGAGGGCACGCAGGTCGTCGAGGCGTTCTTGCAGATTTTTCATAGGTTTCCTTCATGTGTCAAGAAAAGCAGTTGAATGCAGGCAGCAGCACTTCATCGCCACGTGCTCGGATTGCACGCTCAAGTACGGGACTGAGCCAGACAGGGTTCAGACGCTGTGCACGCGCATTATCCAGATACTCGTTTTCCACAAGGATCTTTACGAGTACCTGTCGGAGTTTTGTGATGGTCTGCTCGCTCCATGCGGCGACGACATCGTCCTGCTCGCGCAGACGGAGAAAGAATGCGGCGATGTCAGCTCGCCCAAGGGTAAAGTCACGTGTGCGGTACTTTTCGCCGACAACCGTCACCATGAACTCCGCAGCGAGCACATAGGACTTCATCATCGCATAGAGAGCGATCTGTTTTGCCGCATCAAACGGCGCATTCGCCAGCGCCTCAACGAGTGCCGGATCATCGAGTACAGCGAGCCGCCTGAGACACGCGCGTGCCATACGCCCGAGCATCCGCTCCGTCGGATACTGGAACAGGTTCTCCGCAGCGATCCGTTCCTCCACTGCGGCAGGAGGAAGCCCCTCATGGAGGAGGCGTGCCGTTATACGCATCTCGTAGAACAGAAACTGTTCCCGCGTCATCGCTGCGCTGTACGGGCTGCGCCCTCTTCCCTGTCGGCCTCTCTGCATTGGCATTGCCCACTCCTCTCATTCGCTCCAATGATTCGTACACAAAAGTGGGCGAGCCGCGCTCCCCCAACTTTTATTTCAATATTCATATATTCGACCACGGAAGAGTTTTCCCTGCTTTTCGTGCAGCCGTATTCCCTCACTCCACCGTCCACTCGTTGACGTTCCAGAAGAAGCCGACGCCGTTGTAGCCGAGCATACGGTTCGGGGTGATGCCATGGACGCTTGTGTTCGTCACGTAGATGAAGTCGAGGTAGCAATATAGATATAGGGGAGGTCTTTCGTCACCTCTTCCTGAAAGAGCCCGTAGAGACGCATCCGCTCGGCGGTGTCGGTTGTGCGGCGGGCAGCGAGGAGGTATTCGTCCACGCGAGAGTTCGAGTAGTGGCCGTCATTCCCCCGCCCATTGGTCGAGAACACCTTATAGGTATGTGCATCCGGGGCGATCTCGTTCCCCACGCCGCTGAGGTATGCCATCTGCCCGTCCCAGTCGACCTTCGCGGGGGTCTCCACGGTGCAGTGAATCCCGACCGCGCGCATCTGCGCTGCGACCACGTTGGCAATGTCGATGCGATTGCGCTTGTCATTCTTCACTGTGAGAACGAATCCGACTTCCTCTCCGCCGCGTGTGTAGTAGCCGTCGGCCCCCTTCCTGCAGCCTGCCGCCTCGAGAATCTCCTGCGCCTTCGCAGGATTATAGTCATAGTGCTCTACGTTCGGATTGTTGAACGGACTGCGCTGCAGGGGGCTGTAAGTGGGAATCCCATGCCCGAGCAGCGCCTCATGGATGACTGCCGCACGATCAACGGCGTAGGCGATAGCAGGAAGCAGATCGCGGTTGCGCTGCCAGTAGGGATGGGCGCAGTTAATCAGAATCGCGCCGAAGTTCGCGGTCTTCATCGCGTAGAAGCGGTAGCCGTCCTTCCCCTCAAAGGGTGCCGCTGCCCATGGTGACAGCCGTGCCAGATCCGCCGTCCCGTCGACAAGCGCCTTTGCCTCGGCGGCATCGTCCGCCACGATCTTGACGACAAAGCGGTCGATCTTCGGTGCGCCGCGATAGTAGTCCTCATTCTTTACGAGAACGATCTCCTTGCCCGCCGCCCAGCTCTCCATGCGAAAGGGTCCCGTTCCGACGGGGCTGCGGAAGAATCCCGTCGTTGTGAGATCCTGTCCCGCAAGGAGATGTGCCGGCAGGATCGGCTGCATCATGTAGTCGAGGAATGCTGCGTTCGGTGCGGACAGGCGGATGCGCACTGTCCGATCGTCGACCTCTGTGATCTCGCGCACCTCCTCGAAGTTCGGTGCGTGGAGGGAGTCGACGAGCGGATTCTTAATCGCCTCGATGGTGAACTTCACATCCGCCGCCCGCAGCGGTTTCCCATCATGCCAGTGCACGCCCTCGCGCAGGCGAAATACATAGGTATAGGTCTCGGGATCGTACTCCACCGACGCGGCGAGCGCGGGGACTATGGCATCGTTCTCGTCGCGGCGCATCAGCCCGTCGAACAGCAGCTGCCCGATCTCGGCGTACTCATCCACCAGTACATTGATCTCCTCGTAGTCCTTTGTGGCATAGACGAGCTGTGCTCCGTGCGCCTCATCGGCGCGTTCCCCGCCGCAGCCGCCCGCAAGTGCAAGCAGTGCAAACGCCAGGCACAAAAGCAGCAGCTTCTTCATCTCATTCCCCCTTTATCAAAGCAAAATTATGATTGGTAGAGCTTCGTTATTCCCTTATTGTATTCCTGCTTATTGTCGTGCATTTTTCAAAATTTTTCGCTCCATGCTGCACTGGATCAAGAAGGAGCTGTACGTCGAAACTTTTCAGCTTCGACGTACAGCCCCACGTTAGGAAACACTGATAAATTCAACTTGCTCTCTTGGTACATCTTTTTTCCTGCACTCCGATGGAGCCCCCTCCACAGAACACTACTCTGCGTCCAGTTTTCCTCCTTATTCAGCCGAAGAATCTACACCAATCTGACGGACTATTTTATCAGTGATTCCATATTTTTGAGAGACTCCGTACCGCCTCCCGTGATAAATCGCTCCACATCTCCGCGGGTTGGATATGATGACTGCGCACCTCGCTTCTGTACCCCCAATGCAGCAAACGCATTCGCCCACCGAAGTGCATCTCTGACATTTTTCTCCCGTTCATACACGGCAGCAAAGCATCCAATAAAGGAATCTCCCGCACCGGTCGTATCCACTGCCTCTACCACAAATGCAGGAATCAATTCAGCTCCACCTGCATGCAGCCAAAGAACGCCCTTTGAACCGAGTGTTACAATAACATTTTTCATCCCCTGTGCAAGCAGAATTGCTCCCGCCTCCTGGATGGCATCCATCGTGTCGACCACATGGTTCGTGAGAATCTCCAACTCCGTCTCATTCGGCATGAAAAAATCACAGCAAGAGATACGTGCCATATCCAGTTCCGTGCTGGCAGGCGCCGGATTAAGCAAAATAGGTACACCATGCTCCCGCCCAAAGGAAACAGCATGATAAACGACATCGTAGTCGACTTCTAACTGCAGAATAATCATCGAACACTTCCGCAAATCCTCTGCTGCACGCTCAATATCTTGAACGTTGAGCAGGGCATTCGCCCCCTTATGGATCAGAATGCGATTTTGTGCCGTATCATCCACCCAGATGCTGGCGGTTCCATTGGGAGCATCAACGTGCTTTATGTAATCTCCTCGGATTCCCTCTGCACGCAGATGTACATCGATATCCTGTCCGAAAACATCTGTGCCGACAGCAGTCAGCATCAGAATATCCGCTCCCATGCGTGCAGCAGCCACAGCTTGGTTGGCACCTTTCCCGCCATACGCGATCGAAAAATCCTTCATTGCAAGCGTCTCGCCCGGCTCTGGCATTCGCTGTACATAGGAGATTAAATCCATGTTGTTGGAACCAATCACGGCAATCATTCCGGCTTTCCTCCCGCTTCTCTAAGTTTTTGTGTGCTTTTTCGAATCTCGATGGTGGGATCAAGAATCACACGCCGAGGTTTTGTGTGACGAGAAATCTCCTGCAGGATGAGATCCCCTGCTTTATTTCCCATGGTATATGCCGGCTGACGGATAGAGGTCAGCGGAACGGCGATAATCTGTGAGAAAAAGATATCGTCAAACCCCATAACGGAGATATCATCCGGAACTTCAATTCCCTGATCCTTCAAGGCATTGATCGCACCGTATGCCATCATGTCATTCAAACAGAGAATCGCAGTGGGAGCCTTGGGGAGAAGAACAGGTATGGAGGCATAACCGCTACGGTAACGAAAATCCCCTTCAACAATCAGCGCCGGATCATAGGAAACCCCATGCTGTTCCAGCGCTGTCGTGTAGCCGCGCAGACGATCGTCATTCGTCTTGAGCCCCAACGGACCACAAATACATGCAATCCGATGATGTCCTAGTGAGAGCAAGTATTCCACGGCCATATAAGAAGCTTTGTAGTTGTCGATCGAAACAGTGCTGAACCCGCCAGGTTCGTTAAAGCAATCGATGAGAACGACCGGCCGATTCATCTTTCTGAGTGCCGAGAGCGTCTGTCTCTCTTTCTCCCCCAAGGTTTCCGATGACATGATCATAACCAAACCGTCAACCATCTGAGTATTCATCATATTGACGGAAGACAGTTCCAAACGGTGCTTGTCATTGGAGTTGCCGAGCATCAGGTTGTACTCATTTTCATGGAGCTTGTCTTCAAGCCCCTTTACAATCTCCGAGAAGAATACATTCGTGATATCCGGAATAATGAGACCGATGGTCTTCGTAATGTTTTTTACCAAACCGACGGCAAATTTATTCGGGTGATAGTCCATTTTCTTGGCTGTATCCTCGACCAGTTTGCATTTTTCCTCAGAAATACGGTGGGGTTTCCCATTAAGGACCAAAGAAACAGTGGTCGTCGAGAGCCCAGTCGCCTTCGCAACATCCTTCAGCGTTGTAGCCATCTTCCAATCCTTAGTCAAAATACGCACGCAGCAGTTCGTCATAGCAAACAACGGCAGCAAGATATCTGTTCGTCTCAACGAACTCATCCGCAATGTGTGCGCAATCATCCCGTCCAGGGCCGAACTGAATGCACTGAAGTTTCGAGCAGTGACGAATGAAGATCGATGCATCCGAAAAAAACTTAATTCCCTTATGCATAGGCATCACCCCCGTGCATTTATGCACTATTTTCCGGAGGGATTGGACGGCAGATGCCTCTGGATCGATCGACACGGGACTCCGATCGTTCAGGACATCAAGGCTTATAACAGCACCTGTGTGCCCCCCACAGACCTCGCAGCAGATGCGCTTTATCTGTTGCAGAGCATCTTGGTTCGACAGATTCGGCGTCGTTCGAATATCAAGTGTCATCGTACACCGATCCGCTACCATATTCTCCTTTACACCGCCGGAAATTCCCGAAAGCGTGCAGGTCGCGTGCCCGAGCAGTGCATGATGAAACCCCTCAACATATTTGCGTATATTTGTGTACGCTTCATAAGCAGCATCAACAGCATTGACGCCTTTCTCAGGATAGGCACCATGTGCCGTCTGGCCCTGTACATTGAGTCTGACCCACAGCGTCCCCTTGGAGCATATACCGATCGCATTATCCGTCGGCTCTGCAATATATAGAATACCGCCTTGGAGCGGGAGCTCCGCCGCAATTGTCTCAGCTCCGAGTCCTGATGACTCTTCATCCGCCGTCAATGCGAGGTAGATATCTCCTCTGGGCGACTCTTCCCGCTGTGCAGCGGTGCGAAATGCGCAGAGCATTGCTGCGAGACCGCTCTTCATATCGCTCGTTCCGCGACCGTACAGGAGATCTCCCTTCTGCGTGAGCTGATCGGGCGGGAATGACCAACGCTCCGGATCACCGAACGGAACTGTATCCATATGACCGCAGAGAATCAAGGGAGGTTCCATCCCCGTACCAACAATCCTGGAAACAAGACTGGCTCTGTCCTCTCCGCAGGGTACGATATAACTCTCAGCAGCACTGCCGTCCAAAAGTCCCTTGATTTTTTCAGCAAGCCGTTGTTCATTGCCCGGTGGATTTGTCGTATTGGTTTCGACAAGCATCTTTAGGACGGACAGTGCCTCATCACGATCCATCGTTTTTTCCTCTCTCAATTTGTCAGATAGTCAAAGATTCCCTTCCAGAGCACATTATAACCTTCCCATGCAAGGAATTCCTGCGGCCCCCAGTGCGGCGCGCAGTCCGAGGTAAAGACAGCCGTCTTCCCCTTCCCGAACTGTCCGAATGCGACCAGAGGGTCTCCATCGATCGTAATGGGAACGTCACATCCCTCACGCGGAAGGACCTTGTTGTACCCAAGGAAATGCGGCCACGGATTTGGCAGGGAAGCCAATGCCGGATGCGGAGCCACAACCTGCGGAGTGATGCCCTCCGGATGCTCTGCGCGGTCGTCACCGGGAATACAAACAATGGGGAGAATGTCCTGAACTGCGGTCTCTCCGTAACGCGCTTTCCCATCAATACCGGAGAACGACATATAACCGCCTACCATGAGGAAGGAGCCGCCCCCTTGAACATATTCCGCAATCGACTGGCAGCGGTTCGGAGCTTTGACACCGCGCTTAAAAGTATCATCCGAAAGCAACAGTGTATTCGAGCCGATATCGGAGAGCACAACGCATGCGTATTCAGAAAGTTCCTCTGCTGTACGGGGAAAGCGTTCCGCAACATACTGTCCTGGGAGATAGACGAGTTCATAGCCAGCCTTATCAATCGCCTTAGCCAGGAACTCAATCCCCTCTTCATACACACTTGTTACAAAGGTGTCAAAGCCCTTCACATGGGTGGTAAAACTCGTCCACGATTCCCCCGCTACCAATATTTTCTTCATTTCCATGATAACTCCTCCTTACGCGCAATAATTCATGATCAAATTCGCATATATCTTTATAGCATCAAGGTATTGCTTGATCTCCACATACTCATTCACTGCATGGCACTGTGCAAGCCGTCCGGGACCGTATTGAAGCGTCGGACACCCCGCGATATTGCGCCACGTCCGAGAATCGCACCCGGCAGGAGAGCCGACAATACGGATAGGTTCGCCCATCGCCCGCTCATAGGAAGTCTTGAATGCATCGACAAAAGGATGTGCTAAATCCATCTCGAACGGATTCCCCGTCTGATAAATACTGATCTTCGGTCGATGTTCCCTGAGCCACTCATCGCCGTCTGCACAGCGCATTACGGTATCCGTATAGTCCTTGACGACCTCATCGTACGTCATGCCAGGAAGATAGTGCACGCAAAGCTGTATACAGCAGTAGTTCGGAACCGTAGACCCCGCTTCACCGCCCTGAATAACACCGACATTCCCCGATGGGGGCGGAAGCAGTATATGTTTATGTGTCAGGAGCCAGCGATGTTCCAGTTCCTCCAGAGCGCGCATAATCTTGACAGTCTTATCGATGGCATTCACGCCACCGATCTTCAAACCTGAGTGGACGGCAACACCCTCTGTCTCGATTTTGAAAAAGACCCATCCCATATGGGCGGCAACCAGTTCATAGTCCGTAGGCTCACATACAACGACGGCATCTGCCTTTTGCCCATGCATCGCCGCAACGAGAGAGCCGTTGCCCCCGCCCTCCTCATCACAGACCGAGGCAAATTTGACCGTACCCGGCAGCTCAAGCCCCGCATCCTGTATCGCCTTGACTGCCATGACCGCTCCCATGAGCCCTGCTTTCATATCACAGGCACCGACGCCATAGAGTCGTCCGCCCGTGATGATGCCGCCATAGGGGTCGTATTCCCATTTCTCTGGATCACCGACGGGCATCGTATCAATATGACCGTTGAAGAGAATGCTCTTCGATCCGCAGCCGGTAAATTCCGCATAGACATTGAACCGATCATCATAAGCATGACCGAGATTTCCCTCATGATATTTTTCCCGACACGCTAGGATGACATCTTCCGTCAGCGGATCCTCAACGATACGAGAAGCTCCCATGGAGGAAAACAGCTGCTTCATATACAGCTGTCCCTCTTTTTCACGTCCGCCGCCGATGCCGTGCTCTATATCGTGCGTATCGATCTTCACCAACTCGACGAGATACTTCACATACTCATCTGCGTGTGCATCAATGAATTTCATCAGTTTATCCATGTGGGACACATCTCCTCTCCCGTAGATAGGACACGAATTCCGAGCGATGAAGGATTGTTTTCTCTAACCCGATCTTATGGGCAATCGCTCCAATCTGTGGTCGCGTAATTCGTGCCTCTTTGATAATGTCATCGCGGCTGAATATATCCTCCGGCCGCCCGTCCGCGATAATATGCTTATTCGCCATGACAATAACACGCTCAAACGCACTGACAACGAACTCCATATCGTGCGTTATGACAACGACCGCCGTATTCTCTCGCTGCAGATGGTCCAAAATATCGCACAGGATCGCAATATGCCAGCAATCCTGTCCTGCAGTGGGCTCATCCCAGATCGTATAGCGCGGCTTTGTCGCAAGTACCGCCGCGATCGTTACAAATTTTCTAGTGGAGTAGGAAATATCAAAGGGGTTCATATCTCTGCACTCTTCGAGCCCTGTGAGGCGCAGAACTTCTTCCGTGCGCCGCCCGATCTCATCCTCCTCCATGTGAAAATAGCGCGGCATATACTCGATCTCTTTCACTACTGTACTGTTGAAAATCTGCTCATCCGGATTCTGAAAGACATACCCCACCATTCTCGCAACTTGGGCAGTCGTCCGATCCTTGGTATTGATGCCGTCCACCAGAACATCTCCCTGTGTCGGTCGGTTGAGCCCATTCATCATCTTGACAGCTGTCGTCTTTCCTGCACCGTTCTGTCCAACAATGGCGACGCGCTCGCCGGGCCGCACGGTAAGGTTCAGCTGCTCATTTGCCAAGAATCCGTTCGGATAGGAGAACGAAACATCCTTCAGTTCAATACCTTCCATTAGAATCCCCACCCTTCGCGGATCATGCGACAGCATTCCTCATCTGTAATCGGAATAGAGGGCAGCGGAATCCCAGCCTCTGCCAATTCGTATGCCAGCTGCGCAGCCTCCGGCAGCTTCACGCCGAGTGCAGGAAGCCCAACATCAGACAGAACTTCCTGAGTTGTCCCGCATTTTACGATACTGCCGTCTTTAACAACAAGAACCTCATCACAGTAGGCCGCAATCATATCGATTTTGTGCTCCACGAGAATAATCGTCTTATCTCGTTTCTTCAGCTGCTCAATGATCCGAAAGATCTGCTGTGAGCCTTCTGGATCCAGCTGCGACGTTGGCTCGTCAATGACGAGAATATCGGGATCCATCACGATGATTGAGGCAAATGCGACACGCTGCCGCTGACCGCCGGAAAGTTCCGTCGGATTGTTCTGTGCAAGATGACCGATATCGAGCAGATCCAATACCGCAACGACCCGCTCAACAATCTCCTTCGGCGGAATGCCCAAATTTTCCAGCCCCAGTGCGACCTCTTCAAACACCGTCTTTTTGACTCCACTGATCTGCGTAAAGGGGTTCTGAAAGACATATCCAATGTCCACAGAAAGTGCATCAACATCCATCTCGGACATATCCGTCCCGTCATATAGAACGTGTCCCGAAAATTCCCCTTTGTAGAAATGAGGAATCAGACCGCGAATCAGGCTACATAGGGAGGTCTTACCGCCGCCATTCTCACCGATCACACCGTAAAAACGGCCTTTCTCAAACGTAAAGGACACATCGTTCAGTGCCTTCTTATTCGACAGGGCATAGGAAAACGACACATGCTGCAGTTCTATCCGATCCATGTGTAAATCCTCCAAGCTATGAGGGCCAAAAGAGCCAGATCAAACGCCCAAACGACGAGCTTTTCGGCGAGCGGCGGCTCCTTCAGCAACATCAGACTCGTATGCTTTGTCGGCGACGAGAACGCTCGCGCGTCCATTGCAATCGTCTTTTCCTCAGCATTGGAAATCGCACCGAGAACCAGTGGACCGAGAATCGGGATAAAGGCCTTCGCCCTCGTCATCATGCCACCCTCCGTCTCGATGCCCCTGCATTTCTGCGAGTCCATAATCGTCTGCGCGGATTTGCCCAGATCAATTATCGTCTGAAATGCCGACAGCACGATGTAGGAGAATGTATGCGACATGCCTTTTTGCTCAAGTACCCAGACGAGTTCCTCCATCTCCGTCGTCTTGATGAAAAGGATGAAAGCACCACTGAACGCCATCACGAGGCCGGCCGATATAAGTCCCAGATGAATGCCCTCGGGGGTCACATGAATCCCTCCCAGTTGAAAGAGCACCTCAGAACCGTTCGTAAAAGCCGCGCGCACGAGAAACAACAAGGACGCGAAGAACACGACAATTTTCCAATATACCGAAACAAAAGATCTCAACCGGCCTGCGCACGCGGCAAGCAATACCATCACCCCGGAAAGGATAAATGCGTACACAATGTCAAACAGAATGAATGCCGATACCGTAAGTGACGCTAAAATGTTGGCCTTACTCATCGGATTCATATCGAGCAGCACATTTCCCTTGATACGAGGGCGCAGAAAGGTATCTGTAAACGACCAGTCCAAGCGGTTCATCTCCTCTCTCACGCTAAGATCAGCTCCTCAGCACCGTCGAACGCTTTATTTGACGCTGCAGCGGCGTGCTCACTTCTTCGACGGGAGAATATAGTCGCTCATTGGCAGCTTCGCCAGGAAGTTCAAGGGCATGCTCTTAATGATAAAGTAGCAGACCAGAACGCTCAGCGTCTTATCTACCAGTCCGAACGTAAAGGAACTAACCGCCACAGCAACTGGAATCGACAGACCCATCGTCATTAGCCCGGCCGCCAGAAGGCTGTTGCCGTCTCCCATGAACCCGCCAAACAGGATAACATCAATTGGCACAGCCATTACCGTCGTAACGATCGCTACGAGGATGCCGAGAATGACAGCTTTTTGGAAAGAAAGGAAGAATCCCCTCTTTGAAAAATATGTCCCCATCAACGCCATTGCAAAACCGACAATCATATAGGGCAAAACTGTCGGAAGCGAAATGGCATTGATGATCTGTGTGATCGCCGCAACAATCAGTCCCGGCACAAGCCCACAAATACCTCCGATCAGGATGGTTCCAATCCCATCCAGCCAAATCGGCAGCTTCAGCAGAAGCGCAATCTGCCCGCCGACAACATTGACGGCAATTCCCACTGGAATCAAAAACGCCGTCAGCTTTCCAACGCCTTTCATGTGGTATCCCCCTATTTCAAGCTAAACCAAACTGTTTTCTTTCATGACCTCTTACAAAACAGGCGCATATATTTGATAAATCGTTTTATCTAAATATATACGCCATCTTTTTCCTTACTGTTTGCGCGAAAGAATATACTCACTCATCGGCAGTTTGGACAAGAAATTCAGCGGCATACTCTTGATAATAAAGTAACAAGCCAGCACGCTCAAAGTCTTATCCACAAGGCCGAATGAAAACGAACTGATCGTCACCGCAACAGGAATCGACAAGCCAAGACTCATCAACCCCGCCGCAACGATGCTGTTGCCAGTCCCAATAAAGCCACCAAAGATAATAACATCCATCGGAACAGCCATTGCTGTCGTAACAATCGCTACAAGGACGCCCAGCAATACAGACTTTCGGAAGGAAAGAAAAAAGCCTTTCTTCGAAAAATATGCCCCCATTGCGGCCATTGCGAATCCGACGATCATATAGGGCAAAACCGTCGGAAGGGAAATAGCATTGATAATCTGTGTAATCGCTGCAACAATCAATCCCGGTACGAGGCCACAAATACCTCCAATCAGAATGGTTCCGATCCCATCCAGCCAAATCGGCAACTTCAGTAGGATAGCGATCTGCCCTCCGACAATATTGACTGCGATTCCTACCGGAATCAAAAAGACAGTCAGTTTTCCAATGCCTTTCACAGTGCATCACTCCCATCTTGATAAAACGTTGCTCTGCATGCCGATAAAACAACCTATCTCAATCATTTTCCATGTGCTCTTATTTGATAAATCGTTTTATCTAAAAGAATAATAGCACATCCGAAGAATTTTGTAAATCATAATTTTAAGATTTTTCTATATCTTGGTGCCGTATTCATTGTAAAGGAACCACCGACAACTGGACAATCTCATTCTCCGATATATGCATCTCTTCTCTCGATCATGCTCATTTGATTGATATGAAAATACAAGACACGACTCATGCTTGTCATTCAGGAAAAACATAAAGATTACAGGTATCCCTTCTTTGGGCACACAATCAATCACAAGACAGTGTAGTGGATTTACACCCTATCGGCGTACATTAATTAGAGAAGGACATTCAGATAAAGTCGTATATGAAACAATGGAAATAGGAAAGGACTGTTGCACAGAAGGGAAACCGTCTGGATAACAGTGATGGAAAACTTCTCCGTGGCTCTTAGCAAGCGATTTACTATTGTTGTACTTACCCATAGCTACGAGGAACTCAAGACCAGCAATTGCGGAATATATCGTCTACCATAGCGACCACCGCCGCATCAAGGAATCTCTCGGTTGGCTCAGTCCTGCACAGTATCGCCGCAAACATCTCGCCGCATAGCAAAAAGCGCAGGATTTTGCTTTCCTACGCTTTCATGTCTAACTTTTTGGGGTCACTACAAAATTGTGCTGTCCCGTTTTTCATGATGCGTGTGTAACTCTCTTACAGTGCCCAGTTCACCTGCAGACCGCCTGTGATGCCGCGGCGTTTGCCCGTCATGCCCATGAGGTTGAGTCCATAGCTGACGTTGCTGCCCGGGCGGGCGAAGCGGTAGCCGAGTTCGAGGATGCCCGTGCCGCCCTTCAGCGTCGGTGTCGGAGTGCTGTACCCTGCATAGGAGGCACGCGCATCTCCATCAAACTCGTACTCGTAGGCGAGTCCCGTATAGAATGATCCGCCTGTGCCATTCTGCTTCGTATAACGTGCACCGACGCGCAGGCGCTGGGAGTCTACGTCATCAAAGTCGTAGAGATCACCTGAGGTCAGCCGCTCACTGCCTCCGTTCTGGTGCGTGTAGAAGTACTTCGCATAGGTCTCGATGGTCCCGTTTCCGAGTTTCTTCTCCTGCCCGATGCCGATGTGCGCGGCGTAGTAGGTGCTGCTCATATCGTAGCCCGCATGACGGCCTGCGATGTCTCCCGTGTAGTCGCTCTTCGCGCGGCCGACACGCACGCTGCCCTCAATATAGGAGCCGTTCTCTGCGGCTGACTTCGCCATAACGCCCGCGCCGATGTAGCTCGCCGTACCGTCGCCGTGCGTGCCGTCATCCAGATAGGAGTCGTAATTTCCGTGTCCGTACTCGACAAAGGGACCATACGTGAGCGTGTTGCGCTCCGATGCCTTCTGCCGGGCAAAGCCGAGATTGAGGTTCCAGCCCTTCGCGTCGACATGGGAACCGGTATTGAGGCGGACGGCAGAGCCGCTTTGTGCCGCCCAGAGATGATAGGTCTGGTCATTTGCCGTGCTCTGTGCACCCGCTCCTGTCCCCGCGTCGGCGGCGTTCACAGCGGCGTTCATGCCGCCGCCCGTGAGAAGATCTGCACCGCTGTTAATGAGTGCAGCAGAGGCGGCACGGGTCTCAACAAGCGATTTTGTCTGCGGGTTGAGGTCGGTGTCGCTGACGGTGGCGATGAGTTCGTTGTCCCCCTGTCTTGCAAGGTTAAAGCGATATCTCATGCTGACGCCCTGCATACCCGTCGTCTCATTCTTGAGTTCCGCGTCCGTAGTGAGTGTCTTGCCGTCCGCAATCTTCAGGAGGCTGATGGTGTCGCCCTTCGCGAGAACGCTGTGGTCACCCGCGATGCCGATACCGACTTTCACTCCACGGATATCTTTGTCGGCATTCGCTATCAGGGTGAGCATCGGGGTGGTATCCGCCGCTGTACGCTCCTCAGGAACATAGAAATGCAGGTTCTGTACACCTGCGAAGTCGGCAATCTTCGTCCCTGCCGCGTGGATGGCGAGGGTGTTATCCTTGCCGTCCGGGTTTGCCTTCATACCAAGCGGCGAAGCGGTATCCTCGATGGCACCGCCGAGGACAATGCCGTCGATCTCCGTGCCGCGCAGATGAATCGTCTTGTGGTCAGTGACAGCAGCATAGCCGCCGACGACCCCCTTGTCTGCGATGCCGTTCTGGATGTGCACCGCACCGATGTCGACAATGTTCCCGCTTGCTGCACCGGCGCGGGACTGTCCGCCGTAGATGTTGTCCGTGACCGTGCCGCCCGTGATGGTAACGATGTTCTTTATCGCATCACCTGTCGTCGCATTACCGCCATAGACCACATGCGCCGTGCCGTCTTTCAGCTCGACACGGTTGCTCTCTGCACTCGCGCCGTAGCCGCCCGTCAGTGTGTCCACTGGCGCAGCCGCACCGTCCATGAGGACGCCGTTTCCTTTGACGGCACTCGTCCCATCCGATCTGCCGCCATAAACGAGGCCGCCAATGCTGCCGCCCGCGACGGTGACTGTGTTTCCCGTGACCTCTGCCGCACTCGTCATGCTGTCCGCATAGCCGCCGATGAGGTCGTGGAGCACCGTCCCCTGTGAAAAGGTCAGTTTATTCCCTGTGACCGCACCCGCGCCCTTCGTGTAGCCGCCATAGGCGTTATTGATCTTGCCCGCCGTTGGTGCCGTGACGTTCACGGTGAGTTCGTTGTTTTCTGCACCGCCTGCCGTTCCGCCCGCATAGCCGCCATAGGCATTGATGTTCGAACCGTTTGCGATTTTCGTCACGGAGAGGGTGTTGCCCGTCGCCGTGTGTCCGATCGTCGTTCCCCCATCGTCACGGTGGTCGGAGGCAGAGTAGCCGCCATAGAGATCGCTGTCGGCATCCTGATCCGTTGTGACATGGCTGTCCCTGTAACGGTTGACATCGAGGAGGAGCGCCGCTGTGTCCGCCGCATTGCCCGCGGTATGAAGGAGAGTCTCGTAGGTGCCGTCTGCCTTTGCCGTCGCAGCGTAGCCGTCAAAATGGAGGTCTGCTGCACCGTCGCCGGTTTTCAGCAGAGTAATGGTATTCTTTCCCTGAATTCCTGTACTCAATGCTGTGAGTGCCGACGTATCCGCCGTGACATTCGACCACTTGACCTTGACATCATCAGACGTGCCCGAGATGCCGCCAAAGCCGCCCGCCGCGGACAGCGTGAGCATGGTGTCACCGTTCTGGACGGCATTGGTCGGTGTGAAGG